>Ga0302319_10005816_pt1 | contig 24647 bp, 12 predicted proteins | sample Bog_T0_2_FD_203319 | JGI IMG/M metagenome (GOLD analysis project Ga0302319, IMG submission 203319) | Peat permafrost microbial communities from Stordalen Mire near Abisko, Sweden - Bog_T0_2 | ecosystem: Environmental > Terrestrial > Soil > Wetlands > Peat | place: Sweden: Abisko, Stordalen Mire...
CCTCGGCCACCAATCTCCTGTGGACTTTGAAACCAAACTCAACTAACAACCATGAGCTTATCCCAATCCCCTGTCCACTTTATCGGGACAGGTTCCACATATTGGGTAAAAACTTTTCCGTTTTCTATCCGAAGGAAGATATTCTGAGCGGAAAGCCCGCGATGGAATTGGCCCTGGCTGCAAAGGAGGGGCGATTTGAAGACGAGGGATGGCGCCTCCGCAAGGATGGCTCCAGGTTTTGGGCCAACGTCGTCTTGACGGCCCTCTATGATGCGAATGGAGAGGTGCGCGGTTTCTCCAAGGTTTCCCGCGATATTACGGACCGCAAGCAAAGTGAGCAGGCGCTGCGGGACAAGAACGTGGAGTTGCAGAATTCCGCCGAAAGCAAAAATCGCTTCCTGGCGAATATGTCGCACGAGTTGCGCACCCCGTTGAATGGGATCATTGGATTCGCGGAATTTTTGACCGATGGAAAACCCGGTGCGCTCAATCCCAAGCAGAAGGAATACCTCGCGGAAATTCTCAACAGCGGACGTCACCTGCTCCAGTTAATCAACGACGTTCTCGACCTGGCAAAAGTGGAAGCCAATCGCATGGAACTTCATCCGGAATCCTTTTCTCTGGCCAAGGCCATCGAAGGGGTCTGCGCCGTGGCCAAGCCGCTGGCGCTGAAGAAGGCGATCAAAATCAGCATTCGCGTGGAACCCCGGGTTGACGATGTCGTGCTCGATCAACAGAAATTCAAACAGGTCCTCTACAACCTGGTCTCCAATGCGGTCAAGTTCACCGACGACGGCGGGCAGGTTGCCGTCGTCGCGGCGTTTCACGATGACGGCCACTTCAAGCTTGTCGTGAGCGACACCGGCATTGGCATCAAGGTGGAGGATTTCCCCCGGCTCTTCACCGAGTTCGAACAGCTCGAATCGGGCGCCGCGCGCCACTATGAGGGGACCGGCCTGGGGCTCGCCTTGACCCGCAAGATCGTCCAGCTCCAGGGCGGCACCATCGGGGTCGAAAGTGAAGTGGGCAATGGCAGCTCCTTCAGCGTCATCCTGCCCATGAACGGAAACGCGGCAAAGCCATGAACTCTCCCTGCATACTCGTGGTGGACGACAATCCCACCAATCTCCGGCTCGCGGCTGATGTCTTGGAATGCGAAGGCTACGAAATCCTCAAAGCCATCGACGCCGAGGAGGCCCAGCAGATTATCGCTCAGGGTCGTCCTCAGTTGGTTCTCCTCGACATCGCCCTGCCGGGAATGGATGGCTTGACCCTTACCCGCAAGCTGCGGGCCGATGAGAAAACCAAAAATTTACCTATCGTCGCCTTGACCGCATTTGCGATGAAGGGCGACGAGCAGAAGGCGCGGGACGCCGGTTGCGACGGCTATATCACCAAGCCGATTGACACGCGCGCGCTTCCCGGACAAGTGGCCGCCTATCTTCGCGCCACTCAACCCCAGTCCGACAAACCGGCCCTCAAGATTCTGGTCATCGAGGACTCAACCTCCGATTTGAAACTGGCCCAACATGTCCTCATCAGTGCCGGCCACGATGTCAGCGGGGCCGAGGCCGTGCAGGAGGCGCTCCAGGCCGTCAAGAGGGACAAACCTCACATCATCCTGCTCGACTTGTTGCTGCCCGGAACGGATGGCCTTGTGCTGGCCCGCCAACTGAAGTCCGATCCGGAGACACGTGACATTCCCATCGTCGCCGCAACTTCATTTCCCGAGGGATTTCCACGGGCCGACGTTCTTGCGGCAGGATGCAATGCCTACCTGGTAAAGCCGATCAACACCCGCTGCCTGCCGGAACTGCTGGAAGAGGTGGTCCATGGCTCCGCCGCAGGGCTGGCGCCGGAAGGGACAACAAAATGAATGTCCTGATTGTCGATGATATCCCTTCGAACCAAAAACTTCTCCGCGCCGTCCTTGAAGCTGACAGCCACCATGTGCTGGAAGCCGCCGATGGTCTGGAAGCGCTGGAAATCATGGACAGGGAAAAAGTGGATGTGGTCATTTCCGATATCCTGATGCCGCGAATGGACGGCTATCGGCTTTGCTACGAGATCCGGGCAAAAAAGCAATTCAGCGGACTCCCCTTCATTTTCTACACGGCCACCTATACGTCGGCGAGCGATGAGAAGCTCGCGTTCGATATGGGTGGAGACAAGTTTCTCACCAAGCCTGCCCATGCCTCCGACATCCTCCGCGCGATCCAAGAGTCCGTCGCCGTCATGCGACTTCCATTCAAACCGGCTGAACTTTCCGAAGATTTGAATCGGATGAAGGAGTACAACCAGCAGTTGGTCAGCAAGCTCGAGGAAAGAAATGCCGAGTTGGCCTTAAGGCAGGAGGAACTGATGGTTTCGGAAAGGAGCTATCGCCGGTTGTTTGAAGCGGCGAAAGACGGCATTTTGATCCTCGATGTCGGCAGCGGACGCATCGTGAAGGCAAATCCCTTCATCGCCACGCTCCTTGGCCTGTCGCAGGAGGAAATGGTGGGAAAAACGGTGGGCGAACTTAGCCCCTTCAAGGACATCGAGTCGAATCAGTTGATGTTGGAGAAACTCCAGCGACAGGGCTTTGTCCGTTATGAAGATTTGCCGCTGGAAGCAACGGACGGCCGCAAGGTTGAAGTCGAGTTCGTGAGCAATGTTTATGAAGTCGGCCACAAGGAAGTCATCCAGTGCAATATTCGCGACATCACTGAACGGAAGAAATCGGATCAAAAACTGAAGTTGCTCAGCAGCTGCGTTGCCCGGCTCAACGATGTCGTCCTGATTTGTGAGGCGGACAACCTGGACGAACCGGGCCCCACGGTGGTCTTCGTCAACGACGCTTTCGAGCGCGTCACCGGTTATAAATCGGCTGAAATCCTGGGGCGAAGTCCCCGCTTTCTTCAGGGTGAAAAAACCGACCCTCACGTTCTGGCGGAAATTCGGCAGGCGCTTGAATTGCGGCTGCCCATTCGCCGACAGCTCATCAATTACAAGAAGGATGGGACCGAGTATTGGATGGATATTGATATCGTTCCCATTTTCGATGGGGCGGGCCACTGCACCCACTTTGCCGCCATCGAACGCGACATCACCGAGGCCAAGGAAATTGAGTCGCAGCTCCGTTGGAAGACGGCTTTTTTCGAGGCCCAGGTCAATTCCGCCCTCGACGGAATCATCATCGTCGATAGTGAGGGGAAAAAGTTGCTGGAAAATCAAAAGATGGCCGAATTGTGGGACCCGCCCCAGGAAATTCTCGATGACGTGGACCATCGGCGGCGGCTGAAATGGGTCGGCCACCAGGTCCGGGATCCCCAGGTTTTCACTGACAAGGTGGCTTACCTTTACACTCATCCCGATGCCATCAGCCGTGACGAACTGGAACTGATCAATGGCAAGTTTTTCGATCGCTACACCGCGCCGGTCATCGGCCAAGAAGGCAGCTATTTTGGAAGAATTTGGGCTTACCGCGACATCACCGAGCGGAAGCAGTCGGAAGCGGCGCGGCGGGCGAGCGAAGCCCGCTATCGGACCCTCTTCGATTGCGCCCCGGATGGCATCCTGATCGGCAATCCGGAAGGGTACTACCTCGATGGGAATGCCAGTATGTGCAGGATGCTCGGTTACACGCTCGATGAAATGATCGGCTTGCACGCCTCTGACATCGTCGTCCAGGAGGACGTCCCGCGCATCGCACCGACCCTCAACGCGATCAGAACAAACACCGATTACCAACGGGAATGGCAGTTCCGGCGCAAGGACGGCTCCATTTTTGCCGTGGAAGTGGTCGCGAGCGCCATGCCCGACGGCAATATGCTGGGGATGGTGCGCGACCTCAGCGACCGCAAGCGGGCGGAGGAAAAACTCATCGAGCAAGCGGCCCTGCTCGATGAGGCTCAGGACGCCATTTTTGTCCGCAACCTCGACCACTGCATGACCTATTGGAACAAGGGCGCGGAACGGCTTTATGGCTGGACCCTTGAGGAAACAATCGGCCGGAACGTCTGTGATCGCATTTATCCCCATCCCGAAAAACTGGCGGAAATTAATGACCTGATTTTGAAGCGGGGGGGATGGCACGGCGAGATGCAAAATCGCACCAAGGACAAGCGGGATATCACCGTCGAGGCCCGCTTCACGCTCATCCGCAACAAGCAAGGCCTCCCCAGTTCGATCCTGGCGATCATCACCGACACCACGGAGAAAAAGAAAATGGAGACCCAGTTCATGCGGGCGCAGCGAATGGAAAGCATCGGCACGCTGGCGGGCGGTATTGCGCACGATCTGAACAACATCCTCGCCCCGATTATGATGTCCATCGAGCTGCTGAAGGATATGTCGGCGGATCCCAGGGCCGCCGACATCCTCAAAACCATCGATGTCAGTGCCAGGCGGGGAGCCGATATTGTGCGGCAGGTGCTCTCGTTCTCCCGCGGCATGGAGGGCGAACGGATCGAAGTTCAGGCCGCTCATTTGCTCAAGGATTTGGAAATAATCATCAAGGATACTTTCCCGAAGGACATACGCCTCCAGTTCTTCATCCCCAGCGATATCTGGACGATATTCGGGGACCCGACGCAGGTACATCAGATCATCCTGAACCTTTGCGTCAACGCCCGGGACGCCATGCCGGATGGCGGAAGCCTGACCATCTCCCTGGAAAATACCATGCTCGACGAACAATACGTTGCCATGAACTCCAACGCGCAGCCGGGACGTTACGTCCAGATCAGCGTCGCCGATTCAGGTACGGGGATGCCCCCGGAACTCATCGAACGGATCTTTGAGCCCTTCTTCACCACCAAGGGGATTAATAAAGGAACGGGTCTCGGCCTCTCCACCGTGATGGCCATCGTCAAAAGTCATGGCGGAATCGTCAACGTTTACAGCGAATTGGGCAAAGGCACCACGTTCAAGATCTACCTACCCGCGACGGAAAACCCTTCCGAAAGGCACGACAAGCTCGCGCAACTCGTCAATTTGCCCCGGGGAAATGGTGAAACGATCCTCCTGATTGACGATGAGGCATCCATTCTCACCATAACCAGCCAGACCTTGGAAGCCTTTGGCTATCAGGTGTTGACCGCCACCGATGGCGCCGATGCCGTCGGCATCTACGCCCTCCACCGGCAAGCAATTGCCGTTGTCCTGACTGATATGGCGATGCCCATCATGGATGGTGCAGCCACTGTCCATGCCCTGCGACGGGTCAACCCGGCCATCAAGATCATCGCGGCCAGCGGCCTGGATGCCAACGGCGGCATGACCAAGGGACCGAAAGTCAACGTCAAGCACTTCCTGGCCAAACCCTACACCGCAGAAACTCTGCTGAGGACCCTCCGAATGGTTTTGGATGAAGCCTAGGATATTAGATAGAGCATTTTCAGAAAAACTGTAGCCGCGATTGAAGACCCGGAGGGTCGAAAGATCTTACCCGGCGGTGACAACCACCGGTAAGCGGAGGGGACAGAAGCGCGTCCCGGAGGGCCGCTCGCCGGTTGCCCTTTGGGCCGTCAAAATCCTAAAAACTGATCACCGTTCGGCAACCCAAAACGACGGCATTGGGAATCGCCGCCGACCCGCCCGGGTGGATCAGCACCTGTAGATCGGGTTGCACCGTCCACCAGGGGGAGATTTGGGCCAGATAGGTCAGTTCGATGTTTTGCTCAAAATCGGGGACAGGCACATTCGTTCCATCCAAGTTATTTTGGTCTTCCGTAAAACCTTGCAACCCGGAGCCGATATGCCCGTAGGCCGTCGCCACGCCGAATAAATCCGCAGGACGGCCCGGAATCAGTCCGTTGAAGGTCGTGCCACCGTCGACGTAGTAATTGAAAATGCTGCGATCCCCCAGGGCATTCCCGCACCGGCAGAACAAGTCGATCTCCCTGGTTTGGCTCGGATCCGTTTTGTCCTGCCAGACCGCCTGGTCGGCGATGCCATAAAACCCGTTGTTCCCATCCAAAGCCTGCGGATGGCCGTCACTCGCCGGTGAGGCGAGGGGAACGCCGTGATCGTCGTCCCTCCGGCTCGAAAAAGTGTTCGTATGGAACCAGCCGCCAATCTTGTACGTCCCCGGCAAACCGGTCGCGTGGTCCTCCTTGTTCAGGTTATACCAGAGTTCGTTGATGCAGAAGAGTCCCTGGCTGCCGTTGATGTAAAAGCCGGTGCCCGAGTCGTCGAAATCGTTGCTCGCGCCTCGATGCGGATTCGGATCGCCCACCCGGTCCGGCGCCGGGTTGCCCGAGTAAATCCCGCTCAGAAACCGCCAGTGCTCATCCGGGTCAAGCTGCAGCCGCACCCCCGGCGTGCCGTAGGGATACACGGCCAAAGGCGCGTTGGCCGACATCACGGCCGGACAGCCGTAGGTCGAATTGAGAAAGTTGGCGCTGGTACTGCTGATGACAAATTCGCTGTCGACCGCGATCTGCCCGACCCGCAGGCTGATTTTGTCATTCCAAGCTTTCTGTTCATACCAAAGCTCAAAGAGATGAGGCGAGTCGTATGCGTCGATGTTGCTCACCACGAAAAGATCATGCGTGTCGCTGCCAGTCAGGCCGTTGCCCATCGGGTAATAGGAGCTGACATGGAAGCTCCCGTCCCAATCGGCCATCTTCTTGAAATCAAGCGTCAGTTCGAGCTCCAGCAGACCCTCATAAATTGCTCCCTGCTTCACCCCGCCGATGGGGTTGCCGAAAGTCTCCGCCGTATAGCTTGGCGTAAAGAGCACGCCCTCGTTTTCCAGCCTCGACCTCTCCCCGCCAAAATCGCCGACGAGATATTTTTGGTCGAGCCAACCATCCTCAGGGGCTCTGGCGGGGCTGGGCGGCGATTGCGCTGAAAGCATCGGCTCCGCCGAAAAAAAAGCGAGCAGCGCCAAAACACCGGCCCCCAGGCGAGGGCAGGGGAGGGGAAGTCGGGTGGTTTTCATTTTTCTTTTGCTTCCGTATGGTGATGCACTAAAGCGCGGGCCGGGCTCTTTCGCTAACGTTGGATTGCTTTAACTTAGCGGACAAATGCCATCTTTGAGCCGCACATGCAAGCAGCTTGCAAATAACCTCGCCCGCGTCAAGTTGATTGAAAAAATATTTAAGCGACAAACCTGCTTGGTCGGCACGTTACGGTACCTTTACGAAGTTGCATTTGCTTTTATTTCGCTCTAAATTACAGGGGAAACGACTTATCGGCGCTTCAGTTGCTTCCCTTAAGGCGCGATCGCTTCCCGCGCCCGTTAATTACGATACTTTTATTTGAACCTCTCCAAAGTATCTGTTTTGCCCTAAGAACCATCCCTACACCTCTTAAGATTGCCCTCTCTATCCCTTTTCGCCCATTCGCCCAAAACCCTCTCTAATCCGTTCCACCGTCCTTGGATTTCTTTTTTTTCTAAATCGAAGCCCTTCTCTTTTGGCCATTTACCTCTCATTTTTCTAATTATTACGTTTGGGTGTCGCATTATTAAACAAATCTTTGCATTATTTTGTTGCAATCCTCATGCTTTAATGCAATTATTGCGACTGTAACCAGCCCTCATCATCTCTATGAACAACAAAATGTCGCCTTCCACCGCCACCACCGTTCGTGCTTTTCGTTCGTTGCGACAGTCCCTGTTTCTCCTCCCAGCCGTCGCCCTGGCGATGACCGGGAATGCCTTGGCGGGCACCGACACTTGGAATGGGACCAGCGGCGTTGATTGGAACACTCCGGCGGATTGGACCCCGAACGGCTTGCCTGCTTCTGGCGACACGGCCCTTTTTAATTCCGGTGCGATTACGACTCCTATTACTGTCACCAACACTTCGAACGAAACCATCACCAGCATCAACTTTGATACGGCGGCGGGCAGTTATACCATCGGCACCACCGGTGGCGGCCAGCTCCAAGTGCAAAACGGCGGCACAACCCAGATTCTCTCGACTCTGACTACCACGGGCGCGGTCGAAACCATCAATGCCCCGATTGATCTCGCCGGTGCCAATAACGCTTACACCTTCGCCAATAACAGCGCCGACGCCAATGGCACGCTAAACATCGGTGGTGCCGTCTCCGGCGACACGGCGGGCGCGGATGTGCTGACGCTTTCCGGCTCAAATACCAATCTCAATAACATCAGTGGTGCCATCTCCAACGGCTCGGCCACCAGCGTGGCCGTGACCAAAACCGGCACCGGTACGTGGGAATTGAGCGGCGCCAACACTTATTCCGGCGCGACGACCCTGACGTCGGGCACGCTGGCGGTGGCGGGAGCCGGGGCCTTGAGCGCGAACACGTCGCTTACCATGGCACCAGGTTCAACGCTCCAGCTGCTGAGCAATAGCAGCGCCACTTTTGCTCCGCAAAGTTTCGAAACGAGCGGAACCGGCACCTACAATATATTCGTCGGCAATAATGGCAGTGGGACGGGCAATACATTGAGCTTGTACAACGTTGGCGCGGCCAACGTCTTGTCGTCTGGAATCAACAGCGCCCAGGGAGCTAGTGCCACATTTCAAATCTCCAGCGCGAATGGCTACAACCTGTCACTGGCCAATGGGGCCACGGGAGGGAGTCCTGTCACGACCGACGCTGCTGATGCTTTCTACAACAATACGCCGGGTACGACGGTTTTCGCTCCCAGCGGCTTTTATGCGGGTGGCTACGGCCTCACCCTCGGCGGTGTGGGTAATTGGACGATTGCGAGCTTTAACCAGGCCACGACGGCGAGCCTGACCTATAACGGCCAAGGCTCGGGCACGTTGACAATCAACGGCAACGCCCAGAGCGCGTTTGTTGCCGCTGGCTCCAACGACATCATTAACCTGCAGGGCGGTACGCTTGTGCTCGATAATTCCAATTATGCTGCCGGGAACCTGCTCTCCGGTGCGCCCACCCTGAATGTGTATGGCGGCAATTTTACGGTTAAAGGCAATGCCGCACTTACCGATAACGAGACGTTCACCGCCACGAATGCCAACGCGGGCGCGAATGTGTTTACCGTCTCTGGTTCAAATCCCACTCTGACTTTGGGCAATTTCGTCCAGAACCTTGGTGCATCGGTTGAATTTGTCGGGCCAGCGACGATCGGCCTTAATAATGTGGCCGTGGCTTCCACCGGAACCATCACCGATAATTACATCGGCACGGGGAACAATAGTACGACAACGGCTGGCGCCGGCACCAAGGGTCTGCTTTGGAATGGCACCACGCGACAGGGCATTGCCACCGTCGGTCTCTACGATTGGGCCAGTACCGACACGACGACTGGTACAGCTGGAACTTCCCCATATACCATTATCGGTGGCAGCCAAGTTTCAGGTTTTTATACCACTGCAGCCAGTGGCACGATTGTTAACGGTGATACCAATGTGGATATCACGGGAAATGTGACGGGTGCCCCCAATGGCTATAACGATACCCTTCGCTTTAACACGAATGCGACGGTCACGCTTTCGCTCACCGCTGGTAGCGCCTCGAACAAAGGCTACACTGTGGGTGGTATTTTGGTGACGCCGAACGTCGGGCAAAACAACACCACGATTGCTTACGCAACCACGACAACTAATACCTGGCTTGCGGGGCCTAACGGTTACAATGCTACCGGTAAGTATAATCCGCTCGAAATAGTCCAGAACAACACGCAGGGCGAGTTGATCATTACGGCCGCCATTTATAATGACCTCTATGCACCCAACTCACCCTTGGACTATGTCCAGTCCGGGCCGGGCACGGTGGTGATGACGGCGAACGGGGCGAATAATAATTTTACCGGGACGAACGACTACCTCAATGGAGGCGTGACGGAAATTGCCACCGATAACGCCCTGGGTAACTTTACCACTAATGGCAACACGGGGGCGAACCTCAATATCAATGGCGGCACCGTCCTGGCTTCAACCACATTGGCTTTGGATAATGGCACTACGGCGGGCGCTCGCAAGTCTTTCCTCGGCGGTAATGGCGGCGGGTTTGCGGCGGTGACGGGTGCCACCATGACGGTGGATGGGGTGATCGCCAATTCGGGCAACGGCACCGGGCCGTTGATTATCGGTATTCCTGCGTCGAGCGCCAACAACAGCACGGTGGGTCTGGTCCCCGGAACGGGCACCGGCACGGCGAATTTGACGCCGGTTGAAGCCAATGGAACGGTGACCCTGACGGGAGTCAATACCTTCACAGGCGGCATTGTCATCGATTCGGGCACGCTGGCCTACAATGGCGTTACCACCTCATTGGGAGCGGCTGGCCAAGCCGTTACGGTGAATAACAGTGGGACCAACGGCGGCACATTCAATCTCGGTGCCTTCACCAACGCAACTGTGGGTCAGGTGACTCTCAATGGCGGTACAATCTCCAATGGTACGTTGACCGGCACCTCTTACGCCTCCAATGGCGGCACGGTTTCCGCTGTTTTGGCTGGTCCGAATGCGGCCTTCACCAACTACTCGGGCACCACGACTGTTTCCGGCGCCAATACCTATGGCGGCGGCACGGTGGTTAGCGGCGGCACGCTGGCCGTTCTGACCGGCGGTGCCTTGGGCAGCGGAACGTTGACGATCTCGGGCGGTACGTTCAAGTTGGGTGATGCGACGGGCGTTGTCGCCACGTCTATTGGTGGCCTCACCTATAATGGGGGCACGCTCAGCTTCGCCTTGAACCAAAATGGCTCGTCCAGCGATCTGACCCTCAACGGGGCGGCAATCTTTAATGCCAAGCCGACCATCACTTACTCGTCCATCGGGACCCTGAGCAGCGGCTCGGGACCGTTTACGATCCTGTCCGGCGCAGGCCCCTTCTCAACCACCGATCTGAGTTTCCTGACCTCCCTTACTCCGGGCAATATTGGTCGTCTGATTCTGACGCCGTCCGTCTCGGGTAATAACATCGTCGTCAACGTTAGCGGCGGCAGCGCGCTTAACCTCACGTGGGCGGGTACGCAGAACGCCAACCTCGCCACCGGTGCTGCCAGCGGTGCTACGGTGGGTGATGGCACCACCTGGAACAACACCTTTAACGCCGGTGTCTCCGGGAACTGGGATAACCCCAGCGGCCAGGTCGATAACTTCTACGACAACGATACCGTCAAATTTGTGGCGAATATCCCCGGCGTTGGCGCGCCGAGCACGACCGTTAACCTGACCACCGTCAACACCCCCGGAGGCGTGACGATCAATGCGCCCGGCAAGACCTATACCTTCCAGGGTACCGGGTCGATTGCCGGATCGGGTGCCTTGACCCTCACCAACGGTAATTTGCACTTGGGCACCGTCAATACCTACTCCGGCGGTACGACCATCACGGCTGGAACCACGCTGCAGACCGAAGTGGCGGCGGCAATTCCCAACACGGGCACGGTCACGGTTAACGGTATTCTCGATTTGAACGGTAACAACCAGAGCATCAACAGCCTGTTTGATGACGGCAGCGGCTCCGGCACCATTGAAAATACCAGCGGCACGGCCAATGCCGTCCTGACCGTGAACAGCGGCGGTAGCTTCTTCGGCACGGTGGCTGATAATTCCACCGGCACCAATAACCTGGGTCTGACCGTGGCTGGAAGCAGCCAATCCCTGATCCTCTCCGGCACTTCGACCTATTCGGGCGTCACCACGATCCTGGGCACAGATACGCTCCAATTCGCCGGATTGGGTGCAAGCCTCGCCGGAAACATTATCGATGGTGGCTCGCTCCTGTTCAATATGACCGGTGGCACCGCCACGCTCGGTGGCACGATTACTGGCGCTGGCAGCTTGACCCAGCAGGGCGCTGGAACAACCGTTGTGGTCAATGGCAGCAATACCTTTAGTGGCCCCACGACGGTTTCGAATGGTACCCTGACGGTGGGCAATACCAATGCCTTGCTCGACAGTGCGGTCGTTTACTCAGGCGGCACGATCAACTTCAGCACGCCGACCACGGCCACCTTCGCAAGCTTGTCGGGCACCGGAAATCTCGCCCTGACCAACGCTGCCAGCGCGCCAGTTGCCTTGACCTTGACCTCTGTGACGGGCGCCCAAACCTACTCGGGTAACTTGACCGGCGTCGGCGGTTCGTTGACGGTGGGTGGAACGGGAACCCTTACGCTGTCGGGTGCCAATACCTATACCGGCTTTACCACGATCAACAGCGGAACGGTGACGGTCAACAACGCCCTGGGTACCGCCCTCGCACCTACAGGAGCGATCAGCGTCAATACCGCCGTACTGAATCTTTCCGGTACGGAGTATGCCTCCTCGCTGTCAAATTATAATACGGGCGGCTACTCTAATGTAAATCAGACCGCCGGTAGCCTGACGCTCTCGGGAAATCTGGGCGTTAACGTCGACACGACTGGGTCTGCCAATGGTGGATTAGTTTCGCTTACTGGCGGGACGGTGACGGCAAATACCGTCACGATTGACCGCACGGGCACAAACTACGGTAACACGGTGCAAACGCTTGGTTCTACTGGTTCGGGCCTCTATGTCAATGGTGCCACGCTGAATGTAACCAATACCTTTACGATGGGCGACCTTAGTGCATCCGCATCGAGCGCTGATTTCCGCATTGACAGCGGATCGGTGACGGTTGGCGGTACTACCATCATCACAGATAATAACGGTTCGGGACGCTTGAGCTTGCTCGATGTCAACGGCGGTACATTTACCAGCAACGATACGACGGGAGCGGGCATCCAAATCGGCGGTCTTTATGGTAACGGTATCGGCGAGCTGCTTGTAAGTAACACTGGCACCCTGAACACCAATAAAATCACGTTCAATGATGCCAGCCAGGTTAGCGGTACGAATTACTTGGAAGCCATCGGCGGCACCACCTACATCGGTTCGGGCGGCATCGTCGCTGGTCCCGGCACATCGGTCAATACCATCAACTTCGGCAACAACGCCACGACTGTCAAAACGGCGCCAATCATTGCCGCAAGTGCCAACTGGTCTTCATCGCTGCCTGCCACCTTGACTGACAACACAACCGGTGGGTCCACCACCTTCCAGGCGGCAGACTCCGGTGGTACGGGGCATAACATCACCTACAGCGGTATTCTCTCTGGATCCGGCGGTCTCAACGTCACTGGCGCGGGCACCGTCGCCTTGACCAGCGTGGGCAACACCTATACTGGCACAACGACCGTTGCTCCTAACGGTACCGGCAATCTATTGGTCACCAACACCAACGTCCTCTCGGGCAATTCGGCGACGGGTTATGGTAATTTCGTCCTGAATGGTGGCGGCACCCTGCTAGGTACCGGTGCCATCAATGCCAGTGGCACGGGCAAGACCGTGACCCTCGGCAGTGCCACAGGAACAGCCACGGTCTATGTTGGTCAAACCAGCAACACCGACCCAACCGTCGGTACGAGCCTGACATTGAACGCGGCGAGCGCGTCGACGATTCAGAATACCAGCTTGGTGTTCAACATCGATGTGACACATCCTGACAGTTCTACGGCTCCTACTCTCACCACCAACGCCAACGAGCTCAATGTGGGCAATACGCTCTTTACGTTTGGTACCGGGGTGACCTTGACGCTGAACCTGCAGAATAGCGGCCTTATCCCGGCCTACTCCTCGTACATCCTGGTTGCCGGTACCGGCTCGACGACTGGGCTGGGCGGAACTACGAGTGGCCAGTACGCTGGATTGATGACCTCGACGGCAGGCAATAACCTGGGCTTGAACGAAATCACTGCTGGCCTCGGCTTGAACTTCGCCCAGTCGGGCGTCAATGCGGTCTACGGCAATGGCCAGTCGTTCCTCTACATCTACCAGCCCATCGGGGGGGGAGTGGATGACATCGTTCTGGAAGTTGTGCCTGAGCCCAGCACTTGGGCGATGATGATCGGCGGACTCGCAGTATTGGTCTTCTGGCAGCGCCGCCGCCGCCAGAGCTAAAGAAGTTTGGGTTTCTACTTCGCCCGTCCTTGCCTCCCTAAGGGCATCGACGGGCGATTTAGTTTAAACAAGTCCGGCTCTTCCGGCAGCACTTGAAGGATGGTTCTGAAAGCAGGTAGGGCGCAGGACAGAATTCAAAGAACGTTGTTACTAAATTTGACATTTTTACTACTCAATTTCCTAAGAATGTGCGATTATACCTACGAACCGTAAATATGGAGTAAAGTCGGAACAATGCATCTCATTAGCATCCCAAAGTCTTATCGGTGGAACATGAGAAGCCTTGGGAAAATCTTCTGCATCAGCTTGATTTCCATGGGCTTATTTACAGCCCAACTTCCTGCGCAAAACGCCGCATCGGCGGCGGGCCAATTGTGGCAGAAAGCGCAGGCTGCGTTTGGCTCAGGTAACTACGCCGGAGCGGCCGGTTTTATCCGACAGATCATCCAGCTCGCTTCCACCACCCCGGAGTCGATGCACTGGCTTGACAGTACGGAAGTCAAGCCGTTGCTCCCCACGCAACAATGGCTCGAGCCCTTCTTTTACATGTTGGGGGCCGCTTACTTCAACGCCAAGGATTGGCCCAATGCGATACAGGCACTGACCAAATACCGTCAGCTTTTTCCGAAATCGACGCGCATGGCTGACGTCATGTTTTCTCTTGGTCAAGCCGACTTATTGAGTGGAGACGCGACCGGTGCCATACCGCTTTTCACCGCCTTGCTCCCCAACGACGGCTACCACGTCAAAGCCCTTTTGCTCCTCGTGCAGGCCACCAAGAAGGCGGGCAAGCCGGAGGACGCAATCAAACTGATCGAACAGGAAAAACTCAGGCCGAATTTAAGTCCCGATTACGCGGCCAAACTGAACATGTTGCTTTTCCCTCTCGATATCGATACGGGAAGCCTCGACAAGGCCGCCGCCGTCATGCAGCAGTTGGACACAGACGTCATCCATGTGCAGGACGTCACCGTATTCAATACTTTATTGATTCGTTTGGGGGATACCTTGTTATCCAAACACGACATAGCCGGGGCGCTTAATTCTTATCGACGGGTGCGGGACAATGCGCAAGTCATCGCCTTGCAGAAGCAACAAATTGTCAACCTGCAACAACAGCGTGTGGCCAATTTGAGGCGGATTCAGGCGGAGCCTCTCTACTCGGCCCAACTCCAGGCCGACAACAATGATATCGACAAGCAAATCGCGAGAGACCAGCAGATTCTCGTCCAATATCAAACGCTTGCGCCCATCCTCCCTCCGTTATTCCTGCGCATTGCCCGCGCCTACACGACCGATCAGGCGTTTTGGGAGTCGGTCGTGGTTTACCGTGAGATCCTGAGGCGCTACCCGACCTGCGCCGAAGCCGAAGCGGCTCTGTACGGCTCGATCCTTATTTTTGACAAATTGAAACAAACCGATCGGGGCCTGGCCTTGTGTCAAACCTACCTGACCCAATATCCCAAGGGCAAATATGCCGACAGCGTCGGCTTTGTCCGCGGAGCCCTGGCTTATGATGCGGAGGATTTCGACACGGCCCTCACCTATTTTCAGGACACCATCAAAAATCAGCCGGACAATCCCCGGCGCGAGCAAATTGAGATCATCCTGGGAGACATCAACCTGCGCGAGCTGAAGTTTGACCAGGCCATCGCCTGCTATCAAAAATACGAGAAGGACTATCCCAAGGGACGCATGCTGGAAACGGCGCAATATCACAGTGCCCTGGCCCTTCTTTTTAATAACAAATTTGAAGAGGCCGAAAACGCCATCAATGCCTACCTGCAAAAATATCCGCTGGTCCCACAAACTGCCGCCACCGCCGATACGACCGGCTTTGGCCAGAAGGCCGCGGCAGCCCAGGGCATGTATGTACCCGATGCGGAGTACCGCCTGGCCATGATTAAGTTTGCTGCCGGGAAGGATTATTATGACGAGGTGATCAAGGATTGCACGGCTTGGCTGAAGAAATATCAAAACGTGCCTCCGCGGGCTGAGGTGATCTCTCTCATGGGCGACACTTACGCTTCACAAATGAAGAACGACCTTGCCGTCGATGCCTACATCCGCTCCTACAAGGCGTTCCTCGCCTACACCGACAAGGATAAGGCAAGCCAATCACCCGAGGTGCTCGATTACTCCCTTACCGCTGCCGCAAAGTTATTATTCAAACAGAACAAGTGGGTGGCCCTGATCAAAATGTTTCAGGAATTCGTCCAAAACAATCCGGACAGTCCCACCGTTGTCTCCGCTGTTTCCTGGATTGGGCGGGCCGACGTCAAGCTCGGCAAGGTGGACGAGGCCAAGCAATACATGGCCGATACCGCCAAGCAATACTTGAACGATCCCAGCCGCGAGGGCGTGGATGAAATCATCCTTCAGCTCGCACAACTTTATGCCCGGAAACATTGGAGCGTACCGGTCGCTCCCGTTACCGCGACAGACGCTACAGCTTCGACCGCCGCGTCCGCCACCGCATCCGCAGCGACCTCGGGACAGAAGATCTTTACCACGGCCTCGACCGCTCCATCGGCCACCACGCCCATTCCGGCCGCTGAGCCTTCCGCAGTCGCTTCCACTGTGACGACATCTTCCTCCCCGCCTGCTGATTCCGACCCGGCGAAAGACCTGGAGGACATTCTGACCATTCCCAATATCAACTCCAAGCCCACGGCCCAGTCGCGCATTCTTTACGGCCAAGCCGAGCTCGCCCGCTTGCAGCGCAAGCCGCAAGTCTATGCCCAGATTCTGTCGGACATCGCCAAGCAATTTAAGCCGGAGGACTTGAGCTCCGTCGTGCTCGGAGAGGTGGGAGATTATCTCGTTCAAGCCGGACGAGAGACGGAAGCAGTGCCTTTCTATAACCAACTCATGGATGCCTACGACGATTCCAGCGTCGTCGACTTTGCCTACAACGGCCTGGGCCAAATCGCCTATGATCAAAAAGACTACTTAAGAGCGAATAAATTTTATTCCAAGGCCCTCGACAAGGGATTGGCTGCGAGCAAGCTCAAGCAGATCACGCTCGGCGAGGCGCAAACCCTCCTCGCTTTGAAGCGCCCGGCCGATGCCAAACCCTTATTTGAGGAGGTGGCCGGCAATCGCGCGTGGAGGGGAGAGGCGACCGCGCTCAGTGTCTATTCTCTGGGAGAAATTCAAATGGATCTCGCCGATTTGAGCACCGACCCTAAAAAAACGCAGGACTTTTATGCCGCTGCGAATGCCTTCTTCCAGCGCGTCTTCGTCGCCTACCAGAAGTATCCCGCGATCCAGGCCAAGGCCTACCTGAAAAGCGGCGAGGTCTTTGAAAAACTTGGCATGATTCCCGAGGCCATCCGCACCTACAAGGAAATGACCGATCCGGCGAAAAATCCCAACCTTGAGTCTTTCCCCGAAATAGCTGATGCCAAGCAACGATTGGGGACCCTGGCCCAAAAATGAAACCGCTTGCCCTATTCCTTTTTATCCTGACGGGCTTCTCCGGCGCCTGCGCTCAAACCATTCTGCTGAAAAATGGGCAAACCGTGCCCGCGAATGGCTTGACCCGCACCAACGACATGATCATGGTCTCCATCAAGACCACGAACGGCACCATGGGGCAGATCGGATATCAAGTTTCCGACATCGCGCAGTTAAATCTTCCCGAGCCCGAGGTTCTGACCTATGTCACGGAACAGGTGGCCAATGGCGACTACAAGAACGCCATGGCCCAGCTTGAGCCCCTCGTCGCCTTCCAAAAATCGATTCGCGACATCCCCGGCAACTTGTGGGCCAAATCGGCTCTGGTCGAAGTCTCGGCCCTCATCGGCCTGAATCGAATTCCCGAGGCCACCGCACTCTCCAATGAAATCTCCGGCTTCTCCAATGACCCGGAAATCTTGACCGCGACCAAACTCAAAATCGCCCTGATCACGAAATTCACCGACCCCAAACAGGCGCTGACCACTTTCGATTCCATCCTCAGCCAAAGCTCCGACGTGCAAACCTTGAGCCAGGCCTGGATCGCCGAAGGCGATGTCCACTTTGGCGAACACGAATTTGATGAAGCCCTCATGGCCTACCTGACCGTCCCCGTCTTCTATCCCGACCACAATCCGCTGGTACCCAAAGCCCTTTGGGGTTCTGGACAGTCCTACGCCAAACTCAAGGACATGGTCCACGCCCTGAAGACTTATCATGAATTGGTTGATCATTACCCCGGAACCCCGGAAGCTTCCTTAGCCCGCGCAGAAATCCAGAAGAAAGAAAATAAAACGTGAACCCAAACCAGCCCTCCCTTCGATTCATCATCCCTCTCACAGCAGCTCTTATGCTCCTGACCGGATTGCCCCTCCTGCGAGCGCAGGACGCGGCCACCCCGCCCGCAGCGCCCGGCGCACCGGCGGCCACCACCGCCCCGGCCGATGCCGGCAGCGCCTCGGGCGGCGCTCCACCCGCCGCGACATCCAAGACCCTCCTGCAGCAAATCCAGGAGGGCGGCTGGGTGATGATTCCCATCGGCCTCTTCTCTCTGGCCACCGTCTACCTGATCGTCGATGGAGTTTTGCGCACGGGACGCAAGAAAATTGCCCCGGTTGAACACGAGCAACGGCTGCAAAAGTTTTTTCAAAGCGGTGATTACGTCGGCGCCTTCCAGTACTGCAAAGCCAACCCTTCCCCGTTGAACAATGTCGTACGGGTCGGGGTCAGCCTCCTGGGCGAGGGCAAAAGCGCGGTCGAAGAGGGCATGATCGGCGAACTGGGCAAGGAAAATTCCCAACTCCAGACGTGGATCAGTTACTTGTCCGTCATCGGCGTTTGTTCGCCCATGATCGGGTTGCTTGGGACGGTCACCGGCATGATCAAGGCCTTTGCCACGCTGGGCACGTCCGGCATCGGCGATCCCTCCAGCCTGTCGGCCTCCATTGGCGAAGTGCTCGTGGCCACCGCGAGCGGCTTGTTCATCGCCATCCCGGCCTTCATCGCCTTCTACTTCCTGCGCAATCGCGCCACGGCGGCAATGCACGGCATCCAGGACATCATCGCGAGCCTGTTCCGGAAAATGCCTTATGAATCCATGGCGGGCGTACACATTGGCGACGACGTCATCTACGCGGGGACGCCAAGCTGGCTTCAATCCGCCGGCGCCGCTGAATAGTTAATCGAGCAACCTTAACCTAATAAATCTATATGGCAGGTGGTGGATCATCCGACGGTGAACCGGAATTTCAGGTGGCGCCCATGGTGGACGTTCTCCTGGTTCTCCTGGTGTTTTTCATGATGATCACCTCGGCCCAGGTGCTCAAGGTCGATAGAACGATTACCCTGCCGGTTGCCCCCGACGCCCAAAAGATGGACAGCAGGCGCAGCGAAGTGATCGTGAACGTTCGCTGGCACCCCGAGTCCAAGTTGCCCGAATTTGTGATCGACGACCGCTCCTACAAGACGATCGCCGATATATCCGGCCCATTGAAATCGGCGAAAGCCGCCGGTGAGCAAAAAATCGCCAAAAGCGATAACCCCACCTTCCGGGCCTTGATCCGCGGCGACCATGATTTGCCCGCCCTCTATATCTCCCAAGTCATGAACGCTTGCGGAGATGCTGGAATCAGCGACATCTCCTTTTCCGCCCTCAATAAATAATTTATGCGCCGACTTGAGACCAATGTGAATGAAGGGAGCCTGGGCTTTCAAATCGCGCCCATGATCGACGTCGTCTTCGTCATCATGCTCTTTTTCATGCTTATGGCGGGAAGCGTCAAAGTGGAAAAGGAGCTCAACTCGAAATTGCCCGGAACGACTCCATCCAAAACATCCGTCGATTTCGTCGATGAGCAAATTATCGGTATTTCCACCCAGGGCGACATCACCCTCAACGACCAGACCTACGATTCGCCCACCAGCACGAGCCTGCCGCAGCTCAAGGCAACGTTGATGCGGTTGAAAGAGACCAGCGACGCGGCGAAATCGACCGTGCTCGTCACCATCATCAGCGATCCACAGGCCAAATACAGCCGCACGGTCAATGTTTTGGACGCACTCGCCGCCGCCGGTATCGCCAATGTCACGTTCACGGTGAGCGAGGAAGATGAATGAAGGCCCCGACGGTACTTTCGGGTCCCGTTGAAAAACGAAAAAAATCGCCGAAGCGCCGCGCCATTTTCAGCGGCAATGCCCTGCTCCTCACCCTTCTCGTGCACATTGGCTTCGGGGTGATCGCAGCCTATTTGATCGTCGAGCACTTTCAAAAAAAGCACACGAATTTTACCGCCCAGCCGCCACCAGCTGAGAATACCGACATCGAGCATAAAATCGAGGTGGCCAAGAGAAACAGTGAGCAGAGCGCCCCGGAAGATCTCAAGCGCATCGTCACGACCGCCGTTTCGGACGTGGTCCTCAATCCCCCCCCCGATGTGCCCCCGCCGGAGGACGCCACCCCCACCATGATGTCGGGAGTCGAGGGAGAGGGAATGGGGGCGGGTAATGGCAGTGGCAACGGCCCCGGCAACGGTGGTGGTAGCGCCCCTCTCTACGGGGTTCCGGGTGGAGTGGGTTTGATCGGCACCCTTTATGATCTCAAGCAGACCCCCAATGGGACGCCCACCGCCGCTGGCGAGACAGAGGCCGAAAAGAAGGATGGCGGCCTTTCCGTTAAAGACTGGGAGAAGGAGGATGCCACCAAGGAAGGACTCCATATCCTGCACGACTTTGTCAGCAGCTGGAACACGAGTATTCTGGACGGTTATTATAAATCGCCAAATAGATTGGTCGCCGCCCAACTCTTCATCCCGGAGCACCCTTCGATTGATGCCACCAAAGCCTACAACGTCGAGAAAAAGGTCCACCCACGGCGTTGGATTGCCATTTATCGGGGCACCATCATCCCACCTCAAACCGGTGACTTCCGCTTCATCGGGAAAGGCGACGACTTTTTAATGGTCCGGATTGGTGAGGAGAACGTCCTGGATGGAAGCTGGACCGGGGAAATTCTGGATGCCGATGCCAATGGCCGGGAGGAGGTCGGCATGGCCAACATGGGTAATCAAAAACTCGCTTGCGGTAAATGGATCTCCATGAAAGAGGGACAACCTCTCGACATGCAGGTTCTCATCGGCGAAGGACCAGGCGGACAGAGCGGCTTCTTTTTGCTGGTTCAAAAAAAGGGAACTCCCAATAATGATATTCCCGTCTTTCAAGTGCAGGATAGCCGCCTCCCTGATTGGAAGCCATCCCAGGTTCCTCCCTGTTTTACCGGCAAAAGAATGGTCTTCGGCATTGAGGATACACCTGATTTAGCGCAATGATTTTCAACTTAATATTATCAACAAAAAAGTTCCATCGTGGAGGCAAAGGGTTTGGAATTGACCCGTTCACATTTACGATCAGACGAAAAGTTACATGAAGACTCGGGATGCTAATCCAAGGCAGGCTGGCCAACCAAAGCGCAAGCGCTCCGCCGTTTTCAGCGGAAACGCGCTACTCGTCACCATTCTCCTGCACCTTTTTTTCGGCTTAATCGCCACCTACTTGATCGTCGAGCACTTTCAAAAAAAGAAGCCCACGTTCACCTCCCAGGCGCCGCAGGACACCCCGGAGGAAATCGAGCATAAAATCCAGGTGCAAAAGAGAAACAGCGCCCAGAGCGCCCCGCAGGATCTCAAGCGCATCGTCACCACTTCCGTCTCGGACATTGTCCTGCCTGATCCCCCTGAAGTTCCCCCCCCCGATGATGCCCAACCCACCATGATGAGCGGTGCTGGAGGCGATGGCATGTTCGGCGATGGCCATGGCAACGGCACGGGTGGACCGGGAACGGGCGGTGGATTCAACATTGATTTGCCCTATGGCGCGCCCGGCAAAGGTGGGCTGGTGGGTACCCTCTATGATTTGAAGCAAACCCCCGATCGTGATCCAACCGACATCGCCGAAAATGCCATCGAACAAACCGGGGGCTTCGATAGAAATTGGGCAACATCTCCAGCGAGCCTGAGGGGCATCGAGGTCTTGAGAGACTTTATCCGAACCTGGGAGCCCGACGTTCTGGATCGATATTATAAATCTCCGCAGACACTATCGGCGCCTCAAATCTGCATCCCCGTTACCGCGTCAGAAAACGCTCCCAAGGCATTCAAAGTGGAGGGCATCGTCCATCCTCGACGCTGGATCGTCGTCTATCACGCCAAGATTATTCCACCCGAGGCCGGATCCTATCGTTTTGTCGGCTTTGGGGATGACTTCATGGCCGTTCGCGTCGGAGAACGAAATGTTCTTGATGCCAGTTGGTCGGGTACGGGCGAAGAACTCGACCCGCAAGCCAATTCCGGCGATGACCTCGGGATCGGTTGGGAATCGCAGAAGCTCAAAGTCGGCAAGTGGGTGCAAATGGACGCCGGAGAGGCCGTCGAGATGAAAGTGCTCATCGGCGAGGGGCCCGGTGGACAGTCCGGATTCCTTCTCCTGGTGCAAAAGCTGGTCGATGGCCAACCGGGCCCTTTATGCCTGTTTCAATTGCAGGATACTCCGGTGCCTCCAATCAATGTTACCGGCTTCTCGGGAAAGAAAATGCTATTTTCCGTGCCACAGGAGAGCGATGATCCATCCGAAGTGCCAACCCCATGAGCAAACCCAACTTGAAATCAACGAATAGGCAGGTCGAGCGGAAGCGACGGCCATGGTATGCCGTGTTCAGCGGCAATGCCCTGCTCTTCACCATTCTCCTGCACGTTGTCTTTGGTGTCCTCGCTGCCTACCTGATCGTCGAACATTTTCAAAAGAAGAAGCCCAACTTCACCTCCCAGGCCCCGCAGGCCACGCCGGAGGAAATCGAGCATAAAATCCTGGTGCAAAAGCGAAACAGCGCCCAGAGCGCTCCGCAGGACCTCAAACGCATCGTCACAACTTCCGTCTCGGATATTGTCTTGCCCGATCCCCCTGAGGTCCCACCTCCCGATGATGCCCAACCCACCATGATGAGCGGAGCCGGAGGCGATGGTATGTTCGGCGATGGCAATGGTAATGGAAATGGTGCAGGCAATGGGGCGGGTGGTGGTCCAGATATCCCGCTTTTTGGTGGCCAGGAGGGAACGGGATTTGAAGGCACCATCTATGATTTGAAGATAGGAACGGACCTTCAACGCACCGGCATGACTGAGCCTAAATACATGCAGGTTCTATCTGATTTCGTCCACGATGGTTGGGGCCAGAGCGTCTTGGATCCCTTTTACAAGGCTCCCAAACATTTGTACACCCCCGCAATTTGGATACCTACGGTACCCTCTACCTCGACGGCCCAGGCCATGAATCTGGGGGGTGCGCTCACAGCCACTTATTGGGTGGGTTGGTATACGGCTACGGTCATTCCACCTAAAACCGGCAAATATCACTTTGTCGGATTTGGAGATGATATTCTCGTGGTGGCCATTGACCATCACGTGGTTTTGGATGGAAGCTTATGGCCCGTCCTCGATAGAGCGCAGATTATGCCGTGGCCGTATAGTGATTGGAATGTCATTTGTCCCTTTAAAGGCCAGGACTACGGTAAGCTCCGCGTCGGAGACACCTTTGATGCCGACCCATCTCAGCCAATCAAGATCAATGTTATCTTGGGAGATCGACCCGGCGGTGACTATAACGCCTTTCTTTGTATCGCCGATGAGAGTGAAACCTATACGGTGGGGAAGGAAGGCGTGCCCTTGTATCCGATATTTCAATTGGGCTCAAAACCAATCAATCGCCCCGGTGATCAGCCACCTCACTCCACCGATGTTGTACCGTGGACGCAGCCAGAAGCAACAACCGATCCTTCGCCATGAGATGAGAACAGAAACGAACTATCACGCTTTATATCTGTCCTGAAAGACAAAGTAAAATTCACTCACCAATAGGGCATATGAAAACGACGAAAAACGGCTCAAGTCCTGATGACCCAAGAAAGCGCAAGGGCAAAAAGTCTTTCAGCGGCAACGCACTTTTCGTCACCATTCTCCTGCACGTTATCTTTGGCCTGCTCGCCGCCTACCTGATCGTCGAGCACTTCCAGAAGAAGCACACCAATTTCACCTCCCAGCCGCCCCCGGCCAGCCAGGAGGAAATCGAGCACAAAATCCAGGTGCAAAAGCGAAACAGCTCCCAAAGCGCCCCGCAGGATCTCAAACGCATTGTCACCACTTCCGTCTCAGACATCGTCCTGCCCGATCCCCCCGAAGTCCCCCCGCCCGATGATGCCCAACCCACCATGATGAGTGGTGCCGGAGGGAATGGCATGTTCGGTAATGGCACCGGCAATGGCAACGGGAATGGCAACGGCGGCGGTGGAGGCGACCCGTTTGGCAATCTGGACCCTCCCCCACAACCGGCCTTTCAGGGAACTTTTTATGATATGAAGCAGACGCACGATGGACAGTCGACCGGTATGGACACGCCCAAGCAGCAGCAGGCTTTGAAAGATTTTTTTGGCAGCGACTGGGATGAGTCTGCATTTGCGCAGAAGTTTTGGACCAGCGACAAGCATATTTATTCCAACGAATTGATCATTCCGTTCCAGGCTTCCACCGGTGGACCGCGATCCTTCGGACTGGATCAGATCCGACCCGGTTACTGGGTCATTGTTTATCATGCCAAAATCTCTCCTACCCGGTCCGGCGATTTCCGACTCGCCGGCTTTGGGGATGACTATTGTGTGGTTCGGATCGATGGCCGTCTTCTCCTCGATAGCGGCTGGCACGTGCCAGTTGGTGGCAGACCCATTCCCGGATGGACTCAAGTCACTGACTTCGAGCCGCGAAAAACCATTCCCCACGGTCCATG
>Ga0302319_10005819_pt1 | contig 24640 bp, 17 predicted proteins | sample Bog_T0_2_FD_203319 | JGI IMG/M metagenome (GOLD analysis project Ga0302319, IMG submission 203319) | Peat permafrost microbial communities from Stordalen Mire near Abisko, Sweden - Bog_T0_2 | ecosystem: Environmental > Terrestrial > Soil > Wetlands > Peat | place: Sweden: Abisko, Stordalen Mire...
TGGCGCGTTGCGCGGTGGTTAAAGCCACCCCTGACATTGAGAAGAGAGGGCACCGCATTCGGATGCTTGGGCGTATTTCGAACGTCCTCGCGCGGCACCTGCCACTCTGGTTCGAGGGTTCAAGGCGCGAACTCATTTTGGGGAATTCTCTCCCCGTTGAGGGGCGAGGGAATCGCAATGGGCCATCGTCACTACTTCGGCGTCAATTGGCGTTGCTACGAGGGCGTGCAGAGGACTGCCCGCCCTACCAATATTGGTTCATGGGAGGTGAGCAGGTCCTAATGGAACAGGGGGCTTTCCCGGAACCTGCATAATTCAAGGAGCTACAGTTAGCGGGGAGCTGGCGGGCGAGTCGCCCACCAGACGGGCGGGTCGCCCGTTCCACCCGGAAATGCACGGGCTGGCAATCGACCGCCAAGGCAAATAAAAACTCTGAATTCCAGCAGGGAAATCAGAGTAATGAGCCAACAAATTGGCCGAAATCAATCAGTTATTCGCGGCGGTGAGGGCGCTGGCGAGTTCCGCCTTGGATTCGGCGAAGTCGTGCTGATAATTGGGATTCTTCTTCATTTCGCGAACAATGGCCTGGGCCAGGACGCGACCGGCGTAAATATCGCTCGGATAATGACGGGCGATTTCCACCCGGTGCCAGCCGATGTTGCGGGCCGTGGCGATGATCGCATCGTGTTTATCGGGAAATAAATCAGCCAACACCAGCGCGAGCACCATGGATTCGGTGGAATGGCCGCTGGGATAACTGAAACTCTTCTCGGGTTTGCCGGCGAGCAAGCTGGGATCCACTACGAAGGGGCGGGGCCGTTTCCAGTAATCCTTGGCGGTGTCCGTTACGGTGGCGGCGTCCTTTTGCACATGCTTAAAGAACTCTTCGGTCTTGGGAAATTTTCCGGGCTGCAGAAAATCGCCGATCGCGGGCGTGAAGGTGAAGATGGAGAATTTCTTTTCGGAAAAGGCCACGGCAACATCCTTGCTGGGAGCGGAATGGCAGACGGATTGCACTTCGGCCAGTTCGGCGGCCTGTTCCGGGGAATCCGGCAACGGTGGGGGGGCCAGCAACGTTAACGGCTGCGGCTCACCCGCCGTGAGATAATGGAAATGATTGGTGGATGCGGCGGGAGTCGCCTCCATCATCGGGTCTTGGGCACTCAGCGGCAAAGCGTTGATCAGTACCGCCAAGGCAGCGCAGCAGAGCCATTTGAAGGGCTTCAAAAAGTCGTTCATGAGTCAACAATAAGCGATTAGCCGACAAGTGTCGATTTTACGGTACGATCGATCCATCGGCGGCCCATTGGATGTCGGGATGGCCGGGATCGGCCGCCTTGGCGACCTCATTGGAGCAGACATACGAATATTTGTACCATGCGGCATGACCATCGCCGAAGGTAATGCTACCGCCAAGATTATGGCGGGAAGTGAACGCGGTGGTGTAAACCTGGGGTTTGCAAACATCCCCCGCCTTGGAGGAATCGCCATAGAAAGGCGTTTCCGTGGTCAAAGTGCGGCCCTCACAAAACAAAACGAAGGTGGAGGGGCTGCGGACCATGCTCGTTTTGAGATAGGGGGCGTTGGGCAAATCGCTCAGAGCCTTGGAATTCATGCCATACTGAAATGCTACCCGTACGGTGGGGACGACGCCGGGATCAATTTTGGCCGAAGGGCATTGAAAAATATTGTGACCCGTATTGAAACTCTGGATACCGGTGGTGTCATGTTGAATGGCGTAAGCGGACAACGGCGGACTCGTAATATAAGGGGGCAAGGCATTGAACCACGCGTCATTGCCTTGTTTCAGATAATAAAAATCAGCCAAATCCGACCAAAGCGGATTATCTTCATTGTAACCGCCGGGCGCGCCGGGCGTTGCAGTCGGGATCTTCGTGGCAGGATAGGTCTCGTTAAAATCCCCGACGTACATGGTTTGCGCCAGGCCCCATTGTTTCAAATTGCTCAGGCAAACAGTTTGCTGCCCCTTAGCCTTCGCCTTGGCCAACGCCGGCAGCAGCATGGCGGCGAGAATGGCGATGATGGCGATCACCACCAGCAATTCAATGAGGGTAAATCCGCACCGCTGACTCTGTTGTTGTAATTTCATTTTCGGTAACGTGCAAATCCAAGGAACGGTTGATCTTGAGTTTTAGGGTTGGTTCCCGGGAACGACCGTTGCGTGACAAAAATGAGGCTGGAAGGTTACAAACAGGTGCGCTTAATGTCACAGTTTGGAGACATTTGGATGAACAGACTGTAATCGTAACGTCGCGGGATCGTTACCTGAGCGCCACGGTTGCGTGACTTCCGGAAGTTTTACTACAGGTCCTAAAAGTTTGCAGATTCCATCAAAAAACACATAATGAAAAGACCTTTGGCATCAATGGCCCTGGCAGCGGCGTTCGTTTCCGTTGCCGGCGCCCAAGTCACACCACCCTTCATTCCCTCGGGAAAAATCGCCGTCTTCAAGGCCGGCACCAGCGACAATGGTTACCCCATCGCCACGGCCAGAGTGGCTCCCTGCTTCGTGCAAGTTTTTGATCCCGCCCTTACGAACCAGCCGGCGCCGATCCTTTCGGTGGCGATGTCCACCAACCAGAATATCCCCGGTTCGGTTTGGATCAATCCCCATGCCGGTTCGGAGGGCGGCGGTCTTTCGCGGTCGGCCGACCGGCGTTATTTGGTGATGGAAGGCTACACGGGCGATATTCTCAGCCCAACGGCGGCCAAGCCGTCGACCAACCCCAGTGTTTCGCGCGGCATCGTCACTTTGGATGCGTTCACCAATGCGGAGAGCATTTATTCGGATTTAAGCGCCTGGTTTGGGATCCCCGCAGGTGCGCCCGCCGCGACGCAGGACAATCCCACGGGGATCGCCTCGACCGACGGCAAAAGTTTCTGGGGCACCGGCAATTTCGCGGGCACCAGCTCGGAACTGGACGGGACACTCTTTTACAATGCCAGCGTCGGCTCCCAGCCTTTTGAAGTGCAAAATTACGTACAGGCCGCGGCGGAAGCCCGCATCGTGGGTGGCACATTATACGTGGTGGTGCCGGGAACGGGCGTTATCGATTTCGTTGATCCCAGCTCCGGCAACGTCGTGCCACTGCCCTTTGATCCCGAGGTGCCGGATCCGTATCAGACCACAACTTTCACGAATTTGTTCTTAAGCTGGGGCGCCACCTACAAGAATGTGGCCAATTTTGATATGAATCCGCAGGGAACGATTGCCTATGGCGCGGATGAGGCGTACGGCATCGTCAAGTTCACCAACAACGTCGGCATTTGGACGCAGGCACCTTACTTCTTCAACGCGACCAACCTCGGCACGCTCGGCCAAATAGCGGCAAATCAGGGTTGTTTCGGCATTTGCGTCGATTTCAGCGGCACCAATCCGGTCATCTATGCGACGACGATGGAAAACGGTTATCCGATCGTTAACGCGAAGGCGGGCCACCAGAATCAGAACCGATTGATTAGTATTGTGGATACCGGCATCGCCCCCGGCACGAACGTGGTGGCGCAGACCCTGGCGGTCGCAGCGACGACCAATGAATTCTTTGGCGGCATTGATTTTACGCCGGACCTGACACCGTTGATTTCGGCGGAGCCGGCCGATTTTGCGACGACGAACGGTGGTTCCGCCACGTTCAGCATCACAGCCAGCAGCCCGTTTCCGTTGACGTATCAATGGTTGCAGAATTCGAACGTGCTCACGGATGCGACGAATTCCCTGGAGACCCTGACCAATTTGGACACGGATACGAACGGATTCGTTTATCAATGTGTGGTGGCCAACCAATACGGTTCGGTGACCAGCACGCCGGCAATTCTGACGGTAACGGTTGATCCGATTCTACCGATCATCACGAGCACGACGAACAATGTCACGGGGTACCTCGCGGGCAACTCCACGTTCCCGGGGGTGACCGCCACGGGCACCGAGCCCTTCTCCTACCAATGGTATTTCGGCAGTCAAATACTGGTCGACGACGGTGTCAAATATTTTGGTTCGACGAATTCGTCCCTGACCATCTCCAATCTTGTTGCTGGCGATGCTGGAAACTATTACGTGGCTGTGATCAATGCCGCCGGTTCGGCGACCAACCTGGCCGACGTGCTGACAGTGAGATATCATCTACCCACCATCAACGCCGGCCAGCCGCAGTCGGCGACCACGTTCGTCGGCTTGACGACGTCGCTCACGGCCAATCAAACCGGGGGCACCCAACCGGTGACGTTCCAATGGTATCGCGGCACCCCGGTGCTTTCGGACACGGGCGATTTCAGTGGTTCAAGCACGCCGACATTAACAATCAATGCTTCGGCGACCAATGATAGCGGCAATAATTATTATATTGTGGCCAGCAACGGCGGCGGCAGCGTCACAAGTTCCGTGGCGACCGTGAGCATCATCGCCCCACCCGCACCCTCGGCGGTGGGATATACCAATGGAGTGTATTTTCAAAATTTCGATTCCCTGCCGGATCCGGGTTCCGCCTCGGTAAACAGCATCAATAACCCGGTGAATCCCGGAAACATCAATGGGATTGCCTATTCTCTCGCGAACCCCTTTGACTTCAATTATCCGGTGATTCTAAACAGCTATGTGGGCGGTCTGGGACTCGCCAAAATGCAGGGCTGGTATGGAGCGGCCGACACATTGTACACCGGGGTGGGTGGCGTCTCCCGCTTCGGCGCGCAGGACGGCGATCAATCCACCGGCGGCGTGATCGACTTCGGGCTGAATGATGAAACCGGCGGCGTGCTGGGGACCAATCGAGCCCTCGGTTTGATTTCCACCGGATCCACCGGCCCGACCTCGTTTGCATTGAAACTCGTCAACAGCTCCACCAATACGCTCAACGCCATTAACGTGAGCTTTCTCGGCGAGTTGTGGCGCAACAACCTCGGCGCTCGCACCCTATCGTTCGGCTATACCGTGGACAGCTCGAATTCCTTCGTGCTCACCTCCCAATCCATTTCCAACTCCACGCTGGTGCCTTCGCTGGCATTTAGCTTTCCGACGGCCGCGATCGTGACCACCGTGGACGGCACACAGCCTTCCAACCAAGTCAGCCTGGCGGCCAACAATCTCGCACTCACCAGCGCATGGACGCCCGGCTCCGCGCTATGGTTGATCTGGTCGATCAATTACTACGGCCAGGGCGGCGGCCAAGGGTATGCCATTGATAACTTCCGATTCAGCGCCACGAATGAAGTCATTGCGGTCGGCCCTACGCTCCCGATTAGCATCACGCCTGGGTCGCTGAAATTGGTGGCCGTCTCCGGCTCACCCGGCTCGTCCGCAGTGCAGTTTAGTTTCACCAACGCGCCCGGATTGAGTTTCTCGGTGCGAGGAACCAACAACGTGACCGCGCCGACCACCAACTGGCCGGTGATCGGTCATGCGGTTGAAAGTCCGGCCGGTTCAGGACAGTACGAATTCGTCGACGGCACTCCGGCGACCAACAGCACGGAGTTTTATATACTGAGCCAGCCATAGGGCGCAGAACAATAGTTTGAATAAAACGGGCGGATTCATATGAATCCGCCCGTTTACTATTTTTGGAAGGCCAAATGGAGAGTATGAATTATGAGGTATGAATTATGAAACTAAAGCATCTCCTGGCGTCTTGCGTCAGGTTGGAACGTCAGAAGTCCGATCGGAACGGGAGGGAATAGTTCACGCTCCTCCTTCGCTAAAGCTACGAAGGACAGGGGAGAATACTGCTGCGGATTTTAAGCCACGGATTAAACACGCATGGAATACGGATCCGAATGCGAACTTCGAGGAACCTAAAGCCATTCAGGGGACGAGAACCGGAATTGTCGGCCACAAAGGAACGTTAAGAGCGCAAAAGGATTATAATTCCGTCTTGCATCTGGGTTTAATCCGTGGCTAAAGGATTTCTTTTCAATGGCTTCGTTCCGTGAACCGCATTTTCTCCAGGACGGTTAGGGGCAAACGGGAGGGCACGACCCGGTTGGGGGATGTCCTAGCGCGGCCGCCCTTCTTGCGGACGGCGCCGAAATTGGTCATCCAGAAAAAAATGTAACCGGCGGATGGACAAGCGAGTCTGGGTAAGGGATATTCAGACTAATCCCAACACTCATGAAAACATCGCATTCCCGTCGAGATTTTCTCAAAACCGCCATAATCGCCGGAACGGCGCCGCTTATTTTGCCCTCCCACATATGGGCGGCGGATAGCGCACCCAGCAATCAAGTCACGCTGGGATTCATTGGCGTGGGAGCGCAAGGCAACGGCCTATTGCATGCCTGTCTGCCGCGCAATGATTTCAAGGTTCTGGCGATCAGCGACGTCGACACCACCCGCCGCAACCATGCGAAGGAGGCGGTGGAATCCGCTTACGCCAGCGACAAGGCTTCCGGGGTTTATAAAGGCTGCGACACCTACAATGATTATCGGGAATTGCTGGCGCGCAAAGATATCGACGCGGTGGTCATCGCCACGCCGGATCATTGGCACGCCTTGGTCGCCGTCGCTGCCGCCAACTGCGGCAAGGATATCTATTGCGAAAAGCCGATGGCCCACACGGTTCTCGAAGGCCGCGCCATGGTGCATGCGGTTCGCGCAAACAAACGGATTTTCCAGGTTGGCAGCATGCAACGTTCCATGAGTGAGTTTCGCGCGGCGTGCGAGCTGGTTCGCAATGGCGTCCTCGGCACGGTGGCGAAAGTGGAAGCCTCCGTGAGCGGGCCGCCAGGGCCCTGCGATTTGCCGGGAGAGCCGAGCGAGCCCGGTTTGGACTGGGATACCTGGCTGGGACCGGCGCCGCTGCGGCCCTACAATTCCATTTTGAGCCCGCGCGGAATGCCCAACGGCTTTCCTGATTGGCGCAAATATAAAGAATATGGCGGCGGCGGGGTTTGCGATTGGGGCGCGCACCATTTTGACATCGTGCAGTGGGCGTTTGGCTACGATAACAGCGGACCTATAGAATTCTTCCCGCCGGACAGCGCGACGGCCCAATCCGGCGTTCGCTGGCGTTACAAAAACGGCACCGAGGTCACGCACACTCCGGGCAACGGAATCACGTTTTTTGGCGATAAAGGCAAGATCTACGTCAACCGCGGCAAGTTTCAATTATGGCTGGGCGACCAGCTGAAGGCGGAAACCATGGATGATTATTCGCCGTTGATGAAGGAATTGTTGCCAGCCAACGCGGTACGGCTTTACCGGAGCACCAATCAGATTTCCGATTGGATCAAATGCATAAAATCACGACAACTTCCAATTTGCGATGTGGAGACGGGCCAGCGCTCGGCAACGGTCTGCAATCTCGTCAACCAGGTCTATTTCCACAACCAGGGCTGCAAATGGAATCCGAAGAGGGAGCACTTCCGGGACGGCACCGGCGATGCCAGCTGGCTGACCCGGGAATATCGCGCTCCGTGGACGATGGCGTAAGCGGCGGGAGGAGAAGCCGGCACGCCCTGTTTCCTTTCCATGAACCTGCGGAAAACAGTTCACGCGGAGACGCGGAGGCGCGGAGAGAAAACAGAGGAGGCATTTTACCGGCTTTTTCAGGAACCACGGCTCCTCCAGACGGTTCACGGTCCCAATGCATGCGAAAACTCGAAACGGGGCTTTCCATGAACCTCACTAAGTTTGCGTGCGAAGGAAACAAGGTTTTGGGCGGACGGTTTTGCCGCCGGGCGGGAAGCCACGGCTCCACGGCAGGCGAGACGCCCAATGCCACTACGACGGGACTCGGCCGCTTTTCCCAGAACCTCTGAGGTTCACGGGCGGCGAGCAGGTCTGAATGGGACAGTGGGCTTTTATGAATCTTCTAAAATGGAGGTTTTCGAGCCTCCCGAAGAATTGTCACCGGCGCCCATTGAAACCCGCGGCGGACGTGTACAGTCCTTCGATTTTGGCGTATCTTAGCGGTAATGAAAACCGAGCCTGCCACACGTTACAACGGCGAGGTGGTTTATATTTACGCTTATGATGTGGCGTACCAAACGTCCCGACAGCCGGTGCGCGAACTTCTCGGCCAGCCGGTGGCCCAATTCATTGTCGACGCGAGCAAGCGCAGTCCGCGCCAGTTGTTTTTCTATAAACCCCAAATGATCCGGCTGCCGCCGATGGAACGTATCGGTCCGCTGGGTCCGGTGCGGGTGGACCGGGTGGTCAAGTTGCTGCCGATCGGGGCTATCAGCATCACCGTGCGGGTTCCCTTCGCGGTGGAGCATATAGAAGATCTGGTGGCATTCCATGATTTACAATTCAGCAACGGAACCCTTTATGACGAAGTCCAGCGGCTTGCACAAGATATCGTCGCCGATCTCAAGGGCTATTTGGTCCGCCCCAATCCGCAATTGGCGGACGAGGAGGCATACACCGTCTTTTGCGTGGCGTCACCGGTAGTGGATGAAACCGGCGGCCCGATCAAAGCGGAGCAATGGTTTCAAACGCATCGACGGCAGGTGGCCGCGCTGCTGACGCAGGAGGAAGCGGTGGAGCGTCTTTCCAAACAGGAGGCCGAGGAATCAACGGCCCGCTTTTTGAGTTATTATGATGACGACCTGATTGTGATTGATTGGGACGCGGCCATGCTGATCGATGCGCCGCGCGATTTTGACGAATCCCTCTACATCGTGGAGCTGGCGAATTTGCAGCTCGCGGAACTCGAGGCGTATGACCGGTTGCTGGATAACGCACTAGAGCGTTCCTATCGGGACCTGGGCGAGCGCTCTTTGCGCTCACGCACGGATGTGCTGCGGGAATTGCGCGAAATCCGGATCGACATGGCGCGGTTCAGCGATGAATTGTCCAATATCACGAAGTTTTTCGGCGATTGGCATCTCGCGCGGATTTATGAAAAGATCTCCTCCCGGTTTCATCTAACGGAATGGCATCGGACCATCGACGGGAAATTGAAGACGCTGGATGACCTCTACCAGATTTTAAAGCATGATCAGACGAATCGGTGGATGATGATATTGGAGGTGACCATTGTGCTGCTGTTTATTATTGATCTGGTGATTCTGGTGGTGGGTTTGAAATAGCGGTTGGAATGGAATATGGAGAACGGAAAGCCGAGTTTCGTACGGCAGGGGTTCCATAGGTGAACTCTCATCCGACGAAAGACAGGCGGCGGCGTTGTGAATTTTTGGGCAATGGGGCGGCTGATTGGTTTTCCCCAAGGGAGAACAGGATATGCCGCACCTGCGGAGCTTGGGAAATGCGGGACCCGTGGTTCTACAGATATATCGCTCCGATGGAGCTGGAGTTCGGCGCCGTTGGCGCAACATGTGGCTTGACCTCGGGGGACCTAATCGGGTTCGGACAGCAGCGCTTTTAGTTTATCAGGTTCGGTTACGGGCGGCTGACAGGTGTTGCCGCTACAGACGTAGGCGGTGGCTGGGCCGTTTGATTTCAAGGTCCGGGCGAATTCCTCTACTGGACCGGTATTGCCCAATACGATTTTATTCGGCTGATATACGGCGTGGGCCGCCCGCAATAGTTCCTGGAAGGCGACGGAACTGGCATCGCCCACGATGACCACGCGCTTTGGTTCATCCAGGGAGAAATCCAGCGCTTGCAACAGGTAGGCCTGGGCCGCGGGCTGGGAATGCAAACGGCCGGAAAACAATTGGAGGGTGCGCTCCGCGGCCGACTTGAACTCCGGGCGTCCGGTGATTGCGGCCAGTTTAAGCAGAGCCAGAGAGGCGACGGAATTTCCCGACGGCTCGGCACCGTCGTAATCGTCCTTGATTCGCAGAATCAAATCGCCGACTTCGCCAGGGCTTTGCCAAAAACCGCCGTTATCCGGGTCAAAGAATTTTCCAATAATGGCTTCGGCCAGTCGGATGGCGAACCGCAGTTGTGCCGGTTCGAGGGTAGTCTCATAGGTTTGGATCACGCCCTCCAGCAAAAAGGCGTAGCCTTCGAGAAGCTGCACCTGGTCCCGTTCGCCATCCCGCCAGCGATGATACAAAGCGCCTACCGCAGACGGGTCCTGGGGAGGGGCCCAAAGGTTTTCCTCGAGGAATTTAAGATTATTCGCAGCAGCCAGGGCGTATTTGGTTTCACCCAGCACCGCCCCTGCCCGCGCGAATGCGCCGAGCATCAGACCATTCCAGGAGGCGAGAATTTTATCGTCCAAATGAGGTCGAATCCGCTGCTGCCGCGCAGCGATCATTTTTGATTTTGCCGAAGCGAGCAACGGTTGATCGGCTGGCGGCACTTCGGCGTGCACCACGCTTAATACATTCTGGCCGGGCAACGGCTGCGGATGGCTGTGGTCGACAAAATTGCCTTCGGCGGAAATGCCGTAGTAATGGGCGGCCACGTTATATTCCTCCGGGGTCAAAAGTTTCGCCAATTCCGCCTTCGTCCAGCAATAGAATTTTCCTTCGTGGCCCTCGCTGTCGGCGTCTTCGGCGGAGTAAAAGCCGCCTTGCGGATGCGTCATGTCCCGGAGGACATAATCCAGGATGTCACGAAGGGTCGCGGAATAGGAGGGCGAACCGCTGGTCAGAAAGGCGTCGAGATAGAGCCGGGCGAGCTGGGCGTTGTCATAGAGCATTTTCTCAAAATGCGGCACGAGCCAGCCGGCATCCACCGAATAGCGGGAAAAGCCGCCGCCCAATTGATCATGAATGCCGCCGGCGGCCATGCGTTCGCACGTGTGCCAGACCATTTCGCGCGCCGACTGATCCTTTGAACGCAGCGATTGGCGCAGCACCAGCAGAGGAATGGATGGCTGGGGAAATTTCGGGGCGCCGCCAAAGCCGCCATTTTGGGGGTCGTAGGCATCCTGAAATATTTTTGCCGCGTGCGCGACGGTTTCCGGGGTCAGCAACGTTCCGGAACCAGCCTCGCGGGCGGTAAGCGATTCCAGCCGGACATGCAATTCATCGGCGGAGTCGACGATTTCTGCTTTTCGTTCCTGCCAGAGCTTGGCGATTTGCTTGAGCAATTGCAGAAAACTGGGGCGGCCGTGGGCGGGTTGCGGGGGAAAGTAGGTACCGCCGAAAAAAGGCTTGCGATCCGGGGTCAAAAAAACGCTCATCGGCCAGCCGCCGCTGCCGGTGGTGGATTGGACAAACGTCATATAAATTTTATCCACGTCGGGCCGCTCCTCGCGATCCACCTTGATGCAGACAAAATGCTCGTTTAAGAAGGCGCCGACGGCCTCGTTTTCAAAGCTTTCCCGTTCCATCACATGGCACCAATGGCAGGTGGAATAGCCCACGCTCAGGAAGATGGGTTTGCTTTCGGACTTTGCCTTGGCAAAGGCTTCGTCGTTCCAGGGGTACCAATCGACCGGGTTATGGGCGTGCTGCAGGAGGTAGGGAGATTTTTCCCGGGCCAAACGGTTGGTGTGTTTTGCGCTCATAACCAAGAATTATCAAAGGTCATCTGAAATAAAGAACATGATTAAGAATTGTGGAACTCACTTTCAAAGACTGACGTAGTCTCACTCCTCACCCCTGCCCCTCTCCTCGTTGAGAGGAGAGGGCGCCGCGTTGGAATATTCCCGTGTATTTCGGCAGCGGTCGGCACTCGTTAAGCGGGTTGTTGTTGGGTGAGGCAATGGAGGGAGCCAAAGCCCCAGACGAGGTCGACGGCGTTGATGCCGACCACCGGGCGGTCTTTGAATAATTCGCCGAGAATGCCCAGGGCGATGCGGTCGTTGGGATCGTTGAAAGTCGGGACGATGACGGCGGCGTTGCAAATATAAAAATTGGCATAGCTGGCGGGAAGCCGGATGCCGTCGAAATACAGCGGTGTCGGCATGGGCAGCTCCACCACGGTGGGCTTGCTGCCGTCTTCCAGGCGAAGGTCGCCGATGCGATCCCAGTTTTCCGATAGCGGCCGATAATTCACATCCATGGAATTTCGTTCACGCACCAAAACGAGGGTGGTGGCGTTTACGAAGCGGCAGATATCGTCGATGTGCCCATGGGTATCGTCGCCGACGGGTCCGCGGGCCAGCCAGAAAATGTTGCGGACGCCGAGATAATCGCGCAAGGCGGTCTCGATTTCCGCGCGGCCCAGCCCGGGATTGCGCACCTGAATTTTGGGGTCGAGATAGCATTCCTCGGTGGAAAGCAGGGTGCCACGACCGTTTAGTTCCATGCCGCCACCTTCGATGACGAAGGTTTTGCCGCCGGATTCGGCGTGAAAGAGTTTTTTGCGGAGCAAGCGGGCGGCGGTTTCGGGGACTTTGGTGTCTTTCCGCCAATTATCGTACTTGGCCCAGGCATTGAAATGGAAGTGAACGATGGCGGTCTCGGGCGCGGCACGCTTGGCGGTGCCGGATCGACGAACGAAAATGGGGCCGGTATCGCGGGTCCAGCCGCGGTTGGTCGGGTGGACGACAAACTGGATTCGCCGGGGATTCACGCCTACGCGCTTGAAAATGCGGCGGGCCAAAACTTCATCCTGACCGTTCCGGACGATGAGGCGGACATTTTCGCCGGCGGAAATTTTACGGACCATTTCGCCGTAAACCCAGGGGATGAGTTCAAATTTGCCCGGCCAATCGCTGGCATTGTGGGGCCAGCCGAGCCAGGTGGCGGCGTGGGGCTCCCATTCCGCGGGCATGGTATAGCCGAGTTCAGCGGGTCTGGGCGGATTGGTTTTTAGTGGCGCCATATATCAATTCAGGCGCGAAGCATAATGGGCCGGGCGGATTAGGGAAATATTGAAAATTGGAATCCGGGAATTTAGCCCGTAAATAAATTTCATACGTTGAAATGGCCTCCGGTCGGTGCCTCACTTTCGATCTTTTTTGTCAAATAAATGGCCACGGTGTAGCATCAGAAAATATTTTGCATAAACTAAAGAAATTTGATGAACTTTTTGTTAAAATAGTCGATAGTAAGGTATTAGAAAAAACTCCCGGCTATGACAGCAAACTCTCAGAAGTTAATGCGTCTCCCGGCGGTCAGAATGGCTCCACTGATCTGTCTGCCGGTAATGCTCCTTGCTATACTGATCGCCTTTTCCCCGCCTACCTCCGGCCCGATGATGATTTCGCTGCCGGGAACGGTTTCCGAAGCCCAAATCCAGCAAGCCCTGAATATTTTGCCCGCCAGCGGTGGTGAAGTCTGCCTGGCGGCGGGAGTTTACGAGATCCACCGTCCCCTGGTGATGGCTCGCGACAATCAAACGCTGCGCGGCATGGGTGAAACCACAATTTTGCATCTGGCCGCCGGGGCGAATTGCCCGGTGATCATCATGGGCGAACCGGTCAACCATCCGAAAAAGACGGTGAGATTCCTGCGAGTGGCGGATTGCTACATCGACGGCAACCGTCACCAACAGCAACGGGAAGTGTGGTCGCTCACTGGTCAAGGCTCCCAGATTCGGAATAACGGCATCACCGTGCAAAATGTGCGTAATTCGAAGGTGGAAAACGTGACGTGCGCGCGGTGCCGTTCGGGCGGCCTGGTCACGACGCACGACGTTCGCCACCTGGTGGTGAACGGGTTTAACGCTTTTGACAATGAGTTCGACGGCCTGGCTTGTTATCAAACCACCGAGAGCCTGTTCAGCCGCCTTTATCTCCATGACAATCCCGGCGCCGGCATTTCGCTGGATCTGGCGTTTAACCACAACGTGGTCAGTAACGCGGTCCTGACGGCGAACGACCTGGGGATTTTCATGCGTTCCAGCCGGCAAAACCACTTCTTCAACGTGACGATTCATAAAAGCCGCCACTTTGGTGTTTTCATGGCGCAGACGGTGGAAAAGAACGCGCATGGCTGGGAACCGGCACCGCAAACGGCGTGTGCGGATAATGCCTTTTTGTACCTGGTGGCGAGCAACTGCGGCGGGGCGGCGTTCCGGGTGAATAATGATAATTGCACCAATAATGTGATTGTGCGGGCGGAATTTCGGGACAATTTGCAAGGCGGGGTATCGGAGGCGCATCCGGATTTGGTGACGGTGCAGTAGAGGAGATGCGGGGCAAGGACAAAAAAATTTCACGCTCCTCCTTCGCTAAAGCTACGGAGGACAGGGGAGAACGCGGAAAAGAAAGAAACAGAATTATTGGAATGATTTAACCGCATGGAAAAAGGGAAGAAACAGAATTTTCCCGAAAATGACGAATTCTCTTACATGGCACTGCGGAGGGGGAAGGAAGAAATTCACCGCAGGGAACACAAAGATCACAGAACCCAGGGGAACAAAGGAATAGCTGCCACGGATTCAACACAGATGAAACACGGATTGGGAACTCAAGAAGAGGTTCACGTGGAGATGCAGAGGAGACAATTCATAAGCCGCCAAGGAACACCAAGGAACGCAAAGAAAAAAGAGGAGTTTTTGACAGGATTTACGGGATGGACAGGATGGGGCGAAAGGTTCAGGCGGACAAAAGTCCTGAAATGAGAATTAGATTGGTTTGCGTTAGCTCAACCCGCAACCCATTGAGACGATGACTGGTGTCGGCTGGACAGGGTACTCTTCACTAAACTCCCGGTCGATCACACGCGAAGCAAAGTGAATTTTAGGCGCACGGTTTTTCCGCCGGGCGGGACGCCGGGCTCTACGGCGGGCAGGATGCCCGCCGCCACCCAGTTTCGGCGTCCGAATAAAAATCTCGCGGGGCAGGCTTGCGGCTAAAATACCCCAGATTATACTCGAATGCGACGCCACGACCGTGGCAGCATGGATTTTTGCGCACAGCCGAGGATGCTATTATGAAACCAAACGATTTTTCTGACTCACGAATTTTAGTGACCGGCGGCGCCGGCTTTATCGGCAGCGCATTGGTCTGGGCGCTCAATCGGCGCGGCTGCGAAAACATTGTCATCTGTGATATCCTCGGCACGACGGAGAAATGGCGCAATTTGACGCCATTACGCTTCTCTGATTATGTTGAGGCGGAGGCGCTTCAACCCCGGCTGCAAAGCGGCGCATTGGGCAAATTTGATCTCGTGCTGCACATGGGCGCCTGCTCGGCCACGACGGAAAAGGATGCCAGCTACCTGATTCGGAACAATTTTGAATTCACCAAGGACCTCGCGCTCTGGTCGCTGGCGAATAAGGCGCGTTTTGTCTATGCCTCCTCCGCCGCGACTTATGGGGACGGCAGCGCAGGAATGTTGGACGACGAATCCAAGCTGGACACGTTGCGTCCGCTGAACATGTACGGCTACTCCAAGCAATTGTTTGATCAATACGCCCGGCGCGCGGGCATTCTGGATAAAATCGTCGGCCTCAAGTTTTTCAATGTTTACGGTCCCAATGAAGATCACAAAGCGGATATGCGCTCGCTGGTGCACAAATCCACAGCGCAGGTCCGGGCGGAAGGATTGATCCGGCTGTTCAAGAGCTATCGTCCGGATTACAAGGATGGGGAGCAGAAGCGGGACTTTCTTTACGTGAAGGATTGCGTGGCGATGACGTTGTATCTGGCCGCCACGAAGAAGACCGCCGGCTTGTATAATATAGGCAGCGGCGAAGCGCGGTCGTGGATCAATCTGGCGAATGCGGTTTTCGCCGCCTTGAAACAAAAACCAAAAATCGAATTTGTGGAGATGCCCGAGAGCATCCGGGAAAAATACCAATATTTCACGGAGGCCAATTTGGGTCGGCTGCGGTCGGCGGGCTATAAGGCGCCGATCACGTCCTTGGACGATGCGGTGGCGGATTATGTGCGGAATTATTTGGTGCCGGACAAGCGGCTGGATCCGGCGGCGGGGTAAATGGCGCTCCGATGGAGATGGATTTTGGCTCCGTTGGCGAAAAGGATTGCTCGCCCTCATCCCGGGCTTCTCCCCCGGGGAGAAGGTGTTTCATCCGCTGGCTTTTGGTAATAATTGCGGGCGAAAGAAAACGTGCGAGCAGCCGCGCACCTTTGTGACGGCCTTACAGGCCTGGCAAATTATCGTAACGTACTTTACCTGGGCCTCCGCTCGCTGGACTCGCTGCAGCCCAGGCTATCAAATTGCGGGCTTTCAGCCCTCAACCTCTAGTCTCAGCAAAGTCGCCCACCGGAAGCCATTGAATATAGATGGGTTAATTGTGCAACTTCCCAACGCGCCGGCGAGTCATTCGAAACGTACGGGATTTGTCGACGGTCGGTTTTTCCGGGCGGCAGGATGCCGCCCTCCACGGCGGGCGAGACGCCCGCCGCCACGACGGTTACTTCTTGTCGTCGATGAAGGAGATATCCACCAGGAGGTCGGCGGCGATTTTTTCCAATTGTTGTTTTAGGGCGGCGAGGTCGCAGGTTGCGGGAACGGCCAGACGGGCGTTGGCCTTGAAGAGCGGTTCGCCGGACATGGGAGCACTCAAGCGTTCGCTGGAAAACTCTTCCACGTTCACCCCGGCGCGAGCCAGGGCGCTGGTGGTTTCGCGGACGATGCCGGGACGGTCGTGGCCGACGATTTCGAGGCGGGTTTCCCGGCTGGATTTTGGCGCCGGTTTGTTTTCGGCGGCGCGGGCCAAAACGTTGAGGCCGGAAATTTTCTGCAAGGCGTCCAGCAGCGGCTGCTTGTTTTCGGCCGGAAGTTCGACGCGCAAGATGCCGGCGAATTCCCCGCCCAAGCGGCACATGCGACTTTCCAGCCAGTTACCGCCATGGTCGGCGACCGTCCGCGCCAGTTCTTCCACCAGGCCGGTCCGGTCCGGGGCAATGACCGTTATTACGAGGGGAATTGACATGGGACTTTTTAGGGCTGGCTGGTGACCTGCTGCCAATCGACCCCATGGAGGCCGGCATAGGTGGCGAATGGTTTTTCATTCTGGATCAGCACGGCCCGGACGACGCTGGAATCGTCGGCGCGGCCCAGTTCCAGGACGCTGCCGGGAATGATGCCCATTTTCTTATGAACATAGACCAAGGCGAAGACCGCTTGGGCGACCGCGTTATACGGAAGTTCCTTGTACGCGCCTTCCACAACGTCCTCGACCGCGTCGGCGAGAAACTCCAATTGATCGACCAGGTGCGGAAATTGCGGCGCATTGATCTGGGTGAATTCCAGTTTCCACTGGGGGAGTTGGCGCATCACTTTTTCAGCGATGGCCGGGCTAATGCTTGCCGCTCCATGATTCACGAACTTGGCTATTTCAGGCATGACCGCAATCTAGCCAAAGAGTTGTCCGGGCAAAAGGCCAAATTTTCCATTTTTTGAAGGTACTCCATGAACCTGCGGAAAAGAATTCACGGGGAGACACCAAGCGGAAATTATGAATTGTGAGGTATGAATTATGAAACCTACGGAACGGCGGATGGATTGGCGGGGAGTTCGTGGATTTTGACGTTGCGGAAGGAGACTTCGCTGCCGTGCTCCTGCAATAAGATGTGACCGTCGGGCCATTCGCCGAAGCCGGGGATGTTATGGTACTTGCTTGCGGCGACCAGCCGCCGGAAATCGGCCGAGCCGCGGTCGTACTCCAAGGTCTTAATGCCGTTCAGCCAAAAAATGACGTGCTGGCCGCGGGATAAAATCCGCGCCTGATTCCATTCGCCCATCGGCATGACGACTTTGTTCGTCGGGGCGGGAATCAAATCGTAGAGCGAGGCGCAGGTGCGGTCGCCGTCGCGGCCGAGCTTGGCGTCGGGATGGCGGAGGTCATCCAGGATTTGGTATTCCATGCCGATGGCGGAGCCGACGGTGGCGCGCTGGCCGTTCGACAGGACGGGGGCGATGTTCGGTTGCACAAAGATTTTAATGCCGCTGTTGCAGCCGGGGGTCGTTTTGAATTCGGCGCGCAAATCGAAGTTGGCGTAGCGTTGCCGGGTGATGATATCTCCGCCCATTTGGGCCTCGGCATTGCCGCTGGCGACGACGCGAAATTCGTCATTGGTGATCACCCAGCTTTTGACGGGGAATTCGTCGGATTTCGGGCTGCGCCAGCCATCGGTGGTTTTGCCATCCCAGAGGAGACGCCAGCCGTCGGCTTTTTCCTGTTCGCTCAAGGTATTCGGCTGGGGCGCAATCTGGCGAATGCGGAGGTTGCGGAAAGAAACCTGCAGACCGACGCGGTTAGTGTCCGCGCCAACGCCGTGAACTTGCAAGCCGATAATGCCGTTGGTGGTCAGGCCATCATAAATTTCCGCGCGAGCGACACCGTTGAGCCAGGTTTGAATGGAAGGGCCGACGGCCAGAATTCGCAGATGATTCCATTCGCCGGGTTTGCTGACCGTCCGGCCTTGTTCGGAGAAAGCCTGGCCGTGCGGACCTTTTTCGCCATCGGCGGGGAACAGCCAGCCGCGGCGGGCTTCGTCATAGATTCCGGCGGTCCACATGCGGCGCCGGACGGTGTCCATATCGATCTCGCATTGGTAGCCATGAATGCGATCGGCGGCGAGTTTGATGTCCTTGCCTTCGACGTGGATCGTGCGGGCGTCGGGAAAAACCTCACTGCGAATCTGAACGCCGGAATTGAGCAGCGCGTCGCATTTGTAATCCAGTTCGAGCTCAAAGTTTCCAAATTGTTGGGTGGTGCACAAAAAGCTGTTGCCGGTGCCGGAAACGGATTCGCCGGTCAGAACGCCATCTTGAACGGAGTACTTGGCTTTGCCGCTGTGCGCTTCCCAGCCATCGAGGTTTTGACCATTAAAAAGGTTCACCCATCTGTCCTGGGCGTGAAGGGAAAACGAGGCGAGACAAATCGCCGCCAAGGTGATTGATAATGAATGAGTTGCTTTCATTGGTGTCCTAATACTGTTTTAACATCAAATCGGGCGGGGCGACAATTCTTTTTGCTGGTCGAAACATATTGGCGCCCCTGGCGAAAGATTTAGCTCGCCCTCATCCCGGCCTTCTCCCCCGCGGAGAAGGTGTTACATCCACTGGGCGTTAGTAATAATTGTGGCGAAAGCAAACGTGCGATCAACTGCGAAACTGATTGCGGAGCAGAGCGATTTGATCAGATTTATGGGAACGATGCTAACCAGGACGGCGCGCACGGAGTGAGGCGCGCCACCTTCACGGGGATGCGTCGCGATTGGGCGGCACGTTTTCGAATGGTATTCGTGGTGGCGGCGAAAAAGCGGCGGGGCTCCGCCGCAGTCCAAAACTGCGGTGCGATATTTTGTGAAGATTTGCACTGGGGTGGTGGTTTTGGGAGGGACGGATGGCCCGGTGTGCCCCTATCGAAGCTGCGAAAGTGACTTTCGTTTGGCGCTTGCTCCTGATAAAAATTGCGGGTGCAAGATTTGATATCCAAAGCGGAGACGCTTCATGAAGCGCTGCCGTACATACAAAAGTTTAGCGGCACCACGTTTGTCATTAAATATGGCGGCTCGTTCATGGACTCGCCGGATCCGGCGGTGCGCAATGGCGTCGCCCGGGACATTGTTTTTTTGGAAGCGGTGGAAATTAATCCGATTGTGGTGCATGGCGGCGGGAAGGCGATTACCCGCGCCATGGAAAAGGCGGGTTTGCAGGCCAATTTTATCCAAGGTCAGCGCGTGACGGATGAGAAGACCGTCGCAATTGTCGATGAGGTGCTTTCGCGGGAGATCAATCCGGAAGTGGTGGCGACGATCAAATCGTGGGGCGGGACGGCACGCGGTATCGCGGGGCCGGACATTTTCAAGTGCCGGAAGCTGTGGCTGGATGACAAAGAGCTCCCGGGCCAAAAGATCGACATCGGCTTTGTCGGCGAAGTCACCGAAGTAAATACGGCACCGCTGCGGGAATGCATTGCGATGGGAATCACGCCGGTCATCAGCCCGACGGCGCGCGGCGAGGATGGGAAGATTTATAATTGCAACGCGGATGTGGCGGCGGCGCAGGTGGCGATCGCGCTGAAGGCCCAGCGGCTCGTGTTCATGAGCGACGTGCCGGGACTGATGCGCGACCCAAAAAATCCGAAGACGCTGATCGCGCATTTGCAGATTGGCGAAGTGCCGGAATTGAAGGCGAACGGCATTGTCGACAAGGGCATGATCCCCAAAGTGGACAGCGCGGTGGCTGCGGTCAAAGCGGGCGTGGAAAAAGTTTCATTCATTGACGGCCGGGTCCCACACGCGGTGATGCTGGAGATTTTCACGGATGAAGGCATTGGCACCGAGGTGGTGGAGTGATTCACCGTTGCCAAAAAACCTGCGTTTGAGTAATAAAGAGTTTGGCAACCCAGCCTCCACACGTTAAACGTTCTTATAGTGAAAGAAATTATTCCGACGCCACCGGCCATCGTGCGCAACGACTACGCTTCCGTACGGGAGCTGTTCAGCAAGAATGTCGTGCCCAGCTATGGCCGATTTGAACTGGCCCTGAGCCATGGACAGGGGAGCTACGTGTTTGACGTGGCGGGCAAACGCTATCTCGATCTCGGCAGCGGCATCGCGGTGTGCTGTCTGGGACATGCGCACCCGGCGATCACTGAGGCATTGATCGAGCAATCCCGGAAATTGATCCACGTTTCCAATCTTTATTTCACCGAGCCGCAGGGGCGGCTGGCGGCGGAACTGGTGGAACGGATTGGTCCCGGGAAGATTTTTTGTTGCAACAGCGGCGCCGAGGCCAACGAAGGGCTGTACAAACTGGCGCGCAAATTCGGCCACGATGAGGGGCGGTTTGAAATCATCACGGCGATCAATTCCTTTCACGGGAGGACACTGGCGGGCATCGCCGCGACGGGCCAGGACAAGGTCAAAAAGGGTTTTGAACCGATGACGCCCGGTTTCCGGCATGTTCCGTTCAACGATCTGGAGGCGATGCGCAACGCGATTTCTCCGGCGACGGCGGCCATTCTCATTGAGGGCGTGCAAGGCGAAGGCGGGGTCACGCCGGCGACGGCGGAATATCTGCTGGGCCTCCGGCAATTGTGCAACGAGAAGAACCTGCTGCTGTTGATGGACGGCGTGCAATGCGGCCATTATCGGACCGGCCGTTTTCAAAGTTTTCAACGGGTGCTGGAAGGCGTTCCCGGCGGAGAGAGTTTTCAACCGGATGGTCTTTCCATGGCCAAATCATTGGGCGGCGGTTTTCCGATGGGCGCTTTCTGGGTGCGGGCGCCCTACGGGGATTTATTGGGCGCCGGCACGCACGGAACAACGTTCGGGGGCACCCCGCTGGCGTGCGCGGTGGCCTTGAAAATTCTCAAGGTGATCGAAAAGGAAAAATTGGCAGACGCGGCCCGGAATTTGGGTTCGTGGTTGAAGGTGGAAATCGAACGGCTCGCGGCCACTTATCCACAGGTGATTAAATCCGCGCGAGGTCTCGGCTTTATGCTGGGCATCGAGCTCGCGGAAAATATTCCGGCATTCGCCAACAGCGATCAGAGTGCGGCATTGCAATTCGTGAAGCGGTTGCACATGGCGGGAGTATTAACCATACCCGCAGGGACACAGATTGTGCGGCTTTTGCCGCCACTGAACCTGAAACCGCAAGACGCGGCAGCGGGAATCAGTTTGATTGAACAGACGGTAAAAGAAATCGCGGGATAGCCCGGCGACAGATCGGCTTCAGACCAAATGGATCATACGGGCTTGGCGATCAGGTCGTAGTCCGTATGACCGACGATTTTGACGCGGGCGAATTCGCTCACGGGTAGTTTTCCGTGCACGTAGACGCGGCCGTCGATATCCGGCGCGTCCGCTTCACCGCGGCCCACGAAATAGCGTCCCTTCATCTGGCGGGGGAAGCCTTCGTTTTCGCGGATCAGACCATGTTCCCAGGAACTCACGTTGGCGCCTTCCAATTGTTTAGTGTTGGCTTCCCCTTCGATCAGGACCTTGATTTCCCGGCCGACAAAGGATTCGGAAACGGCGACGGCGACGGCATGTTGGGCGGCCATGGCCAGTTCGCGGCGTTTTTGTTTTACCTTATCGGTCAATTGTCCGGCCATGGAGCCGGCGCGGGTCCCCTCTTCCTGGGAATATGCAAAAACCCCCATGCGCTCGAACTTCGTCTCCTTGATGAAATCCAGGAGTGTTTTGAAGCTCGCTTCTGATTCACCCGGGAATCCGACGATAAAGGTGGTGCGCAGGGCAATGCCGGGCACGCCGGCGCGGATGCGCTTGATCAAATCCACGATGTACTGTTGCGAGGTCTCGCGACGCATCCGTTCCAACATGTTTTCATGAATATGTTGAAGGGGCATATCCACGTAGCGGGCGACTTTTTTGCATTCGGCCATCGTCTGGATCAATTCATCGGTCCAATGGGCGGGGTGCGTATAGAGTAGCCGAATCCAAAAATCGCCTTTTAGCGAGTTCAGCTCATGAATCAAGGTGCAGATGGTGGTGGCATCGGCGGCGAGGGAGCGCGTGGCGGCGGAAAATTTCTCAGGCGATGATATGGCGCGGCTGTGGTTCGGCCGGAGGTCGAGGCCGTAATAGGTAGAATCCTGCGAAATCAGATTGATCTCCTTCACTCCGTCGGCGATCAAGGCCTTGGCTTCGGCGACAATATCGCTTTGCTGGCGACTGCGATGGGATCCGCGCATCCGGGGAATGATGCAAAAGCTGCAAGGGTGATTGCAGCCTTCGGCGATTTTCAGGTAGGCGAAATGTTTCGGCGTGAGGCGAAAACGGGGTGTTTCAAAATCAGGAATAAAGATCGGGCGCTGGGTCACGTCCATCACCGGACCGGCGGCGGCTTTGGCCGTCACCACGGTTTTGGTATGGCCGAACTTTTCGGTGCCGCGAATGGCGTTTTCCTTTTCGTTGTTCAGCTCGTTTTTTTGCAATTCCTGCAGGCGCGAGACCACGGATTTTTTGTGGGTGCGGCCGGAGGTTTTTTCCGCCTGAACCTTCTCGGCCCGGTGAGCCACGGCTTGCCGGACAATATCGGATACTTGAGCGACCTGGTCGATGCCCATGAAGGCGTCGACTTCCGGCAATAGCTTGGGCAATTCCTCGCGGAAACGCTGGGGCAAACAGCCGGAGACGATCAGGCTTTGGCCGCGATTTTGGGCGGCGCGAACTTCAGCGGATTCCAGGATGGTATCGACGCTTTCCTCCTGGGCTGAATCAATGAAAGAACAAGTATTGACGATGACGGCGTCGGCTTGCGCGGCGTCATTCGTGATTTCGACGCCCGCCTTGAGGAGCGAGCCGAGCATGATCTCGGCGTCCACGAGGTTCTTGGCGCAGCCCAGGGAAATCAGGCCGACGCGCAACGGGCGTTCAGGAGCAATTTTCTTCGTCACAAGCCGATTAATCTACCTGATACAAGGGATCAAAGCAATCCTGCGGAGAGGCTGTATTGGCGTGGGATAAATCTGGCGACTGGACAAAAGTTGGCGCCGAAGGCGGAAGGGTTTTACGCGCCCTCATCCCGGCCTTCTCCCCCGGGGAGAAGGTGAGACGTCCTCCGATCGCAGGAAAGGTTGCGGCAGGATTTGGTCGTACCATTTGTGGCATCGCGGACCATGACCATATCATTATGTAACTCCGCCGCCACCCTCAGCACGGTTTAAAGAGTTTCGGCCCTACAGGCCTTGAAAAATTATCGTATTGGGGATTTCCCGGGCCGCCGCTCGTCGGACTCACTCAAGCCCAGGCTATCAAATTGCGGGCTTTCAGCCCTCAGCTCGCCCCTAAGTACGCGAGGGAAATCCAGCTTGTCGTTGGACCATTTTGCCGCCGGGCAGGATGCCCGGCTGTACGGCGGGCGAGACACCCTCCGCTACAAAGAAGTCATAGTCAGCGGGAAGCGATCACCATCGTGATGTCGAGGTTGACCAGCAACTGCTCTCCACCGGCCCGGCGCAGTTCGTCGGCGAAGCCCTTGAGGTAGCTTTCGTTTCCAACCTCCTCGGCTATGAATTGGCTCACGTAGGATGTCGAGGCCATGAAGTCGACGTATTGCGGAACCGACATCCGGACGCGGTTTTCGATCGTGCGCTGACGGACTTTTTCGAATCGCCGCGAGGCTGCGAGCAAGTCCGGCGTGTCGTGGTCGAAGTTCTTGAGCCGAGGCGAACGGTGTTTTTCCCACTTCTCCGCGAGGTGCCGCTCTACGATGCTATTCCGCGAGTCGAGCAGCCACGGGAAATCGTATTTATACACGGCGAACACGCTGTGGGGCTTTAACAGCGACGACACGTTGTCGATCACCACGGCCCGGTCCATCCAGTAAAACGCCGTCGCGATCGTGACGAGGTCCGTTATTCCCAGGGCGAGCCCCGGCGCCTCGCCGGATCCTTGGACGAACGTAACATCCGGGTGGCGTTGGCGCGCATCAGCCAGGAGATGGGGCCCGATATCCACGCCGATGATCTGCTTGGCGATCCGCTTCAGGCCATCGATCGACTGTCCGCTGCCGCACGCAATGTCGACGGCCGAGTCTGCCGGAACGGCGCGCAGGTCCAGGGCAATTTCGTCGTAAACCGCGGCCGGATAGGCGGGCCGCACCTTGGTGTATTGCTTGTGAATATTGTCGAACTGTTTCATGTCACAATTTGGGTTGTCAGCGGACGGTATTTTCCGCCGCTATGGGGTCACCAATCCCCATTGGTTTCCAATTCAGCAGCTATATTCACGGCGGCGAATGGAAGCGATATAGTTCAAGAAATAAGCCCCCAATTCGGCCAAGCTTTGCGTCAAACAATTTGGTTAGGGGGTTTTAGTTCAGGCATGAGCGGCAAAGTGCCTTTCGAGGGGCGTTTTGTGAAGCTCGTTTTTTGGCGGTCCGTCGAAAAAGCGGCGGAGCCCCGCCGCAGTCCAAAACGCTCCGCGCG
>Ga0302319_10005821_pt1 | contig 24631 bp, 17 predicted proteins | sample Bog_T0_2_FD_203319 | JGI IMG/M metagenome (GOLD analysis project Ga0302319, IMG submission 203319) | Peat permafrost microbial communities from Stordalen Mire near Abisko, Sweden - Bog_T0_2 | ecosystem: Environmental > Terrestrial > Soil > Wetlands > Peat | place: Sweden: Abisko, Stordalen Mire...
GGAAGGGTTGGGTCACGGCGGAATACGCCCTGATGCCCCGGTCCACCAACACCCGCGTGGATCGCGAACGCAAGGGACCGTCGGGTCGCACCCAGGAGATCCAACGCCTGGTCGGCAGGAGCCTGCGCGCCGCCACCGACCTGGTCGCCCTGGGCGAGCGCCAGGTCATCGTGGACTGCGACGTGATCGAAGCAGACGGAGGCACCCGCACGGCATCCATCACCGGCGGCTTCGTGGCGTTGGCCTTGGCCCTCTCGCGCCTGAAGAAATCCGAAGGCCTGGACAAGCGGATCCTGACAGGTTGGCTCGCGGCCGTTTCCATCGGGATCGTCGACGGCACCCCGCTTCTGGATCTCTGCTACGAGGAGGATTCCCGAGCGGGCACGGACATGAACGTGGTGGCCTTCGACGATGGTCGTCTGGTGGAAGTCCAGGGCACCGCCGAGCACGGCGCCTACTCCCGCGCCGAATTGGACCGGATGCTCGACTTGGCGCTGGGGGGGATCTCCCTGCTCTCCGGGTTCCAGAAGGAAGCTCTCGGCGGCCACCTGCCCTGATCTCGGAAAGCGCTCAAGTTCCGCCCGGTGGAGGTCGAAGGATCCGAGAAGGGGAGGAGTGGAGCTTCCCCGGGAGGAGGTCCAGGTGAGCGATCCGATCGCGCTGATCCAAAGCATCCTTTCCGACGGGAATACCGCCGCGGCCGGCCCGACCACCGGCACTTCCCCGTCCAATTCGAGCACGACTCCCGCAGCGGCCAGCTCCACCTCGACCCCGGACTACACGCTTTCCCCCAGCCTGTCGAACCTGATTTCCCAGGGATCGTCCCTGGGTTTGACGGGCAATTCCCTGGCCACCTACAACGTCCAGTCCCTTCTGTCCCAGAACCAATCGAGCCTGATCTCGACCTTGCCCGCGGACACCTCCGGCGAGGCGGCGTTCTTCAACCAGCTTTCCCTGTACCAGCAATACCTGACCACCGCGCGGGCGAACACCGCCAACGCGGCCCAAGCCAACTCCGCGGCGACCCCGGATCCCTTGGCGTCCGTGCTTTCGGATGCCCACGCCGTCGCGAATCCCGCCGCATCACCGACGTCGGGCTCGGCGACCGCGAGCGGCGCTTCCACCTCCGCGACGAACCCCGGTTTGGCCGGGATCGACGCGAGCCTGGCCCAAACCGTCGGCTACGCCCAGGCTCTCCTGGACCCGTAGATCAGCCCGCGACCTTCCCGCGGAAGAGACGGTACACCAGGCTGTCCACGAGGGCGAGCCAAGACGCCTCGATGATGTTCTCGCTGACTCCGGCGGTGGCCCAGGTCCGATGTCCGTCGGTGCTTTCCACCCACACCCGCACCCGCGCTCCGGTCCCCGCAGCGCCTTCCAGGACGCGGACCTTGTAGTCGGTCAGGCGGACCTTGGCGAGTTCGGGGAAGAATCGCGCCACCGCTTTCCGCAGGGCGGCGTCCAGGGCATCCACGGGACCGTTCCCGAACGCGGCGGTGTGGGCCGTTTCCTGTCCGACCTCCACCTGCACGGTGGCTTCCGACGCCACCTCGCCCATTTCCTCCGTGACCCGGTAGTGCTTGACGCGGAAGGGCTCCGCGAAGAGTCCAAGTCGCCGCGCGGCGAGCAGATGGAATGATGCTTCGGCCATCTCGAAATGCCAGCCTTCGCTCTCCAGCGCCTTCACTTCCCGCAGGATCTCGCCCACACGAGGGTCCTTCTTGTCGAGGTCCGGCGCGATTTCGGAGAGGCGCGCGGCCACCAAGGCGCCCCCACCCTGGTCCGACACGATCAGTTCCCGTTCGTTTCCCACGAGGGCCGGATCCACATGCTCGAAGGAGCGCGCGACCTTGACCACCCCGTCGATGTGCATGCCCCCCTTGTGGGCGAAGGCCGCGTCGCCCACGTAGGGGGCGCGAAGATCGGGCGGAAGGTTGGCGATCTCCCATACGGCCCGCGACAGTTCCCGAAGGCCGGATAGATCCGGCACCACCTGCAGGTCCATCTTGAGCTGGAGGTTGGCCAGGATGGGAACGAGATCGGCGTTCCCGCACCTCTCCCCGATCCCGTTCACGGTTCCCTGCACTTGGGTCGCCCCCGCCCGCACGGCGGCCAGCGAATTCGCGACGGCGGTTCCGGAGTCGTTGTGGGCGTGGATGCCCAGACGCGCTCCAGGGAAGGCTCGCGCGACCCTGCCCACGATCTCCTCGACCTCCCAGGAGAGCGCCATTCCCCCGTTGGTCTCGCACAGGACCAGCCAATCGGCGCCCCCCTCCACCGCCGCTCGCAGCGTGGAGAGTGCGTATTCGGGGTTCGCTTTCCAGCCGTCGAAGAAATGCTCGGCATCGTAGACCACCTCGCGGCCCGCGTTCTTCAGGTGGCGCAGCGTGTCGCGGATCATGGCGAGATTTTCCTCGCGGCTCACGCGCAGGACCTGGTCCACATGCAGGTCCCAGCTCTTACCGAAGATGGTGACCACGGGGCAGGCCGCCTCCAGCAGACAGGCCAAGCCGACATCGTCGTCCGCCGACCTGCCGGGTCGGCGGGTGGATCCGAAGCAGGCGATCCTGGCCTGCTTCCATTCGATCCCCCGGGCGCGGCGGAAGAATTCCACGTCCAGCTGGTTGGTGGAGTTGGGCCAGCCGCCTTCGATGTACCGGATCCCGAATCCGTCCAGGAGCTTCGCGATCGCGAGCTTGTCTTCCAGGGAAAAGGACAGGCCTCGGGCCTGGTTTCCATCGCGCAAAGTGGTGTCGAAAAGCTGCACGTCCATCGTTTCCTCGTGTGTGGTTGAGGACCCGCTCTCCCGATCCGGTGCTGCTGCGGAAACAAAAAGGCCCGCTTCCCGAAACGGGAGCGGGCCCAATGGCCGATCGCGACCAGAGCTAGCGCGCCCCTCCTCGATGGGAGGTCTTAATTCGGGTGGTGGCTGCCTTGGACCGGATCATGGATCCGAATATACAACGTCTAGCGGTGGAGCAGGTGGATCACCATCGTACCACCGTTGTCGGGGGACCAGATCACTTCGCCCAGCTTCTGCCGCTGCTCCGTTGTGCTCCCGATTCCGTCGTCCAACCGCGCATCCAAGGCATCGAAGTCCTTGCGCGGCACGTCGGAGACCACCAACCAAGCCACCACGTGGCCGTCGGCCAACGAGGGCGTACCGCTTCCCGTCAGATCGAAGACCGGGGGAGAGGGCGCGAGACGGCTTCCAAGCCCGACGGTTCCACCCCCCAGCCGCAGCGAGGTTCCCAGCGGTGGAGCATCCAGCTTCGTCCGGGGGAAATACGGACCTTGGAAATGTTCCCATGCGCCCTGGGCGGAAGGAGGGATGGATCTGGTCAGGATCCATCCCAGCGACCAAGGCGCATCGGGGCCGCGCCCGGGTTCGTCGACGGGAAGACCCGCCGGGTCCAAGGGGAGGAGTGTCCCGACGTCGGCGCTGTACCTCTTGAGACCCGCCCGCAGGTCAGAGACGAAGTCGACCATCGCCGAGATCCGGGAATCGGACACCTTCTGCAGGAGGCGGGGGGCCACCCAGGCCACCATCCCCGCCGTGAAGGCGAGGACCGCCAGAAGCTCCCAGACCGACGCGACCGGGGGGTTCTTCTCCCGCGCGATCCCTTCCTCCGCTTCGTCCACGGCTTCCACGAACGCCAAGCTACCTCTTCCGGTGGGCGCGCAGGGCGCCGCCCGTGGGGGTTCTCGCCGGAATCACGCCGGGCGGACCTTGGAAAAGCACGTTCCCCCCGGCTTCTCCGCCTCCTGGACCCAGCTCCACGAGCCAATCGCAGGCTTCCAGGACGTCAAGCTGGTGCTCCACGACGACGACCGTGTCGCCGCGGGCCACGAGACGGTCCAACGCCTGGACGAGGAGGTCGATGTCGGAGAGATGGAGCCCCGTTGTGGGCTCGTCCAGGATGTAGACGGCCCTGCCCCGCCGGGCGCGTCCGAGCTCCTCGGCCAATTTCAGCCGCTGCGACTCGCCGCCGGAAAGCTCCGTGGCCGGTTGTCCCAGGCGAAGGTATCCCAGCCCGAGTTCGCGGAGGGTCCCCAGCATCTGGGAGGTCTTGCGATGGAAGGAGAAGAAGGTCTCCGCCTCGTCCACCCGCATTGCCAGGACGTCCGCGACGTTCCGGCCGCGGAAGCGGATGGCCAACGTGTCCTCGTCGAACCGCTTGCCCCCGCAGGCCTCGCATTTCACCCAGACGTCGGACAGGAAATGCATCTCCAGTTCCACCGCGCCCCGCCCCTCGCACACCGGACACCGCCCGTTTCCGCCGTTGAACTGGAATCGCTTCCGGTCCCAGCCCTTCGCCTTGGCCTCCGGAACGGCCGCGAAGAACTCGCGGATGTTCTCCCACACGCCGCAGAAGCTCGCCGGCGTGGAGCGGGGCGTCGTCCCGATGGGGCTCTGGTCCACGAGCACCACCTCCTGGATCTCCTCTCCGACGGAAATCGTCTTCAATCCGGGAATCTTCTTCTTCCCTTCCCGCGCCGCTTCCAGCCCCGGGACCATCAGGTCCAGGCAGAGCGAGCTCTTCCCCGACCCGGAAACCCCCGCGATTCCGGAGAGGCGCCCCATGGGGATGTCGACGTCCACCGACTTCAGGTTGTGCAAGGTGGCCCCTCGCACGCGGATCCATTCCGCGCCCTTCACCGGCAATCGCTGCCGTTCGATGCGCTTGCGCCCGCTCATGTAGAGGGCGGTGCGACTCTCGGGATGCTTCAGGATTTCCCCCAGCGGTCCCGAGGCGACCACCTCGCCGCCCTCCTCCCCCGCGCCGGGCCCCATGTCCACGACGTGGTCGGAATCGCGGATCAGCTCCGGATCGTGCTCCACCACCACCACCGTGTTCCCCAGGTCGCGCAGGCGGCGCAGGGTCCGGACGAGCTTGGCGGTGTCGGTCTGGTGGAGTCCCGTGGTGGGCTCGTCCAGGACGTACAGGACGCCTTCCAGGCCCGACCCGATCTGGCTCGCCAGGCGGATCCGCTGCGCCTCGCCGCCGGAAAGGGTGTTGCCCGAGCGGTTCAGCGCCAGGTACCCCACGCCGACATCGGAAAGGAAGGAGAGCCGACCCAGAAGCTCGCGAAGCACGGGTACCGCGATCTCCGCGGCGGCGCCCTTGAGCTTGAGGGCCACGCAGAAGGCCAGCGCCTCGTCCACCGTGCTTTGGACGAATTCCGGCAAACGCTTGCCCCCCACCCGGACCGCCGCGGTCTCGGGACGCAGGCGTTCGCCGTGGCAGACCGGACAGGGTCTGGACTTGGGTCCGCCCAGACCCTCGCAGGCGGGACAGGCGCCGAAATGGCTGTTGAAGGAGAAATGCTTGGGCTCCCAGGGCTCCTTCTGCCAGTACCCCGTCTTCGGTTCGATGGGATTGGCTCCGGTCCAGAGTTCGCCGCCGTCCCACCGGAACAAGCAGATCCCGTGCGACTCGTCGCGGGCCTTGAGCACCGCCTCCTGGAGCCGCTTCCTCTCGCCGGACCGGGCTTTCAGCCGATCCACGCGAGCGAACACGCGCACGCCGTCCTTCACGGTGGGCGGCTTGCGCAGGTCGATCTCCTTCCCTCCCGCCTCCGCGACCTCGAAGCCCAGCTCCAGGAGCTGTTCGGCGACGCGGGGAAGCTGGGAACTCTCCGCCAGGAAGAGGGGCAACCCCGATCCCGGCAGGTGCAAGGGGGCCCAAACAGACAGGATATGTCCGTCCGCGGCCTTGAGCGCGGCGTCCACCGCCTCGGCGGCGGTCCATCCCCGCAGGACCTCGCCGGTGGCCGGATCGTGCTGGATCCCCGCGCGGCACCAGAGGAGCCGGAGGTAGTCGTAGATCTCCGTGAGGGTGGCGACGGTGGAGCGGGGCGAGCGCGAGGCCGTCTTCTGGTCGATGGCGATGGCGGGCGACAATCCCTCGAAGGAGTCGGCCTCGCCGCGGTCCAGCCGACCCAGGAAGCGGCGCGCGTAGGTGGAAAGCGATTCCACGAAGCGCCGCTGCCCCTCGGCGAAGAGGGTGTCGAACGCGAGGCTGGTCTTGCCGGAACCGCTGGGCCCGGTGATCACGGTCAGCGAATGCCGCGGAATGCGCACCGAAATGTTCTTCAGGTTGTGCTTGCAGGCCCCGCGCACGCGGATGTCCAGGTCGGGGGCGGGTTCGGCGGCCATCGGCAGATCCCGTTCCCGGGACACCGATCGTGGGGGCAACCCTTGCCGTGGGGACGCAAAATTTTGCGTCCTTACGGTCCCTACATCGGTTTTCCACGCATTGACCGCCCGGCCCTCTTCCAGGGCCTGCGCGAGGTACGGTCCGGTGGGGCTGTTCTTCGCCTTCGCCACCTGCTCGGGGGTCCCTTCGGCGCAGAGGTAGCCGCCCGCCGCGCCGCCTTCGGGACCCAGGTCCAGCACCCAATCCGCGGCGCGCACCAGATCCAGGTTGTGTTCCACCACCAGGACGGTGTTGCCGCGCTCCACCAGGGCCTGGATGGAGTCCACAAGCCGCGACACGTCCTGGAAGTGCAAGCCCGTGGTGGGTTCGTCCAGCAGGTACAGCGTCCTTCCCGCCGACGGTTTCTGCAGTTCGGTCGCCAGCTTGATCCGCTGGGCCTCTCCGCCGGAAAGGGTCGTGCTGGGCTGTCCGATCTTCACGTACCCCAGTCCGATGTCCTGCAGGGTCTGCAGCCCCCGGCTGATCTTGGGGATGGCCAGGAAGAATTCCAGCGCCTCGTCGATGGTCATCTCCAGCACGTCGTGGATGGTCTTGCCCTTGTAGTGGACCTCCAGGGTGGGGGGATTGAAACGCCGCCCCCCGCACTCCTCGCAGCCCACTTCCACGTTGGACAGAAGCTGCATCTCCACCACCTTCAGGCCCGCCCCCTCGCAGGCCTCGCAGCGACCGCCGGCGACGTTGAAGGAGAAGCGCCCGGCCTTGTAGCCGCGGGCCTTGGATTCCGGGAGGTTCGCGAACAGGGCGCGGATCTCGTCGAAGACGCCGGTGTACGTGGCCGGGTTGGAGCGCGGCGTCCGCCCGATGGGGGCTTGGTCGATCTCGATCACCTTCTCGATCCCTTCCAACCCCTCGATCCCGGAATGCTCCCCCACCTCGCGCTCGGCGCCCTGCAGTTCGTTGGCGAGCGCCGGACCCAGGATGTGGTCCAGGAAGGTGCTCTTGCCGGATCCGGACACGCCCGTCAGGGCGACGAACCGGCCCAATGGGAGGGAAAGATCGACGTTCTTCAGGTTGTGGGCCTGGCAACCCCTCACAACCAGCCTGGGAACGCCCTTCCCGCAATCGCGCCGGACTTCGGGCATGGGCACGCCGTCGCGTCCGGACAGAAATCGTCCCGTCGGTGATCCCTCGGCCCGCACCAGCTCCGTCCAATGGCCCTCGCCCACGATCCGTCCGCCCAAGGCGCCGGCGCCGGGCCCGATGTCGACCACGTGGTCGGCTTCCTGCATGGTCTCCTGGTCGTGCTCCACCACCAGGACCGAGTTCCCCTTGTCGCGCAGCCGCCGCAAGGTGGAGAGCAGCCGCTTGTTGTCGCGCGGATGCAACCCGATGCTGGGCTCGTCAAGGACGTAGAGCACTCCCTGCAACCCCGCTCCCACCTGGGATGCCAACCGGATGCGCTGGGCCTCGCCCCCGGACAAGGTGTTGGCGGAGCGGTCCAGCGACAGGTAGCCCAACCCCACCGCGTCCAGGAAGAACAGCCGTTCGCGGATCTCGCGGAAGATCTCCCGACCCACCTTGAACTCGAAGTCCGAAGGCTGCACGGCCTGGAAGAAGGCCGCGAGATCGGAAATCGTCATGTGCGTCAGTTCGGCGATGCCGCGGCCGCGGAACTTCACGGTGCGGCTCACGATGCCCAGGCGGGTGCCGTGGCATCCCGGACAGACCTGGGAACGCATGAACTTGTGCAGCAGCGAGATGTGCCACTGCTCCCAGAGCTCCTGCAGGACAGGCACCGCGCCGCGTACGTTGCGCTCGGGCAGGCCCGTGTGGAGGACGGCCTTGCGACCCGCGGCGGAGATCCTGTTCCACGGCGTCCGGGCGTCGAACCCGAACTTGGCGCCCAGGATCCGGATCTCGCGGGGCCCCCAGTCGGAGAACATCAGCGTGCCCTTGTCGGTGATCGCGGCCAGGCCACGTTCGGAGAGGGATTTCGCCGGGTTCGGGACCAGCAGATCCTCCTCGAAGCTGCGCAGGACCCCCAGCCCCTTGCACTCCGGGCAGGCTCCCTGCGGATGGTTGAAGGAGAAGCAGCGGGGCTCCAGTTCGGGAAGTTCCACGTGTCCGTTGGGACAGGCGCGCAGGGCGGAGAACACGCCCTCCTTTCCCTTCCCCTCGAACGCCTCGGGGCCGGTGAGGACGGACACCACGCCCTCGGCGAGGCGCAACGCCTTCTGGATCCCTTCGCGCAGACGGGGCAGGGTCCTCTCCTCGATCCGCAGGCGGTCGATCCCCAGTTCCAGGGTGTGGATCTCGTAGCGCTCCAGCTCCTTGGAGGTTTCCAGGTCGTGGAGCACCCCGTCGATGCGGGCCCACCGGTAGCCCTGGGTCTTCCATTCCTCCTGTTCGGCCCGGTATTCCCCCTTCCGCCGCCGGACCACGGGCGCCATCAGCAGGCAATTTTCGTCAGGCCGATCGAAGAGGAGGCGGTCGGCGATCTGCCCGGGTGTCCGCGCCTCGATCTTCTCGCCGCACACCGGACATGCGGCATCCCCCAACCGCGCGTACAGGAGCCTCAGATGGTCCAGGACCTCCGTGCTGGTCCCCACCGTGGACCGCGGATTGCGGTTGACCGTCTTCTGGTCGATGCAGATGGCCGGAGAAATCCCCTCCACCTTCTCGACCGCGGGTTTCCCCATCTGCCCGATGAACTGCCGCGCGTAGCTGGAGAGCGATTCCACGTAGCGACGTTGGCCTTCGCGGAAGATCGTGTCGAAGGCGAGGCTCGACTTCCCCGATCCCGAGACCCCTGTGAGGACCACCAGCTTGTCCCGCGGCAGGTCCACGGAGATGTTCTCGAGGTTGTGCTCCTTGGCACCGACGACGCGCAAGATCTGACCCATGGAACGGCAATCCCCCCTAGGGTGGGCAGGACTGCCCATTTGAGCAGATAAGATACATGCACGTGGCCCCTGCGACAGTGTCTTGGACCGTCGCGGATCCAGCTACCGCGAAGGCTGGCTCGTTCCGGGTCGGGGAGAATATCCTTCGGCGGAGCTCCGTTGGACCGTGGCCCAACAGTAGAGGTCGAAGGCGGGGCGCAACGCCTCCAACGCCGCCCGTATCAGGAGGAAAACCACCAGTCCGCAGACGCGGTCCGACCATCGGAACACGCCGAAGGACTCGGCACCGCGTTGCGGTCGCATCCGACCTTCGGGTCCATCAAATCCTGGAAGCTGCTCCGTCTTGGCCGTCATGAACGTTAGGATGGTTCTTCGGTCCATCCGATTCCTGAAACCGAGCGGAGGGGGTGGGATTCGAACCCACAAGTCCTTGCGGACGGCGGTTTTCAAGACCGCTGACTTAGCCGTTAGCCTACCCCTCCGGCGGTCGAAAACTAGTCGCTAGGCGTCCCCCGCCCAGGCGAGGCAAAGCCCGCGCACCGAAGACGCTCCCGCGGCCAGGAGCACCGCCGCGCACGCGGAAAGCGTCGCTCCGGTGGTGAGGACGTCGTCGACCAGGACCACCGGCGCCCCCGACTTGAATTCCTTTCCGACGGCGAAGGCCTGGGACAGGTTCCGACGCCGGTCCGCGGACCCCAGCCGGGTCTGGGTCCCGGTCGGGCGCCGGCGTTCGAGCCAGCGCTCCGCGACCGGGACGCCGAGCCTGCGCGCCCACGCCTTCGCGGAAAGCGCGCTCTGGTTGTAACCCCTTTCGCGCAACCGAGAGGGGTGGAGGGGAACGGGGACCAGAACGGACCCGGGATGGCAAAAACCATCCGGTACCGCTGGTCCGGCCAAGGACACGAGTTCGTCCGCCGCTGAGCGGAGCGATCCGTACTTCAGTCCGTGGACCAGGATCCGCACCGGAGGCACGAGCTCGGGACCGCAGGCGATCGCTTCCAGGCCCAGCGGGGGCCGAGGGCTGGAGCGGGCCAGGATCGCCTCGGCCCGGCAGGTAGCGCACAGCATGCCCCCCGTCGCGGACAACGCCCGGCAGCGGGGACAGACCTGCGGCAGCAGGAAGGCCATGGACCATTCGATCGCCGAGCGGGCGCCTCGCCCGAACGCCCCCGCGGATCTCACGGGTCCTCGCCCAGCCTCATGTGGAGGAGGAATCCCACCAGCATCATGCAGGTGATCACGAAGGATCCACCGTAGGAGAGAAACGGCAAGGGCAGACCGGTGACCGGCATGAGCCCCAAGGTCATCGCCACATTGACGATCGCGTGGAAGGAGAAGATGGTGGCCGCCCCGACGATCACGAGGTTCCTGAACCTGTCCGATTCCTCGAAGCACATCTGGAGGCACCGGATCAGGAAGGCGAGGAGCAGTCCAAGTACCGCGAAGCAGCCGACGAAGCCGAACTGCTCCGCCAGGACAGCGAAGATGAAGTCGGTGTGTTCTTCCGGCAGGAACTGGAGATTGCTTTGGCTTCCCTGCCCGAATCCCTTGCCCAGGAGTCCCCCGGACCCGATGGCGACTTGCGACTGCAAAACCTGGTACCCCGCCCCGCCGGGATCCCGCGTGGGGTCCAGGAAGGTCATGATGCGGGCTCGCTGGTGCGGTTTCAGAACCTTGTTCCATGCGATCTGCGAGGCCAGCCCCGCCAGGAGGACGATCAACCCGAAGGTCGTGGCCACGCGCCCCGAAATCAGGCCCAGCCGCCAGCGCCGGAACAGGAGCGCCCACATCCCTATGTTGAAGACCGCCCACAGGGTGAATTGGAACGAGAGCCCAACGGAAAGCAGAGGACTCGCCAGGACCACGAGGTCCATCACCGTGAAGCCGCTCCAGAAGAGCATCGAGACGAAGACCATGGCGACCGCCAATGCGGTGGAGAGATTGGGCTGCTTCAGGATGAGCACGAACGGCACCAGGAACACGGCGAAAGGCACCACCAGCGGGCGCAGGTTGGACAGTCCCACCTTCCTGTCGGAAAAGAGCCTGGCGAGCGCGAGCAGAACGCCCAGCTTGGCGAACTCGGAGGGTTGGAAATGGAACCCCCCCATGGCGAACCAGCGTTCGGCGCCCTTCGCCGAAGCCGAGACCATCGCCAGGGGCAACAGAAGCAATCCGTAGAGGATGTAGGCGGAGCGATACCAGAAGCGGCGGGGAACCACCGTGACGCCCACCATCGAGGCGAGCCCGAGGCCGTACCACATGAGCTGCTTCTTCCAGTAGTCGGCCTCGTGGGGCGCGTTGGAAATGGAATAGAGCATCAGGACGCTGATGGTCGCCAGCAGCGCCACGAGTCCGAACAGGATCGCATCGAACCGGGCACGGATGTCGTCCCTGGGCCTCATCGGTCGTTCGATGGCGTCAAGTCCATCCTCCTGAAGGCGGCGCCGGAACCCGGCACGGCGGAAGTGTCCTTCGGCAACCGGCCCGTCTTGCGAAAATAGGTGCGCAGGATGGCGGCGGCGATGGGGCCGGCCGCGGAACCTCCGTGGCCTCCGTTCTCCACGATCACGCCGATGGCGATCTCCGGCGCTTCCATCGGAGCCGCGCACACGAACAGCGCATGCGTCCTGCCATGCGGATTTTCCGCCGACCCGGTCTTGCCGCCCACCTCGATTCCCGGCAGGCGCGCGGAGTGGCCCGTGCCATGGGACCCGTTGACGACGCTGTCCATGGCGGTATGGATGGTCTGCCGTGTCGCGTCGGACCATCCCAGTGCGCTCAAGGTGTCCGGAACATACCGGCTGACGACCTTCCCGTTGTTCGGCTCCAGGATGGCCTGCATCAGATGGGGACGCAGGACCGCGTATCCGTTGGCGACACCGCCGACCATCGTGGCCAATTGGAGAGGCGTGACCAATTCTCCCTGCCCGATCGCCAGGTTGAGGATCAATCCCCGCGCCCACTTCCAACCCAATCGCTTGTTGCGTTCTTCGTGGATGGCGGAATCCACGAGCAGCCCGTTCTTCTCGTCCGGCAGGTCCACGCCCGTTCGCGCTCCGAGGCCCAACGAGGCTCCCACCTTGTTGATCCAGGGCATGTCCACCAGGAGACCCAACTGGTAGTAGTAGACGTCGCAGGATTCGGTCAACGCCTGGATCATGTCCAGGCTCCCGTGGTACGGGGGCTTCTCCTGCCAGCAATGCTGTATCCGCGCACCGAAACGGAATCCTCCGTGGCACGCGACGGGCATGTGCTGGTGCGGGGTGGCTTTCCCCGAGATCAGACCCGCCAGCGATGTCACGATCTTGAAGGTCGAACCCGGCTCGTAGGTTCCCTGGATCGCCCGGTTGTTCAACGGGCGACGTGGATCCAGGGCGAGCTTCGCCCATTCGCGGGCGCGCCGTCGACCGGGAAGCGTGAAGATGTTCGGGTCGATGCGGGGCGAACTGCACATGGCCAGGATTTCCCCGGTGCGCGGATCGAGCGCCACGACGGATCCCGTCAGGCTGTCGGGAAACGCATCCTCGGCCGTCCGCTGCAGGTCCAGGTCGATGGTCGTGCGCACGTGGAGACCCGAGATCGGTTCCGTGCGCGGCATCCCCTGGGGCGTCCCCACGATCCTTCCCTTGGCGTCCACCTCGATCCACCGGACTCCGTCGCGGCCCTTGAGCTGCTTTTCGTACTCCTCCTCCAGGCCCATCTCGCCGATCAGATCTCCGAGCCGGTATCCTTTCCCTTCCAGCGAGTCCAGGAGATCTTCGGGGATTTCCCCGATGTAGCCCAGGAGGTGTCCCGCCAGCCCGCCGAAGGGGTATTCCCTTCGCATGGTCACTTCCTGGAGGATTCCGGGAAGGCGGTACAGGTTCTCCGAGAACAGGGCGATTTCCGCAGGGGATGCGTCTTCGAGGAGAACCGGACGCTGGGAGGGCGTCTGCCGGGCCTGTCGGAAAAGTCGCTGCAGGAAGACGGTGTCGAACAGCGGGGTGCCGTCGACATCCTGGAACCGGGACAGGAATTCGGTCAGTTCCTTTTCCCGACCGCGGACCGTCGCGGGATCGATCACGAAATTGCGGGATGGCCGATTCTGGACCAAAGGCCTGCCTTCCCGGTCCAGCAGAAGCCCTCGGGGCGCGGGAACGGGATCCTCCCGCAGCCGGTTCGCTTCCGATTCCCTCAGGAAGGCGTCGCCCTGCACGATCTGCAGCCATCCGACGCGGAAAAGCAGTCCCAGGAAGGACAGCACCAGCACGAGGATCATCGCCCATGTGCGTTCGTTCCGTTCGATCTGGTCGCTCTGTCCGCTGGCCCCGATCATGGCGGGTTCACCAGGCCCGGACCTGTGTCCGCGGAGGGCGGACCGCGAAGGCGATCGCGCCCAGGAGCATGGTGTAGAGCGCCCCCGGCAGGCTCGTGCGCAGGAGGAAGAGCGGGAGGTGCGACGCCCCGTGGCGACTTGCCAGATGCCAAATCCCGTCATGCAGCAGGACGGCGAGCCCGAGGATCGCGACCCGCAGGGAATACCCCACGTGGACCTTCCTTTCGTGGAGCTGGCCGACGGAATACCCCACGACGGTCATGGCCAGGGCGAACGCGCCGGCGGTTCCCGACGAGTATGTGTCGAGAACCGTCCCACAGAGGAAACCCATCCATATGCTCGGCAGGGCCCCGTTTCGGAAGGCGAACAGGACGAAGACGACGAGGAGAAGGGAAGGCTGGATGCCGTAGATGGCAGCCGCCGGAACGATGGAAACCTGCGCCAACAGGGCGACGGGAACGCCCAGGAACCCCGCGAAGTCGTGCTTCTCGAGACTGGACAGGTTCAACTCCGACCTCGCGCCGACTGGAAGTAGATGGAGGAATCCGCGAGCACGCGCAGCTGGGGCGGACGGAGGATCACGAAAACGTCGCGAACGGTCCATGGATCCTGGAAGGGAACCACCCGGGCGTTTCGAAGCACGTTTGCGGGCATCTTGCGCACTTCCGCGACCTGTCCGACGGGAAGCCCCCTTGGAAAGATTCCTCCGGCTCCCCACGTGACCAAGCTGTCCCCCGCTCGGATGTCGGATGTCACGCTGAATTCCACGAACACCCCGGCCCCGTCCGCGGAGTGCAGAATCCCCGGGCTGCGGCTTCTCGCGGAAAGGATGGATACACGGCAATCCGGATCCGCGATGGTCTGCATCTGGGAATGCCCCGGACTGGACGACAGGATCCTTCCCACCAAGCCCTCCGAGGAGATGACGGCCATTCCCTCGCCGATCCCGGATTCGGTTCCCGCGTCGAGGATCCACACGCCCCCGAGTCGCAATGGATCGCGCGTCACGACGCGCGCGCCGACCACGGAGTATTCCAGCCGGTTCCGGACGGGCTCGAATTCGCGAAGATCCTCGTGGATCCGAGCCGCTTCCGACAGGCCCGCGTTGTCGGCGACAAGTCGCGCGTTGGTCCTGCGCTGATCGTCCAATTCCCGTTCGAGGTTCCACCGCACCTGCATCCTTCCGATCACGGATTGGACCGGGTACAGGACGGTCCCGGTCCAGGCGGTTCGCCACTTCTTCTGGACCTGTGCCGGACTGGCGGAAATCCAGAGGCCAAGGCCGAGAGTCAATGCCAGGGAGATCAATTCCCTTCCCCTCAATGCCTGGTCGGCAAGCCAGCGCAGGATCAGCACCGCAGGGTCCTCAGCGGGTGCTGTTGAGCAGCACCTTCCGGTAGTGGTCGAGGTTCTCCACGATCTTGGCCGTACCCATGCAGACGCACTGGAGAGGATTGTCGATGACGTTCACCGGCAGATTCGTCTCCTGCCGGATGCGCTCGTCCAGGCTCCGCAACTGGGAACCCCCTCCGGTCATCACGATTCCCTTGTCGAGGATGTCCGCGGACAGCTCCGGTGGCGTCTGCTCCAAGGCCGACTTGACCGCCTGGACGATGGCCGAAACGCATTCCTCCAAGGCTTCGCGGATCTCGGTGGAGGTGATCCGCATGGTGCGCGGTATGCCCGCGGCCACGTCCCTTCCCTTCACCTCCATTGACAATTCCTGGGGAAGAGGAAAGGCCGATCCGATCTGGATCTTGATCTGTTCCGCCGTGGAAAGGCCCACGAGAAGGTTGTAGTTCTTCTTGAGGTAGTTGACGATGGCTTCGTCCATCTCGTCTCCGCCGATGCGCACCGAGGCGTCGCAGACGATTCCGTAGAGCGCGATCACTGCGATCTCCGAGGTCCCGCCCCCGATGTCGATCACCATGTTTCCAGACGGTTCCTCGACCGGTATGCCCATGCCGATCGCCGCCGCCATGGGTTCGGAGACGAGGTACACCTCGCGCGCGCCCGCGAGCTGGGCCGATTCGATCACGGCGCGACGCTCCACTTCGGTGATGCCGCTGGGAACCCCGATGACAACTCTTGGCCGCCCGAACACGCCTCTCCAGAGGGTGCTGTGGCTGTGGAGCTTGTCGATGAAGTGCTTGATCATCTCGCGCACCAGGTCGAAGTCCGCGATGACTCCGTCCTTCATCGGACGGATCGCGAGGATTTCCCCGGGCGTGCGACCCAGCATCCGCTTGGCCTCGGTCCCGAAGGCCTGCACCCTGCCCGTCCTGCGCTCGACGGCCACGACGGAAGGTTCGTCGATGACGATGCCGCGACCCTGGACATGTACCAGCGTGTTCGCCGTCCCAAGATCGATCCCGACATCGTTGGAGAAGAGGGAAAAGAGGCCCATGAAGGCTCCGGAAAGTGGTGGGTATCGCCTCGAGAGGGTCAAATATAACCCTAAACATCCCATGGAACCGAGAACTTCGAGTCCATGGCAACGGACAGGTAGGGAGCGCAGGGTTTCCTCCCTGCGACTTGGGTGATTCCACCCCCATGAACGGGGAAGGGCGTCCCGAGGACGCCCTTCCAGTCTCCAACTAGCTTCGGGTCAGAAGCTGTAGGAAGCCGAAATCCGGCTCAGCACATGGTCGACCGGGCCACCCAGGAGCGCACCCCCGGTGAACAGGATGTCCTTGGCGACGACGGCATCCACCTTCAACTTGTCCTCGATGTTCAGGCCGAAACCGAAATTGACCAGGTCGTTGTTGTCGGCGTTGATGTCGGGATTCGTGGACATCGCCGAGTAGTTCTGTCCGGGTCCGTTCACCTTGTGGAAGTTGATCACCTTCTGTCCGCCCACGCGGATCACGAACCAGTCGGTCCAGATGTTGCGCTCGATACCGAAGCTGACCCGGATTCCGTTGTCGGAAAGCGTCGTGCTGGATACCGAATCCGAGACCGTCGCATAGGTGGAATCGGTCGCGAACACCTCGTTGGAGCTGTAGAAGTAGTCCACGCCGAGCCAGAAGAACCCGCGATCCAAGGAGACGTTGGCTCCGCTCCCGACGCGGAAGTTCGTGATCGTCTGTTCTGGCGCGTTCACGTAGCGGAACGATGCGGCCGGAACGAACACGATGGGGATCGGCCGGGCATCGATGAACAGCCTGGCATCGCCGCCGAAGGACGGCGTGAGACCGGAGCTGTAGTTGCGTGGCTGCGAACCGGTGGCATCCGCATCCTTGACATCCACCGACAGGAAACCCAGGGTGGCATCCGCCTCCAGCGAGTACTGGCTACCGAAGGGAACATTCGCACCCAAGGTGTATGTGTTCAACACGGTCTGGACTTCGCGTGCCGCGTTGGTGGAATCGCTGTAGGCCAAGTAGGTCTTCAAGCCGTACAGATTTCCATTGGCATCCGCAAAGCCGAGGATTCCATCGAATTTCACGGGGAAATTCGTGAGATCGTAGGATGTCGAAGTGGTGTCAGCAGCCAAGTTGCCCCTGTTGTCATTTGTCTTGATCCGGATCGCACCGGGCATGTAGGACAGCCACTCGTCGCTCCGGTTCAAGGCGCCACCGATGATGAATTGCGGATACCGACCGGCGTTCGATCCGTCGGGAGCGAACGATTTGGCGAACACAGCCCCGAACCATGGATTGGTCGGGTCCGAGTTGTATCGGCTCAATCCGTTGTAGGAAGTGGAATCACCGATGCCCGCCTTCTGTCCGAGTTCGCCCAGCAAGTAGTTCGGATAGAGGTTTGCGTCGGCTGGATTCTTCCAGATATTGACGTCGTCCATGTAATAGTCGGCGTTTTCGCCCATGGACTCGACGCGCGCATTGGTCGCAAAGACGGCCGATGCCGCCGCCAACGCGATCCCTGAGGCCAAAGCTGTGCGGTTCAACATTTGACTCCTGTGTTCTGTTTGTAGGTGGTCACGAAATTCGTCGACAGACCGAGCTTACCACCGGCGCTACTGCTTGTCGAGCACGAAAGCGTAGGTGACCGTCACGTTGCCCTTTTCGATCTGGTCGAATTTCATACGACGGGCCTTGTCCTTGATCTCGTCGTCCAAGGTCCCGTTGCCCGTGTTGGTGGACACGATGGCGATCTGGATGATGTCTCCGGATGGGGCGATGGTGAAGCGCAAGGAGATCTTGCCACCCAGATTGGGGTTGTCGCGGAGGTATTTCTGGTAGCTGTACTGGAATCCACCGATGTTCGACCGGATCACCCGAAGGATGGACTCCGGCGAACGCGAACCTGCGTCGCCACCCAGCTCCACGTCGGAGGGCTTGGGAGCCGCGATGCGTGCACGCGTGGCCACGCCATTTCCGTTCCCGCCCGCACCCAAGGCCATCTTGCCCTTGCGGGTGCCGCCGTTGCCTGTGCCGAATCCCGCCCGGCCACCCGTTCCGAGCCCGATGCCCCCAACGCCGGCCATGCGGTCGCCATCACCGCCCGCACCATGGCCGCCGCGATCGCCCTTCTTCAGCGACCCGCCACCACCCGCGAGAATGACGTCCACCATGTTCGCTTCGTTCGGATCCACATCTTCGCCCAGAAGTCCGTCGGTGCTGGTGTTGATCTTGTCCATCACCGAGTTCTGCATGACGGCGGATGGCGACGAGGGCGGCCAAGCCACTGTCCTCGTTTCGGTGGAACCACCTTCGTTTGGATTCGTCGGTTTCTGATCGGAGGCTCCCCCGGTCTCCTCTTTTGGTTGCGGCGGCGGTGGCGGCGGCTTGTCCGGCTTGTCCGGCACCAGCTCCAGCACGATGTCCGGCAGGGCGTCGTCCTTCGCCTTCGGTCGATGGTTCAGAATCACCATGCCGACCATCGCCAGGATCCCGAGCAACGCGAAGATGGCCAAGGCCGCGACACGCGTCTTGGCGTTGTCCTGTCCTGGCTCTTTCCATCCCAACTTGAGGGCAAGCTGCATGCGGTTGCGAGCCTTCTCCCACAGGACGGAACGGAACGGCGTGTCCTCCACGACCTCCAGGACGAATCCCGCCCAATGGAAACGGAAGACTTCATCCCGTCCCGATGCGACTCCGTTTGAGACGGTTCCATCTTCCTTCAGACTCGCCCAGGTGCCATTTCCCTCGATCAACACGAGCTTTTCGGGGAATGGAGGAGGAAGAACGATGGAACTCTTGGGATGCGCGCCGATCTTCAGGCTTGTCGCCCACAGGCTCCACTCGCGCGAGACCCTGTTGTTTTGAAGGAGGACGACTTTCCAGTGGTGGATCATGTCGAATACCTCAGTTTATGCCCTTGGCGGCGATCTTGATTTGTCGGAATCCAGCATTGCCAGCCGAGCGAAGAACGGGCTTCAACGTGGCGAAGGGGATGCGTCGATCCGCATCCAGCAGGATCTCCCCGGAAAAGGGCTTGGAAGGATCGATCTTCGCGATGGCCTCGGCATTCTCCTTGACCTTGTCCAGAGCGTCCTTCAACGGTGAAATGAAGAAACCAGACCATACGGAATCCGGAAAATCCGGAAAGCCATCCTTGGGATTGACGATGACCGGACAAATCGGCTTCCCATCCAAAAGAAGCTGGTCCTTCGACAGGGAAATCACCGAGATGGTTTTCGGTTTTTCGGTCGTGATCTTGACCGGCGAGAGTTCGATGTCCTTCGCGTTGGCCAGAATGGCCGGATCGGCCGAGAAGCTCATCACCAAATACACCACCAGGATCGTCATAAGATCGATCATGGGGGTCAGATTTAGGACGATCTCCTTCTGGGAAGGAGCCCCTCCCCGTCCGAATTTCGATGCGCTGACCTGGGCTCCACTGCCTGCACTCATGGCACGTACACTCCCTTCATGGCCAGTCCGGGAAACAGCTTCATTTCCTGTTTGAACTGCGGATTCAGATTGATGGCCGAATCCGTGGACTGGAACGTCCGGGACTGGTCGAGGATCTCGGACATCTTCTCCAGTGGCAACGACGGTATCACATCCAAAGCCATTCGTTCTTCGGTCGGGTACTTGATCTTGATGTTCACCAGGATCTTGTGGAACATCTTGAGTTCATCGTCGGAATACGAAGACGAATCGGTGCGATCCTTGGCATCGACCGCGTATTGCGGGGCGCCAAGGGGGTCCTTGCTGTTCACGAAGATCTTGATCGAATCCTTGGGTACCTGGACCACGAGATCGAATGGCGGCGGGATCTTCACGTCCTGCATCTTTTCCGGCGGGATGGGTGTCGGCAGTTTCGCTTCCAACACCACCACGGTGAAGAAGCTCGCGCAAAGCATCAGAAACGGGATCAATGTGATCATCACGTCCAAGAATGGAGTCAGGTTCAACTCCTCTTCTTCAGTATCGAGTGGATTTCTCTTCCTACGAGACATGGACAGGCTCCGACCGGAATTTGAGACGATTGCAGGATCTGTCGATCGGAACGCGCAGCGTCCCGATCGACACCACTTTAGCGATGAGAATTACTTGGCGTTCTCGTGGAGCTTGCCGAAGGCCTTGAGCGTGACCCAATCCAAAGCCTCCGAGGAAGCATGGTCGATTTCTTCGATCAACCTCGCTGCCTTCGCGGACAAGAACGAATGCACCACCATCATGATGACCGCGATGAACAATCCCTGGAAGGTGTTGTGCAACGCCTCGGCGATACCAGAGGCCATGACGGTCTGCTTGGTGGCGGCATCCACGTTGCCAAGTCCCGAGAACATGTGGATCATTCCCCAAACCGTTCCGACCAGTCCGAACAGCACCGAAATGTTGGCGATGAGGGAAAGGAAGGGAAGGCGGATGGTGATCTTCGGCACGACAGTCAGGTAGGCGGCCTCCACGTTCTGCTGCACGAGCGCCTCGTCGCAGCCGTAGCGCTCCACCGCTGCCTTGACCACGGCGGGAACGAGACCCTTCTTCTGGTTCGCGCACAGGCGAAGCGCGTCGTCCACCCGATCCTCCACGAGAAGCGCGCGGAGCTTTTTCAGGAAGATCTTGCTGTCGAACGAATAATCTCCGTAGAACCGCCAAGCGCGATCGATCGCGATGGCCACGCCCACCAAGCCCACGAAGAGCGTGACGAACATCATGAAGCCGCCTTCGATGTAGAATGAAGCCAACCCTTGCATGGAAAATCCCTCTGATCTGTGGTTCTTGGACTTGTCGTCGGCCAGGAGACCCTTCCCTGAAGCCGATTGTTATCGCGGAGCGACGTTAGTGTTTCGTCGTGTCCACGGTAGATCGTGGCGTAATATGGGTGGTGTCCCCATGAAAATCAACCGGTTTTTCCGGCAATTGCTTCGCCGAATCCGGCGAAATCGTCGGCTTGCGATCAGCCGTCACCTGTTGCTGGTTCTTGGCCGGAAGCGGTGATGTGCCGACCGCCGGGCCATTGGACGACGAATCGATCATCAGGCGAAGGATGGGCGGCCTCCGCAGCGAGTCAAGCAGTTCGATGTCGACATAACCCACCCGTCCCCTGCGGTTGCGGATCTGCGTCAGTGGCTTACCCCATTGCAGGACTTCCACCACCTCGCCCTTTTCCAGGACGAAGATCGGCTGTTCGAAAACCCGTCTTATGGGATTCGGATAGACCTTCGCTGCGGTCCTCGTGGTCACGATGGTGGCGGCTCCTGCGAGCGTCGCAGCGAGGAGGAATCCTGCAATCCTGAGGCGCTTCAGCATGTCAGTTCTTCCTCTTCTGGAGTTCCTGGATTTCCGTGATCAGGTCCTGCTCCGTACGCTGGCCTTCGATGGCGATCGCCTTGAGGGCCCGGACCTTCTCGTCCACGCTCATGCTTCCCTCCGCGATTTCCTTGATCCGCTCCAAGGCCCGTTCGAGTTGCTCGTCCACCTTGGGCTGTGCCTGGACTTCGACCTTCTTCTCGACAACCTGGGTCTGGAGCGAGGCGTCGTCTGGCTTGATCACCTTGATGCGGGCGCGGATTGAATCGAGGATCGGCCCCACGATTCCAAGATCCGTGGCCTTCTGCACCCCGGGGTCGTAGGCCTTGTCCACGGCGAGTTTCTGGAAGGAGATCTGGTTATCCTCCTTCTGGGCCTTGTGGTACTCGCATTCCTCGTTGTACTGGTCGGATCCCGCCTTCGCCTTGGAAGGACAAGGTTCCTCCATGATCGCGGATCCGATGCTTTCGAAAGCCTGGCCTTCGGTGTAGTACGTCCCGAGCAGCGACTGCGCCGCCATCCTGGTGGTGTCGTTGTGGATTCCAACCTTGTTCGTGAGAGCCAGGAACGATTCGTATTCCTTCTCGGTCTTGGTGGCGAGCACCGGTATGATTCCCTTGCCCCAACCGACCCGGAACAGGATCCTCTCCTGGATCGCCTTGAGGCCGGTACCGGAAGGCGGATCGATCCTTCGCGCATCCGACAGGAGCTTGTCCTGATTTTCGGCTTCCTGCGTGGCCGACTTCAAGGTCCACTCCTCGATCAGAAGTTTGATGGATTGGTCGAAGTACCCCGTCGCAACCTTGTACGCATCTTCCCGTGCCTTGACCTGATCGGCGATCTTCTTGATGTCCGTGGTCCCGCCGATCCGGATGGTGTTCGCCGAATCCGTCCTGATGGTACCCATCTTGTAATAGGCTTCCGCCGGTATGGACGCGTCGATCTGCACCGCATTCTGTCCGTTCTTGTAGAAATCGGTGAGCTTCGCGTACAGTTCGTCCGCCTTCTCGAAATTCTTCTGCTCGTAGTAGTAGGTCGCCGCGCGAAGATAGGCCTTTGCCACCTTGGACTTGTCGTTCGGGTACTCCGTGGCGAACCTCTCGTAGGCTTCGGCCATCTTCTGCTTGTTCCCCTGCTTCTCTTCGATGATGGGCACGGAAAAGGCCGCTTCCGGCGCGTACTGATGCTTGGGGTATTCGGCGATGACGAGATTGTAGACGCGCACGGCTTCGCTCCAAAGCTTGGCCTTCTCGTAGGTCAGACCGGCGGTGTAGAGATAGGCGGGCGTCTGTTCGTTCTTCGGATACCTGGTGTAGTAGATCTCCAGCGTCTTGGCCTTGTCGGCGTAGCGTCCCGAAGAGTCGTAGAGGGACGCGGCCTGGTCGATTCCCCGGAAGGCGGCGGAGTCCGTGGGGTACTTCTGGTAGATGGTGTTCACCAGGACGTTGATGGCATCCGTCGTATCATGCGCGTTCCTGAAGTTTTCGGCGGCGGCGATGAGCGCCGGTATCGCGAGCGCCGATTTCGGGAACCCGACCTGGAAATTCAGGTACTCGTGGGCCGCATCCTTGTACCGCTTCGCGTTTTCGTAGGCGACGGCGGCGCGGAAGGCGGCGGAGTCCGCAATGGGAAGATTCGGGAAATCCTTGGAAAGACGGCGGAAATTGTAGACAGCCGAGTCCGTATTCCCGGATTTGCCTGCCGCCTCGGCCATGCGCCAGATCACTTCGCCGACGTTCGCCGTCATCGCCGTGGCGAGCGTATCGCCCTTCGGCAACGCCGCGATCACGCCCCTGTACTCCTTTTCCGCCTCCGGATACTGTCCCAACTGGGTGTATGCGTAGGCGAGTCTCGCCCGGGCGTCGGTGGCGAACTTGTAGGTCGGGAAGGATCTCAGCAAATCCTTGCCCGTGGGCACGGCATTGTTCCAGTCCTGCCCGTTCACCTGGAACAGGAACAGGTTGTAGGTCAAATCGGCGGCATCGGCCGCCTTCGGGAACTTGGACAAGTAGCTCTGCACCGACGCGATGTAACGCTTGGTGATCGGAGCGTTGTAGGCAGCCACCTTGTCGCCGTTGCGCTTGACCACTTCGTCGGAAGCGGCCATCTGGAGCTCCACCACGGCGTTGTAACCCGCATCCACGGGCTGGGTCAGCTTCCGTTCGGCGAGCGTGGGTTCGCGGTATTTCCTCGCGTCCGAGACGTTTTCACCCGATGCCCACAGGTAGAGGTCCGCGGCATCCTCGTGCCGACCGACCCACGACAGGGCATCCGCCATGTAGATCTTGGCCCTGTAGACGGGCCAGTTTCCCTGGGCGCCGTACTGGTCGATGAATCTCTGGTAGGCGACGATCGCCTTTTTGACCATCGCCGTGTCCTTGCGATCCTTGCCCGGGAAGTGCAACTGGATGGCCACCTCCAGCATCACATCGCGTATCCGCGATTGGATCTGTTCCAATTCCTTCTTGTCGATGTTGCGCGGCTTGCTCCACCACGGGCTCGTGGGACCGAACTTGTCGATGAGCTGCTCGCGCGCGTCCTGGGCTTCCTCGATCTTCTTCTTCTTGTCCCAGACCTCGACCAGCTTGATCTGGGCAAGAGGCGCCTTGTAGTAATCCGGGTAGGTCTTCAGGAAATATTCGAGGGAAGCGATGGCCTGTTCGTACTGGTCGCGATCCGCGTGCTTGGACGCCAGCTCGTAGAACAACGTGTCCTCGTATTTGCGTCCGCCGTTCTTGTTGAAGAACTTTTCGGCGTCCTTGTAGGAATCGGGGAACTCCGCGAAGCACGATCCCATGTAGAGGATCGCCTCGGAACGGAGGTCTCCGCGGATCTGTCCCCGATCGCTCCTCTCGATGTAGTCGAAGAAGGCTTCCAAGGCCTGCTGGTATCGGGCCTTGTCGTACAACGCTTCGGCCTTGTGGTACAGGGCCAACCCGAGAACGCTTTCGTTCACCGGACTGTTGGGGTCGACCTTCTGGTAGTAGCTGATGGCGGAGTCGAACTTCTTGTCGACGAAGTAGAACTCGCCCAACCGGAGATTGGTGGGTCCGATCTGCCTCGAATTGGGGAACTTGGTGGAGATCTCCATCAGGAGCGGGAACGCGTCCGTCGACTGCCCCAACAGGTCGTAGATGAAGGCGGTGCGGTACAGGATGACATCCCGACGGCTCGCATCGGAGGGGAGATCCTTCAGGTAGCGCTTGTGCGCGGCGAGGGCTCTCGCGTAGGAGGGTTGGACGATCTTGGGTTCGGCGCCTCGCTTGTCGTTCTCCGTCCAAGCATCGTATTGGCGCTCGTACTTCTCCCGCGTCGCCAGGTTGTTGCGCTCGTCGATCTGGTAGTTGATGTCGGCGATGTTGAAGAGCGCGTCCTCGCAACGCTTGGGATCCCCTTTGGTACCCTGGATGCAGGCTTCCTTCGCGACTTGTTCGTACAGCGCCAGGGTCTTGAGGACTTCACCCGCGGTTTCCGGGCAGAGAGCCTTGTCCTTGTCGATGTCGTCCTGGATGGGCTTCATCTTGTTCTGCAAGGTGACCACCTGCGCACGGAGCGGCTTGAGTTCGCTCATGCACTGGTCCTGGCTCG
>Ga0302319_10005823_pt1 | contig 24629 bp, 22 predicted proteins | sample Bog_T0_2_FD_203319 | JGI IMG/M metagenome (GOLD analysis project Ga0302319, IMG submission 203319) | Peat permafrost microbial communities from Stordalen Mire near Abisko, Sweden - Bog_T0_2 | ecosystem: Environmental > Terrestrial > Soil > Wetlands > Peat | place: Sweden: Abisko, Stordalen Mire...
TGGGGCTGATTGTTTTTGAACTGTGGTCTAACTCGCAAGCAACGTTCAGGACATTCGGATTTGGTTTTTTGAGAACGTCTACGTGGGACCCGAACGCCGACAAATATGGCGCGCTTCCTTTCATCTACGGTACCTGCGTCACGGCCTTTCTGGCGATGATCATTGCGGTGCCGCTGGGCGTTGCGTCCGCGATTTTCTTAGCGGAGATGGCGCCGCCGAAGCTATCGAACCTGCTGACATTTTTGATCGAGTTGCTGGCGGCGATTCCGAGCGTGATTTATGGCTTAATTGGCATCTTCATTCTGGTGCCCGCCATTAAAAGCTATTTAGTGCCGCCGCTGCAGCATGCCTTCGGCTATCTGCCTATTTTTGAAGGCTCGTTTTACGGCCTGAGTTTTCTCTCGGCGGGCATCGTGCTGTCTGTGATGGTGGTGCCGTTTATCGTCTCTGTTTCGCGCGAAGTTCTGCTGGCTGTTCCGGTTGAACAAAGGGAGGCAGCGCTGGCTTTGGGCGCTACCAAATGGGAGACGACTTGGGACATTGTTCTGCCGAATGCGAGCGCGGGTATTTTTGGCTCGATCTTTTTGGCCTTAGCGCGCGCATTGGGCGAGACGATGGCCGTCACTATGGTAATCGGGAATGCGCCCAAGATCTCGGCTTCGCTGTTGTCGCCCGGCTATTCGATCGCAGCTGTGATTGCTAATGAATTTGCGGAGGCGAATGGCGAGCTTTACGTTTCGTCACTCATTTTCATGGCGCTAGTGCTCTTCGGCCTCACGATCGTGATCAACGCGGTGGCGCGAATTTTCATCATGACTACCCAAAGGAAGGGAGCCTAGCCATGATGATGGAAATTTCCACATCGCGCCGTTTTATCAACGGCCTGATGCTGACGCTCTCCGGCTTATGCACGGTGCTGGTTGTGAGCGTGTTGTTCTTTGTTCTGGGCTATTTGCTGATTCACGGCGCTGCGTCGTTGAACTGGAATTTCTTCACCCAGCTACCCAAACCCGCAGGTGAAACGGGCGGCGGTATGGCGAACGCCATAGTGGGCAGCGGCAAGGTTCTGCTGCTGGCTACCTTGATTGGTGTGCCTATCGGCTTTCTGGCCGGTGTCTTTCTGGCCGAATATAGCGGCAAGACGTTTGCGTTTCTGATTCGCTATGTGGTGGATTTGCTGAACGGTGTGCCCTCCATTGTCATCGGGATTGTGGCGTACGCGATTGTGGTGAAGCCGATGAAGCATTTTTCCGCGCTGGCGGGCGGAACGGCGCTGGGTATTATGATGATTCCGATTGCGGTGCGCACCACGGAAGAATTCCTGCGCGCGGTGCCCAATTCCATTCGCGAAGGCGCCATGGCGCTGGGCGCGACTAAGGCAAAAACTATCTTCACGGTAGTCATTCCCGCCGCAATTTCCGGCTTGGCGTCTGGCATGATGCTCAACCTGGCTCGCGTGGCCGGCGAAACCGCGCCGCTGCTCTTCACAGCGCTGGGTAATCAGTTTTGGAGCAAAGGCTGGCTGGCGCCGATCGCTACGTTGCCCGTGATGATTTACAACTACGCGATCTCGCCTGAAGAAGATCTACATCAGCAAGCCTGGGCCGCGGGCTTCGTTTTATTGAGTCTGGTTCTTATCATCAACGTAACGGCGCGCCTTATTATTGCGCGTGGCGCCGCAGGCCAAAGGAGATAATCGTGGCATCGCCTCAACAACAACAGCAAACCTTGAAAGAATCCGTGACGGATATTAACGACCAGCCTAATACGCCGAAACCGGGCACCCATCTGAAGTTAACGGCGCGCAATATCAACTTTTTTTACGGCACGTTCCAGGCGCTGCATGACATTAGTCTGGATATTCCTACCAATAAAGTTACGGCGTTCATTGGCCCGTCCGGTTGCGGTAAATCCACTTTCTTGCGCACCATGAATCGCATGAATGAAACCGTGCGCAACACGCGAGTGGAAGGCGAGGTTAAGCTCGACGACGAAGACCTGTTCTCAATGGATGTGACGGACGTGCGCCGCCGGGTGGGCATGGTTTTTCAGAAATCGAATCCGTTTCCCAAGTCTATTTTCGATAACGTAGCATACGGCCTGCGCGTAAATGGCATTAAGAGAACCTCGGTCCTTAATGAAGCGGTAGAGCGCAGCCTGAAGCGCGCCGCCCTTTGGAACGAAGTGAAGGATAAGCTAAACAAGCCCGCTTCTGCGCTCTCTGGCGGCCAGCAGCAGCGCTTGTGCATCGCCCGCGCGCTGGCCGTTGAACCGGAAGTTTTGCTGTTGGATGAACCCTGTTCGGCGCTCGATCCGATTGCCACTCTCAAGATTGAAGAGCTATTGTTTCAGATCAAAGACATCACGACGATTGTGATTGTCACCCATAACATGCAACAGGCGGCCCGTCTGGCCGATTTCACAGGATTCTTTCTGATGGGCAAATTGATCGAGATTGACGTAACGAAGAAGATTTTTCAAAACCCGGGCAAGAAAGAAACTGAAGACTACGTGACTGGCCGCTTCGGTTGATGCGATTATTGAAGCAAGATTTGAGGAGAAAGTGCGTCATTTCGAACAAGAGTTAGAACGGTTAAAGTCAAAGCTGCTTGAGATGAGCGCGCTAGTGGAAAGCGCCGTCTATCGCAGCGTGCAAGGCGTCGTAGAAAAGAACGAAGAGCTCGCCCAACAGGTGCTGCGCAACGAAGGCCGCATCAACGATCTCGAAATCGAGATTGACGATCTGGCTATTAGCATCCTGGCGCTGCAGGCGCCGCTCGCGGCTGACCTGCGCCTTGTTACTGCCGCCATTAAGATCAACAACGATCTGGAACGCATGGGCGATCTGTCTGTCAGCATCGCGCAAAGCGCCATGGCGCTGATGAAAGAGCCGGTGATCCGTCCGCTGATCGATATTCCGCACATTGCCGGCCTGGTGCGCAGCATGGTGCGCAAATCACTTGATTCCTTTGTGAATCGTGACGCCGACCTTGCCCGCAGCGTTCTGGCGTCAGACGATGCCGTGGACAATATGCGCACTGCCAGCTATCACGAGCTCATTAGCTTCATGGAAGCTAATCCGCAGCAAATCGGTCAAGCGCTCTATCTGCTGTCGGTTGTACGCAATCTGGAGCGCATTGCCGACCATTCCACGAACATCGCCGAAGACGTATTGTTCCTGGTTAAGGGCATTGACGTTCGCCACCATAACGAAGAGCGAACGCAAGCCTCCGCCAGCAAGCAATAATCGCGCTTAATCCAGTCTCTTTTTCAAAACTTCGGTCACCACGGTGGGATTCGCTTGGCCGCGGCTCGCTTTCATCACCTGGCCCACGAGGAAGCCCATGAGCGCGACCTTGCCGCCCTTGTACTGTTCCACCTGCTTTGGATTCGCATGAATGACGTCGTCGGCAATCTTTTCCAGCGCGCTGGTATCGGAAATCTGCTTGAGTCCTTCGCGCTCCATGATGACGGAAGGCGCATCGCCGGTCTCAAACATTTTCGGCAAAATTTCCTTCGCCAGCTTGCCGGAGAGCTCGCCCTTATTGATCAACGCCACCAATTCGCCGAGATGGGCCGCGGAAATCGGCGAACTCTCGATCGTCTTGCTGGCGCCATTTAGCAAGCCCATCAGATCGCCGACAACCCAATTTGACGTGGTGCGGCCATCGCCGCTCGCCTTGGCGGCAATCTCAAAGTAATCACCAGTCGCGCGCGTCAGGCTGAGGACTTGCGCATCATACTCGCGCAGACCATATTCGCTCACGAAACGGTCGCGCCGATCGGCCGGCAACTCCGGCAAGTGCGACTTTACTTCACCAAGCCAATGGTCGCTCACGCGCAGCGGGACCAAGTCCGGCTCAGGAAAATAGCGGTAATCGTGCGCATGTTCTTTACTGCGCATGCCAACCGTCACACCACTAGTGGCGTCGTAGAGACGGCTCTCTTGATCAATAGTGCCGCCGCGCTCGACTATCTCTACTTGCCGCAGAATCTCAAACTCAATGGCCTGCTTCACAAAGCGGAACGAATTGACGTTCTTAACTTCTACCTTGGTGCCAAATTTCGGCGCGCCCTTGAGCCGCACGCTGACGTTCGCATCGCAACGCAGTTGGCCCTTCTCCATATCGCAATCGGAAACGCCAATGTATTGGATCACCTGCTTAATTTCCGTCAGATACGCGTAGGCTTCGTCTGACGACCGCATATCCGGCTCACTCACAATTTCAATGAGCGGCGTGCCCGAGCGGTTCAGATCAACGTAGGTGTACTTGTCTGAATCTTTGAAGCCGTCGTGAATGCTCTTACCCGCATCGTCTTCCATGTGGACACGCGTGACGCCAATGCGCTTCTTGCCCGCTTCCGTGACGATGTCCAGATAGCCATGTTCGGCCAACGGCTGATCATACTGCGAAATTTGATAACCCTTTGGCAGATCCGGGTAGAAATAGTTTTTGCGGGCGAAACGTGAAAAAGGATTGATTTGACAGTGCAATGCCAGCGAGGCGCTAATGGCCAGTTCCACGGCTTGCCGGCTGATCACCGGCAGCGCACCGGGCAGGCCCAAACAGACTGGACAGACGTTGGTATTCGGCGCCGATCCAAACTCCACCGGACAGCTGCAAAATATCTTCGTCTTCGTCCCAAGCTGAACGTGAACCTCGAGCCCGATCACCGGCTCATACTTCGTAACAGCGCTCTGGTCGAGCGCACTGGCGGACATGTCTTAATTGTAGTGAAGTGAGTGATCATGAAACCCGATCTCTACCCCATTCCCGGCCCTTGGAAGGGGCAACTCGCCATTGTGGCGCGCCCCCGCGGCGGTGACTGGCTTGAAGATGAGGCAGCGGCTTGGCGCAGCGCCGGCGTCGATGTGGTGGTGTCGCTGCTTGAGCCTGATGAAGCCGCGGATCTTGGTTTGGCCAACGAATCTGGCACAGCTGCTGTACAAGGCGTCCGACTAATCTCATTCCCGATTCCGGACCGCGACATTCCTGCATCAAACGACGACGCGCTGGTTTTACTGAATGAGGTAAAAGCTCTGCTCGAACAAGGCAGGACAGTGGCTGTTCACTGTCGTCAAAGCGTGGGTCGCTCTGGCCTGATCGCTATTGGTGCGTTGGCGCTCGCAGGGGTGAGCTTGGACAAGGCGATAGCAACGGTTGGCACGGCGCGAGGACAAACCGTTCCGGAAACTGCGGAGCAACTTCGCTGGCTGCGAGAGTTGCGGTTCTAACTGGAACCTCTACTTGCAAACAAAACTGGCCGCCTGCTTGGCATCGCCGCTGCCATTGTATTGTGCTGTCTGCGGATACGGGCACACCGGCCTTGTCAGCTCTACGCCATTCGCGGGATCGTCCTTCGCAAACTTCGTCGCCACAATAGGTCCCGGCGCCGATCCTTGCTCTACCCAATCGACCATCGCCGTGAAGACATCATGCTGCGCATCGCCCGCGCTCAGCACGCCAGCCTGCCCGAAATAGTTTGGCCCCGGGCCGCCCGCACAATGCTGTACGCCGGGAAGCATATATAGCCGCGCGAAATTTGTCACCGTTGAGGCGCCCATCGTTTGCTCGACGTTGTCGAAATACGAGATCGCGTTACGCGGTGGAATGGCCGCATCACTCCAGCCGTGATAAATAATTAGCTTTCCGCCGCGCGCCTGAAATGCTTTCAAATCTGCATCAGTGGAATTCAGTATGCTCGCCGTTTTGGTGTCGGCTGTATCCAAAGCCGTCGCCAAGTTCGTCTTTTCATAAGTCCAACTAGCATCATTGAAGACCATGTTGCGCTGATACCCTTCGCTGAAAAGCACGCCGGCCGCAGTTCCAGACTGCGTGCCCGTGATCCAGCCCTGCCATCCTCCGCCGCCCTCTTCGCCGCCCGGCTCATAACCCGGATAGATGACCTTGCCATCCCCGTTCCGCGCGCCTTCATAAATTCTCTGTAACGACGCAGCCTGCAACGGGGTTAAGCACTCGTTTGAATCTGCGCCTTTGCACACAATGGTCGCTGGATCAAAATGGCAATTTGTCGGATCGCTCACAATCCCATCTTTCAAACCATCAGCCGCATCGCATTGGGCAAGCACCGCTTTCGCAATCGCTGGAATTTTATCTTTTGGAATGTAACTGGACGGATTCTCTAACATCGGCTTGCCAGAAGCGTAAAAATTCGCGATCAAAAGGTGCGTCCAATAATTCGCCGGCGCCCCCGCCAGAATGCCGTCGTAATCGTCTGGAAAGCGCTGCGCCTCCATCAGCGCTTGCCGCCCACCATTTGAACAACTCGCAAAATACGAGTGCTTCGGCGTCTCACCATAAAATGCCCGAATCACCAGTTTGGCTTTCAGCGTCATCTCATGAATGGCGCGGTTTCCGAAATCGACAATCTTTTCCGGATGCCCCAGCGCCCAATCGGCGTCAATGCCATTGGCCCGATGCCCAGTATCTGTCGAGGCTGTGGCGTAACCATCGCGAATCGCTGCGGCCATGTCCGCATAGTTGATCGATCCCGCGAAGCCGCCATTGCCAGTCCCGCGAAACTTACTGTTCCAGCCTGCTGCCGGCAGCCAAACTTCAAAATGAATTTCCGAATCGCTCACCGGTCTGATGATCCCGCCCACTCTGCAAAACGCCGGAGTCTTCACTAAGAAGCCGCCAGGTCCGAGCATGGTCGTAGCCGCCGCCTGGACGGCAAAATCAATTTCAGTGTTCGGTAAGTTCAAGTCTTTCAGCGATGCACAAGGCGTCGCCGCGGCCATAGGAAACACGCAAAGCGTGGCCATCATCAGGAAGAAAACTGGTTTCATCGATTAACAAACTCTCCAGACTTGTATCACAACTAAGTCCGACAAACGGGCTCCTACGCCGACAAAAATCGATCGCCGGAGCCATTGCAGTTCCGCTGCCTCTGTCTCAAACGCCGGTGTTGAGCAGAAGTAATATTCACTCGCGGCGACTTGTTCGCCTTTCATTAACCGCTCCATCACTGGCGTCTCCGCGTAACGAATGCCACGGTTTTGCACGTAAACTGTTACGCCGCTATCGGTTTCGAGCGTATAACGCGCATCCAATACCGCGACATTGTCAGAGCGCACCAATTGCCAATCAGCCCCACCGGCCCGGACCATCCCACGTAGCATTGGTCCCTCGAACGAACCGCCCACAATGTCAATGATGCGCCGCTTGCCCTCGGCCAGTTGCCCAACCTCAACCGGAGCCGCCACCTTAACGCGCAGCTCCGTCACGAACTCAAGGTTTGGTTTTTCCATCGAGTTCCGCAAAAACTTCCTCGGCCGCATGAAAGGCCGAATTCGCTGCAGGCACACCGCAATAGATCGCAGTCTGCAGCAGCACCTCTTTGATCTCGTCCCGTGTGACGCCATTGTTAAACGCCGCTCGCACATGCATCTTGAATTCTTCGCCGCGATTCAAGGCCACCATCATCGCCAGCGTAATCAGGCTCCGCGTATGTCGCCGCAAACCGGGCCTGGTCCAAATCTCACCCCAGGCATAGCGCGTGATCAAATCCTGAAACTCGCCATTGAATGGCGTAATCTTCTCAAGGCTGCGGTCTACATGCGCATCGCCTAAGACTGCGCGCCGCACCTTCATCCCGTTTTCGTAAACCTCGCGTTGCTTCATGGTTCCTCAGGCACTCAAGAAATAGCCGACAGTGTCATTAAACGGTGGCGCTGCTTCGATGTTTGACAAATGCGCCGCCGGCAGTTCCAGATAGCGCGAACCCTTAATTGCAGCGGCAATTTCCTGACCCATTGCCGGTGGAGTGGACGGATCGAACGTTCCCGTTACTACCAAAGTAACCGCCTTGATAACGCCAATGGTTTTGCGCTGATCCATATCGCGAATTGCCGCGCAGCAACCCGCATAGCCTTCCACCGAAACTTTCAAAAACTTTTGCTCGATGCGCGCCACGGTGCTTGCTTCTTTAACGCGGAATCCCTCCGTAAACCAGCGTTCTATGACTGGTTTCACTACAGCCTGCATCCCGCCTTTGCGCACCGAATCAATGCGTGTTTCCCAATTTTCGGGCGGACCGAGCAGCGCCGACGTATTGCACAAGACAAGCTTTCGTACAAACTGCGGACGGTGCGTGGCCAGCCACATGCCCACCATGCCCCCCAGCGACAATCCACAAAAATGGGCAGACCGATCGCCGAGACTCTCAATAAGCGCGGTGGCATCGCTGGCGACATCCTCAATTGAATAAGGTCCTTTCGGCGCGGTGGATTCGCCATGCCCGCGATTATCGTAACGAAGCACGCGGAAGCGTTTGGAAAACTCCAGCGCTTGTGCGTCCCACATGCCGATCTCGGCTCCGAGCGAATTCGAAAGTACCAAGAGCGGCGCGCCCGCTGGCCCTTCTACTTGGAAATGAATCTCATAGTTGGTACGCTTCAAAGTCGGCATAACGTTACTCCTTAAATGTCTGAATCGCGCGCGTGACGAACTCGTCGGCCATCCCTGAATACGCGCCCGGTTTAAACAACCCGGCAATATCGTCATTCGTAAAATTTGAACGCACCTGCGCGTTGTCGAGCAGAACGTCACGCAAATGCTTCTTCTCTTTTGTGGCCTGCGCAGAGGCCTTCTCAATCAAGTCATGCGCCGCCGCTTTTCCCAATTGCTTAGCCAGCAACATGGCGGCACTCTCGGCATAGATCAAGCCGTGCGTGATTTCGAGGTTCGCTAGCATCCGGCCGCTGTTGATTCCCAAGCCAACCATGAGCGCTGTCATCCGCTCGAGCGATTCGCCCGTGAGGCAGATAATCTGCGGCAGCGTCTCCCACTCCGCCTGCCACCCGCCCAAGGCGCGTTCATGCTCCTGCACCATTGCCGAAAGCATAGTGCTCACTAGGCCGGGCACACGAACGGCTGCCGCTAGAATAGCCGCGCAGCTCACGGGATTGCGTTTGTGCGGCATGGTGGAAGATCCGCCGCGCCCCTCGGCAGCCGGTTCTGCGGCCTCCGACACTTCGCTCTGCACCATCAGCGAAATATCGCGCGCCATTTTACCCAGCGTGCCCATTAACAAACCGAAAAGCGTCGCTACTTCGGCGACTCTGTCGCGTTCTGTGTGCCAGGGAACAGCCGGCAGCGCCAGTTGCAGATCGGCCGCTAGCGCCGCACTCACCTGCAATCCTTTATCGCCGAGAGCCGCCAGCGAGCCCGCTGCCCCACCAAACTGCAAAACCAAAATACGTTCTCGCGCCGCGGCTATCCTAACGCGGTGGCGGTGCAACGCATCCAGATATCCAGCGAACTTTAATCCCAAAGTTGTGGGTATCGCCTGCTGCATCCAGGTGCGCGCCGCTAGCGGTGTGGCGCGATGCGCGTCCGCCAGCTTCGCCAAGATCGCGCACAGAGTTTGCAGTTCTTTGTCAACTAAGTGCAGCGCGTCCCGCAACTGCAAGACGAGACCTGTATCCATCGCGTCCTGGCTGGTGGCACCCCAATGCACATAACGCGCGGCCTCCGTGTCAATCGCCTTCACTTCTGCCATGAGTGATTTGACAAGCGGTATGGCAGGGTTTCCCGCTTGCAATGCCGCACTCGCAATTTCGCGCGCGTCAAACAACTCCGCCTTCGTGCAACGCGCAATCGGCTCAGACGCCGTTTCGGGTATGACACCGCAAACTGATTCGGCCCGCGCCAGAGCTGCTTCAAAGTCGAGCATGCGCTGCAATCGCGTACGCTCGTTGAAGATCGCCTCCCAGGCGCTAGACATCGAAGAAGACGGTTTCATCATCGCCTTGCATGAGCACATCCCAGTGAATCACACCGGGTTCTGCCTTCTTGGCGATAATGGTTGCGCGCCTCGCCTCTGGCACCAAGTTCAAGATCGGGTCAGTGGCATTCAACGGCTCATCCGGAAAATATAGGCGCGTAGTCAAACGGATCATTAGCCCGCGCATCAATACCGTTACCACCAAATGCGGCGCCTGCATTGTGCCGTTCGGCCCTGGTACCGAGCCTGGCTTTATGCTTGTCAAACGAAACACACCGTCTTTGTCTGTGCCGACGCGTCCAAAGCCACGAAACGCCGCGGCTAGAGGCTTATCCTGCGTATCCTCTTCATGCGCATACTTGCCTGCGGCATTCGCTTGCCAAATCTCGATTACTGCATCGGGAATCGGTTTGCGGTTCGAATCCAACACGCGGCCTTCGAGCGCGAAACGTTCTCCCAGCACACCGGGCGCCGCCATATCTGGTGTCAGCAATAAATTCAAACCGATGGCATAATACGGCCCTACTGTTTGCGACGTGGTTGCCGGAATCATTTCTTATTCCTCTATCGGTGTCGTATCGCGGCCGCGCAAAACGATGTCGAACTTGTATCCCAACGATATTTCGGGAATCGTGGTCTCCCAATCGAAAGAAGAAATGAGCCTTTTCCGCGCCTCTTCATCTGCGGTGCAGTTATAAATCGGATCAAACGGCAAAAGCGGATCGCCTGGAAAATACATTTGCGTCACAATGCGCGTGGCAAATGCTGGTCCAAACAAAGAAAAGTGAATATGTTGCGGGCGCCACGCGTTGTTATGATTGCGCCACGGATAAGCTCCAGGCTTGATGGTGACAAAGCGATAGTGCCCGTCATCGTCAGTCAACATGTGCCCGCAGCCCCTAAAATTGGGATCGAGCGGCGCGTCGTGTTGATCGACCTTATGCAAATACCTCCCTGCCGCATTCGCCTGCCACACTTCCACCAGCGTTCGCCGAACCGGACGCCCATCCTCGTCCGTGACTTTGCCGCTCACTACAATCCGTTCGCCCAGTGGTTCGCCTTGCCCGTGTTTTGTTAGGTCGGCGCTACTCTTGCGTAACTCGTCCAGCGTAAATTGCGGCCCTGTGATCTCTGAAAGGGTATGCGGAATCACGATCAGCGGCTGTTTCGGATGGCGCTCCGCGGAAGAAACATACGGTGGATGATTGTGGGAAGGTTGCGTGCCTGGCTGGTAACGCCTATATGCTCTCATCGTCATCTCTAAAATACAAAAGGGACACCTTGATGTGTCCCTTCTGCGCTTTCTTGAATCTAGTTCTGTTTCTTATTTAGAAATTTTCTGTTCATCGTCTTCAGGGAAGACCGCGTAACCATCGGGCGGCGGATACATTGCCTTAAAGAATGTCAAACGTTTCCGCAAGTGACGGCTCGGCAATTGGCGCGGACCCGTCTCTACATCGATATCGCAACAAATCCCATGGAGGTAGAGAGTCAACGTATCAATGAAAGACTGGCGCGCATATTCTTCAAACAAACGCGTATCCCGCTTCACTCCCGTTTGCCGGCGCAACAACGCTTGCTTCGCCTGCCAGCTTTCTTCGTCTACTTCACCATGCACCGCGTTGTTTAACTCTTCGCGTAAATTGGCTTTGTAGCCATCCCACGGCTCAGACGGCAAATTATCGGCAATCAGCGTGGCCAGCCGGCGATACAAGCGGTAGTGATACTCCGCAACGTCTTGCTCTTTAAAAGCGAAAACCAGCACGGTCTCATTCTCAAACCGCACTTCCGATGCCCACGATTGCTTGCCTTCTTCCGGACGCTCGTCTACGACGAACTCGCCGACTTTTTCAGCCGCCCGCGAAGAAATTGGATTGCCCTTGCTCTTCGTTTTCGTCGATGGCTTGTCTGCCGACCGTTCCAGATAGGGTACTAGCAAAATGGAAATGCGCGGCAACATGCTCGCGATATTGGTGGGTAACGCGGCCACCGGCTCTTCTAAGTACTCTTTCAAAACTTCTTCGCTCATCGGCAGCGAAGCACAGAAGTAACCAAACGTGTTACTGAGCGGAATCACTTCCGCCCTAAATCGCTCCGCAAATTGGCCTACGGCCACCCGGGATAAATTTCCCTGGACCACAATTCCGGGTGCTGGCTCACGTTGACTGGACATCTGCAATTTCGTTCACTATGCTAGCAAAGCCATTCTCGCGAAAACTTCGAACGGCGGCGCAACGGAGAGCAGAAACTAACTAAATCTCAACTTCGCCGTGCAGCGATCGCGCGGCGTAACCGCCCACGCGCACGTTGTGAATCTTATCGCCAGCCTTCTCCGCGGAGATAAACAACTCGCTGGGCCGTCCCACTTCAGCTCCTTGCTCCAAGCGAATGCGCTCGCCCGATTTCACCAAGCCGCGTTGCACAAAATACGCCGCCGCACAGCCCGCGGCTGAACCCGTGGCCGGATCTTCTGTTCTGGGTGTTAATTTGCGCGCATGATATTTCGCGCTCGGCGTCTCTGTTTCAGGCGTCAAGAAATAGAAACCGCGCTGGGCGTCTCCGCTCGAAAAATAGTCCTTAATCGCAGCCCAATCCGGCTTCAACGCTTTCACCGATGCCAATTTCTTGAACATCACAATCAGATTCGGACGGCCTGTCGAAACATTAGAAATCGGCGCATCTTCCAAGAACTCTGCAGTGGAAACCTTGAGCAGGCGCGCAATGTCCTCTGCCTTGTGCTCTTCCGCAAACACCGGTTCTGGCTGCACCATCTCGCCGTAAACCAGACCGCCAGCATGCTCCTCAAAATCTACCGGAATGGGTCCGATCTTTTCTTCCAGCACAATCTTCTTCATCCCCGCCGTGCGCAGCGCCATCGCGGTACCCAGTGTGGGGTGACCGGCAAACGGATACTCTTCCACGGGAGTCCAAATTCGCACGCGATTGCCGGGCAAGACAAAAGTGGTTTCAGAGAGATTCGTTTCGCGCGCCAGCGCCAGCATCTCACCGTCTGTCAAGCCTTGCGCATTCAGAAACACGCACAGCGGATTACCCCGCAACGCGCGCTGCGTGAACACGTCCCAATATTCGAAGGCGTAGCGCTGCGCTCGCGATTGATTCGCGCTCAACGCACCCGCGCCGGCAAGTAACGACATGAAGCACCTCCGTGTGGTGGAGTCCATTGTTGCCATAATAGCCGTTAATGCGTCCCGTTGCTCTCTGCTATTCGCCCGTTGACGCGGGCGCCGCCACCGAACTTCGTTCATACCTTGAGACGAATTGCCCCGTCTCCATCGAAGACGGCGTAATGCAGATGGGTGCCGATCTTCTCAACTCCGTGGACACCGGTCTTTCGTTCGACTACATCCTTGTCCTGCTCTCGCCTCATTCAACTGAGCCTAGCTGGCCCCGAGCGCGTTGGGAGTCGATTCTCTTTGAGCAGCCGAAACAACTGCGCACGCGTATCGCTTACGTTCTTCTCGAAGAATGCAAGTTTCCCGCCATCTTGCGCAAGGAAACGTTTTTCGATCTAGCGCGTGATTTCAGCGCTGGCCGCCGTTCACTGAAGCGCTGGCTCCTTGCCCAACTTACGCCCGTTCCTCCCACGCCGCATCTGCCTGAACGTTCGCCTGGCTTTTCCGAGGTCGATATTGATGCACTCGAATCGCTCGCGGACTGGCCCGAATATGCGCAAGCGCCTGATCGCGAAACCGCTCTTGCTTTTGCCCATTCTCGTCACACGGATTTCGAAGCAGTGATCTGGCTGAACGCGATTCGCCGGGGTCGAGTGGGAGTTCTCGGCGATATCGCGCAGGGCCTCGGTCTGCGGTTCGACGGCACTTGGGAGGACAACGCGCGGGCACTGACCGACTATTGCGCTGAGCACCGATTGCTGCTGCTCTTTGAAAACCTCGAGTCCGGCGTGGAGGAGATTGTCAACTTCGGTGGCAAGACCTCGATCGTTATTATTGATAGCGCGGAAGCCAAGCCGCGACGTCCGCTGAGCGAGTTACTGCGGATCTTTTCTTCCTGGAAGCGCAACGCCGGCAGGTGTCTCGCTTCTCTGGGGGATGTGGAATCACATCTCGATTCGCCCGACATTCTCAAAGAGGAAATTTGGCCCGAAGCTTGCGCACTTTGCTCTGCCGCGGTGGCGCTGCTCAAAGATTACGGGCGTCTTGCTGAGGCTTATGATTTGCTGGCGCGCATTTCCAGCGCCATGCAAGTACGCGGCGATCTGGCAGCGCTGGGCAAGGTTGAATGGGAGACCAGTTGGATTCTTGAGCACTGGGATCAACCGGTGCAGATTCCCGGACGAATGGCTGCTGCCCTTTCCGAACCCACGCAGATGTCGCTGTTCTAGTTAAACCGGTTTTTCTGGCGGCGCCGCGTTAATGCCACTTCGCATAGCCGTTACTGCTTTGGTCAAGCTGCTCGCTTGATCTACCGGCACTGGCAAGTACTCAAGCGCGACGTACCCCGCATAGCCGGATTTACCAATCGCCTGAAACAATTCAGCCCACTTCATCTCGCCGGTGCCTGGATCGTGCCTTCCTGGTGCGTCGGCTACGTGAAATACGTTCACGTATGGATGCGCCTCTTTCAAAATCGGCAGTGGGTCGCCGTTCTGCACATATTCGTGATAGAGGTCGTACAAAAACCGGAAGCGCGGATGATCCACTTCTTTCACCAGCTTGAGCGCCTCTGCCGCGCTGGTCAGAAAATAACCGGGGTGATTTACCTTACTATTCAAGTTCTCAATAATCAGTGTTACTTCGGCGGCTGCGGCCAAATCCGTCGCGCGTTTGGCACTCTCCACTAAGCTCGCGTACTGTGCTTCGTGCGTCATGTCCGGTTGCACATTGCCGCTCATCAAAATGATTTGCGGTACATCCAGCTTTTTCGCCCACGTAATGGCATGCCGCACATCGGCCAGAAACGCTTCCCTATGTGCTGGATTCACCAACGACACCGGCCGCTTCACCCAATCATGCGAACCCAGAATCGTATCCATGTGCATCCCGTAAGATGCCACCATGCGCTTATACTTGGCCGCATCCTCGTCAGACCAGCTTTCGTATTCGTTGATCAGTTCTACCGATTGAATGCCCGCATCCGCCGCCGTGGCTAGCTTTTCATCCATCGTTCCCTTGAGCGTCCACAACATAACGCTCGATGTGATGCGCGCCTTCTTCGGCGGGGGTACCGGCGCCGCGGGCGTTTGCTGCTGGCCCGCCGCCAGTCCGGACGACAAAATCAGCCCCGCCGCTGTCTTCAGAAACTCTCTACGGTCTTCCTTCGGCTGCTTCATCTTCATGACCCCTTCTTGTTTGGCTTCGCCGCAAAATAGCCCCGCCTCGCTTGCAGCTTGAGCCCTGGCTGATCCACTTTTACTTTCAGCCGGTGATACGCGCCGTCTTGCTTCTTACCCTGTGGGCGAAATTCCAGAAGATACAAGTATTCCGGCGCCTGAGTTAATTGGCGGAAGCCATCAATCAAATCATTGTTGTTATGAAAGTAGCTGCCGCCCGTGCCCGCCGCCAAGTCTGTCATCAGATCTTCGTCGGCAGAAATCGCTTCAGTGCTGTATTGCGTTTTAGTATCTTCCACCTTACGGCTGTCGAGTGACGGTTCTCCAATGTCCAACATATGCGCGGAAAGACCAGTGGCATCCAAGGTGCTAATGGTCACGTTTGCCTGCGCCGCGCTATCCATAATCTCCGATTTCACCGCCAGTGCTTCCGGCGTAGCGCTGAGAAATCCAGGCGATATCAGAATCAGCGTATGTTGACCGGGCAAAGTGGCCATCTTCTTCACCACCGCATTCATTGCTTCGAGCGTTGCGTGCGTGCCTAACTCGCCAAACGCCAGCGCTTGCTTCGCCGCCGCCTTCGCCATTCCCTCGGCTGCCGCTTGCATGTGCGGCTCCAGATCTCCGCAAACCAACGCCTCTTCCGCCGCGGTTGACAAAGCATGATCGTCGTTCTTGTTCAAGATTAGATTCGCTTGGTAGTAGCTGACATCCGGACAGCGCCCCGCAGCGGGTCGCGCGGCCCGTCGCTCTTCCAGAGTTGCGATCGCCGCCGCCAACTTAGCGTGATCGCGCGTCAAACCGCTATTGGCACGGCCCGACGTGGCGAGCACCGCCGCCACGTCACTCGGCGTGAGCGACTCTTCCAGCATTTTGGTAGCTCCATGCTTTATCAGCAGCAAGTCTTTTGCGCTTAGGTGCAGATCGTCGAACAAGAAAATAATGAACCGCTGTGGAGCCTGACTATCGACCCGCTTTTGAACGGTAAATCCGGTCAACGTCTGCGGCTTATCCTTATCGAAGACTTCGAAATCTTCTTTCTTCAGCGTGCCCACAGCGTGGCCCTGCGCGTCGCGCACCAACACCGGAACCAGCACCGCATCTACTTTGCTCTCAAATTGAACCGTGGCGTCTTGCCCAGCCATACAAAGCGCACTCAAACAGGCCAGCGCCAACAAGAACTTATTCATGCCTTCTTCTTACTCGCCTTAGGTGCAAAATAGCCGTGTCGCGCTTGTAATTTCAAACCGTCCTGACTTACTTTGACCTTGAGCTTATGATACGAACCATCCTGCTTCGTATCCTGCGGACTGAACTCCAAGAGATATAGATATTCCGGCGCTTGTGTCAGTTTGCGAAAGCCGCCACTCAAATCGTTATTGTTGTGAAAATAGGTCCCACCTGTGCCGTCGGCGAGCTCAGCCATTACGTCTTCGTCCGACGACATCGAACTTTGCTTGTAGGTCGATTTCATCTGTGTCACGCGCGGGCCGCCGATGGCACTTTCACTCGCATCCATCGCCGTGGTGTAAAGGCCGCGCGCATCCAGCGCACTTATCGTCACGTTTGCCTGCGCGGCCATATCCATAATGTCCGATTTCTCCGTCATCGCCTCGCTCGTTACGCTCAAGAATCCTGGCGAAACTAAGATTAAACTATGTTGGCCCGGCAAGCTAGCCATTTTTTTCACGACCAGTTTTATTACGTCTAGCGTTACGCGCGTACCCTGTTCGCCCAAGGTCATTGCTTGCGATGCCGCCGAGCGCGCCATGGCTTCCGCGGTAGTTCGCATACGAGGGTCTAAATTAGCGCACACAAGTGCTTCATCTGTTGCTATATCCAAGGCTTGCCGGTCGTTCTTGTTGAGAATCAAATCCGCTTGAAAATAGCTCACGTCCGGACATCCTCTCCCTACCGGCCGATAAATGCGCTGTTCCCGTAAACTCATCACCGCTTCGCTCAGTTTCGCCCGGTCGCGAATCATCCCCGTGTTGGTCTTACCCGATATGGAAAGAACCGCCGCCATATCGTTTTCCGCCAGTGACCCCGTCAACATATCTGTTGCGGCCTTTTTGACAACCGCCAAATCGGCGGTTCCTAGATGCAAATCGTCAAAAAGAAAAACGATGAACCTCTCGGGCACCACCGCTGGAGTTGTGGGCGCTCGCACCGCTCCAGTGGGAGCTGCAGCCGTCGGCTTTGGAGCCTCTTCAACCAGGGCCGCCGAGCGCTTTTGGATAGTAAATCCCGTTAGCGTCTGCGGCTTATCTTTGTCGAAAACTTGAAAATCTTCCTTCTTGAGCGTGCCTACCGGACGGCCCTGCGCATCGCGAACCAGCACTGGCACCAGCACCACATTCACTTTGCTTTCGAACTTGAAGGTATCGTCTTGGCCAGCCACGCAAAGCGTACTTAAGCAAAGAATAATAAGAGTGGCGGGCCGTAGCACTGCCCCATTCTACTCCTGCTCAATGGCTGCCGTGCCCAACGCGATAAAGGCGTTCGTCTCGTCCGATGAATCGCCGCCGCCGTTCGTCCGCTGCATCATTATTACGCCAACCAAGTCACGCGACGGGTCTACAAATTCATAGGTACGGTACGCGCCGCCTTTCACAAACGTGCCGATTGAGTTATAGCGAAACATGCCTCGCACTTCGCGCACTACTTCGTAACCGAATCCGTGTCCCACGCCCGTAACCCAACCGGCGGGCATGTCGCCCGTGTGCGAAATCGTCATCAGCTCCACGGCCGCTCTCGACAACACCCGCTGCCCCTCCAATTCGCCTTTGTTGCGCATCATCTGGTTGAAGCGGAGCATGTCACTGGCGGTGCTAATCAGCCCCCCCGCAGGCGAAGGAATCGAACCTGGCGCTCCCCATTGCGCCTCCACCCGCACCGGTTTGCCGCTCGAAAAATTGTAAAGCGTGGCCATCCGTCCGCGCTCTTCAGGCGCCACCACAAATCCCGTATCCGCCATTCCCAACGGGTCAAAGATCCGCTCTTTCAAAAACCGGTCGAACGGTTTGTGGCTGACGATCTCAACGATGCGCCCTAAAATATTGATGCCCAGATTGCTGTAGTGCCACTTCGTCCCGGGCTCAAAAAGCAACTCACTCTTGGCTCCCTGCTCTACTTGTTCCGCTAGCGTCTTCCCATCCGCCGACGCCACCAGTCCCGACGTGTGCGTCATTAGGTCTTCGATGTTGATTGGCCGCTGAGGCGCAACCCCCGCGCAATTCGCGCCTGCCCTGCCGTCGCACGGGTTCATCTTCAAACCCTTGTACTCGGGCAAAAACTTCTCAACGGGATCAATGAGGGACACGCGGCCTTCATCCACTAGCTGCATCACAGCGGCACACGTCACCGGTTTGGTTAGCGATGCAATCCGGAAAAGTGAATCCTTCTGCATCGGTGCATGGCTCTCGAGATCGCGCCAGCCCACGGCATCGAATTCCACCACCTTGCCATGTCGCGCCAAAATCGTCACTATCCCTGAGATGGTTCCGGCATCGACAAATTCCTTCATTCGCACTGGAATCTCGGCAAGCTTCTGCCGGTTCATGCCTTCCACGGTATCGGCGGCTTGGCCAAAGCAGTTCAGTAGAAAGAAGCCAATCAAAGCTTTGCGCATCGTGTTATCGGCCTTTCGCAAACAAGCATAATCGGAGTCTTAGTGTCGCCAAATAAGAACTGGGGCCTCGCAAATTCACGAGACCCCAGTTAGCTTACGAATTAAAACTTAACCAATTAATTAACCAGAATGAGCTGTTGACACAACCGGCTGTGGTGACGATTCCTTATCCTCGCCGCCGCCGATCCGCATCCGGTAGAACGAGCGCCAAGCAAAGTACATGGAGGCCAGCATAAACACGACGGCCAGCACCTTGCCCAGTACGGCGGAGCCGCCCTCTTCGAGCGATACCGCCAGTTCCACCGCCAGCAAACCAAACAGCGTTGTGAACTTGATGATCGGGTTAAGCGCCACGGAGGACGTATCCTTGAACGGGTCGCCCACTGTATCGCCCACCACGCAAGCGTCGTGAAGAGCGGTGCCCTTCATCTTCAACTCAGTCTCTACAATTTTCTTGGCGTTATCCCAAGCGCCGCCGGCGTTGGCCATAAAGATCGCCTGATACAGACCAAACAGCGCGATTGAGATCAAGTAGCCAATGAAGTAATACGGCTCGACAAACGCAAACGCGAGCGTCACGAAAAAGACGGTGAGGAAGATATTGAACATGCCGCGCTGCGCGTACTGTGTACAAATCTCCACCACTTTCTTGCTGTCTTCCACCGAAGCTTTGGTCACGCCTTCCAGCCTGATATTGGCCTTGATGAATTCAACAGCCCGATAAGCACCTGTCGTTACAGCCTGCGCCGAAGCGCCCGTAAACCAGTAAATAATGGCTCCACCCGCCAACAAACCAAGGAGGAACGGCGGATGCAAAATCGAAAGATTGGAGAGCAGATCCGGGCGTAATCCATGGGTTAGAGACAATATGATCGAGAAAATCATGGTAGTCGCGCCCACGACGGCTGTGCCAATCAGCACCGGTTTTGCCGTCGCCTTGAACGTATTGCCCGCGCCATCGTTCTCTTCGAGGTGATCCTTCGCCTTCTCGAAATTCACGTCGAAGCCGAACTGTTGCTTGATCTCCGCTTCGATACCGGGAATTTGCTCAATGGTCGATAGTTCGTAAACCGATTGCGCATTGTCCGTTACCGGGCCATAAGAATCCACTGCAATGGTCACCGGGCCCATGCCCAAAAAGCCGAAAGCGACCAGACCGAACGCGAACACCGCGGGCGCCATCATGAGGTTGTCCATGCCCAGAGAGCTGATACCGTAAGCAATGGCCATCAGCGCCAAGATGGCAAGTCCTAACCAGTAAGCGCTGAAATTGCCAGCCACAAATCCCGACAAGATGTTGAGCGACGCGCCGCCTTCGCGTGAGGAAGCTACCACTTCACGTACGTGTCCTGATCCCGTGGACGTAAACACTTTGACGAGTTCCGGAATGACCGCGCCGGCTAGCGTTCCGCAAGTGATCACCGAAGAGAGCTTCCACCACGCGGTGGAATCTCCGCCCAAGTCCGGAATCATCAGATAAGAAACTAAGTAAGTGGCCGCGATCGAAACTATAGACGTGAGCCAAACCAGATTGGTAAGCGGCGCCTCAAAATTCATCTTGTCCACGTTCTGGTACTTCGCTTTGGCGAGCGCCGCATTAATTAAGTACGAAGCGCCGGAAGAAACCACCATCATCACGCGCATGGCGAAAATCCAAACGAGCAGCTGGCTCTGCACCAGCGAGCTATTGACGGCCAGCACGATGAATGAAATGAGCGCCACGCCCGTTACGCCATAGGTTTCAAACCCGTCAGCGCTGGGCCCAACGGAATCACCTGCATTGTCACCAGTGCAATCTGCAATGACGCCCGGGTTGCGCGCGTCGTCTTCTTTGATCTTGAAAACGATCTTCATCAAGTCGGCGCCGATATCCGCGATCTTCGTGAAAATACCGCCCGCCACGCGCAAAGCCGCCGCGCCCAACGATTCACCAATCGCAAAACCGATAAAGCAAGGGCCCGCGTAATCATGCGGGATAAAGAGCAAGATAAATAGCATGAGCACGAGTTCCACGCTAATCAGCAACATGCCGATGCTCATGCCGGCTTTCAACGGAATCTCATAACAAGGGAAGGGTTTGCCTCTTAAGCTGGCAAACGCGCAGCGCGAATTGGCAAACGTGTTCACGCGGATGCCGAACCAGGCCACGCCCGTACTGCCGCAAATTCCAATTACGCTAAACATCAAAATGATGAATACTTTCACAAAGGGAAAGTGTTGTAGAAATCCAAAGTAGAAAACGATAATCGTGCCGATGAACGCTTCCAGGATCGCCAGGAATTTGACCTGCGTGATCAAATACGTTTTGCAAGTCTCATAAATCAACTCGGAAATCTCAAGCATCGACTTGTGTACCGGCGCGTTCTTCAGTTGGTTATAAATCACCAACCCGAACACGAGCCCGAGCGCCACCACTAACAGTCCGCTTGTCAGCAGAGTTTGACCGTTGATCGCGCCGCCAAAAAACGTGGCTTGCGAAAGGTCGGGCAAAATAAGATTTGCTTCTCCCCCGGCCTGGGTGCTGCGTTCCTGCGCTGTAGCCAGCACCGAAATCATCGGGACCAGTGCCGCCGCGGTCAGCAATGGGGATTTGCCGCGGATTGCTCCATAGTTGATCATCGACGACAAAGATATCGCAGCCCATGCCAGATTTGCAACATTTTCAGTAGTTTGTGAGCCAAGACACGGGCTTTGAAGTCCAAGTAGGTCAAAGTGGACGACAACTTGTAAGGCGGGTCACACAATTGAGACATTGAAAACTTCCGAGCAACTGGGAAGTCTTCGAGTGGTAGGGACGGGCAGATTCGAACTGCCGACCTGTCGCTTAGGAGGCGACCGCTCTATCCATCTGAGCTACGTCCCCATACCTTTTAGCAGTCTAGCAACGGCAATGGCAGAAAAGAACCGGGCTCCGAAAACGGAGCCCAAGAGGAAGTCGGGTTTAGGATAGAGAGAACTTGTTCTTTTGCTTAAGTGGTTTCGAACCCAACGCCAGAATAGCCGCCGAATGTTTCCGTGAGATGTTCGCGCCGTGAATATTTGCAGAAAAAAGATGGGCAGCCGCGTGACGCTTATTTCGAATTCCGCTTGTGCCGTCCCGCCAAAATCTCCAGACTTTTCGTAATACTCTTTAACATGATCAACACATCCAGAATCACCAGAAACAAACAAATATAAAGGACGTAGGGCAAGATTTGGGCTATATGCATAGGATTGAATGTATCTCAGTGCCCATTCGACTGATATCCTGACAACTGACGAGGTCGTTTTTTGTCCCGAATTTCCGCAGCATTTAGCAGCTTTTTCGCAATTCTATTTTCCGGAGTTTTGCCCGAATCCGTCGCGTCTGAATTTGGCTACACCAAGGCCAAGCCCGTCGCTGCGCCGCCGCCTGAGCCGCCCAAAATTAAAGTCACGGACGGCGCTCTGCAAATTCTGCAAACTCTGCAGCGCGATTCCCGCCTGATTGACTTTCTTATGGAAGACATCACCGCGTATTCCGACGATCAAGTGGGTGCCGCTGTCCGCTCGGTGCATGCAGATTCGAAAGCCAGCTTAGCTCGGCACGTAACGCTCACGCCCGTTATTGATGGCGTGGAAGGAACTAACCACAAACTGGACGCTAGCAAAGCGCCGGACCCCAACCGGATCAAGCTCATCGGCAATGTCCCCGCCAGTGGCAAAGTGCCCGGCGGTACTTTGCGCCATCGCGGCTGGCAAGCCACCTCGGTTAATCTGCCGCCTATCGGCAAGCAAGACGTCAATGTCCTGGCACCGGCCGAAATTGAAATCGAATAGTCGCATTAATTCATGTCGCAGTTCATTATTGGAATAGATCTAGGCACCACCAACAGTGCCCTCGCTTACGCGCAGGAATCGGAAGTCACGCTCTTTCCCGTTCCGCAACTCGCTAACCCTGGCGAAGTTTCGGAATTTGATTTGCTTCCGTCTTCCCTCTACTTGCCAGGCGAAAAAGAATTTGTCGAGGGTGCGCTGGCGCTCCCGTGGAATGCGCAGCCATCCTATATAGCGGGGCGCTTCGCTCGTTTGCGCGGCGTCGAAAATGCGGGCCGCTTGGTCAGTTCCGCAAAGTCCTGGCTCTCGCATCAGGCCGCCGATCCGACGCAGGCGCTTCTCCCTCTGAACGCACCGGAGGGGGTTCCGAAGGTGTCGGCGCTCGAAGCCTCTCGTCAGTACTTGCTTCATCTGCGCTCGGCGTGGGATCACGCGCATCCGGATGCGAAGCTTGCGCAACAAACGGTTCTTATTACTGTGCCTGCCTCATTTGATGCCGCCGCGCGCGATCTCACGCAGCGGGCTGCGAAACTTGCAGGCTATCCCGAAGTCACGATCATCGAAGAGCCGCAAGCCGCTTTCTACGCCTGGCTCGAACGCAATCCGAACTGGCGCGAACTCGTTAAGCCAGGTGATCTGATTCTCGTCGTCGATATCGGCGGCGGCACCACTGATTTCACTCTGATCTCCGTCACCGATAAAGGTGGCGAACTCCAACTGGAACGCATTGCGGTGGGCGATCACCTCTTGCTCGGCGGCGACAACATGGATCTCGCCGTCGCGCGCTTCGCCGAGCAGCAGTTCGCTGATAAGGGCACAAAGCTTGACGCGCTGCAGTTTCATTCGCTCTGGCAGCAGTGCCGTACCGCTAAAGAAACTTTGCTTGCCGACGGTGCGCCCGCCAGCCATCCGCTTACCATTCTTGGACGCGGTTCGGGCCTGGTTGGTGGCACAATTAAAGGCAAAATCGCGCGCGATGAAGTTCGCCAACTGATCGTGGAAGGCTTTTTCCCGTCGGTGCCTGCGGACGCCGCGCCCCAACGCAATCGTCGCGTCGCGCTGGCCGAAGTTGGTCTGAACTATGCGGCCGACGCTGCTGTTACGAAGCATTTGGCACAATTCTTGCGCAACGCCGGAAACGCTAAACCTACTCATTTGCTGCTGAATGGTGGCGTCTTACAAGCTTCTGCTATTGAACATCGTCTCTTCGAAGTTCTCAATTCCTGGCAGCCGAACCCGGTTGTCGAGCTGAAAAACGCCAGCAAACAAGCCGATCTCATGCATGCCGTGGCTCACGGCGCAGCCTATTACGGAATTGCGCGCGCTGGCAAAGGCGTTCGCATCCGCGGTGGAGTGCCGCGCACCTATTATGTCGGCATCGAAAGCTCACTTCCTTCCGTTCCTGGTCTTCCCGCGCCTATGAAAGCGCTCACGGTTGTGCCGTTTGGTCTGGAAGAAGGCTCCAAAGTGGAATTACCGCAGCGCAAATTTGCTCTTGTCGTTGGCGAACCGGCCGAGTTCCGCTTTTTCTCTTCGGTCTCGCGACGCACGGACGCAGCGGGCGTTTTGCTCGATGAAATTTCGGATAGTCTCGAAGAACTGGCGCCCATCGAAGTTTTTCTACCGCCGCATACTGACGGCACGCGCGAAGAAATTGTACCGGTTACCCTAGAAACCTATGTGACGGAAACCGGAATGCTCGAATTGTGGTGCGTGGCGGCCGATAACCGCCGCTGGAAACTCGAATTTAATGTGAGGGAAAAGGCCGCTCAGGCATGAACATCGGAATCGATTTAGGGACTACCAATTCAGCACTTGCCTATATCGATCCGCGTGAAGCGGCCGAAGCCGATTTTCCACCCATTCATGTTTTACCAATCGAGCAGCAACTCGATCAAGTGCGAAGTGGGGCCCTGCGTACGCTGCCATCGTTCTTATATCTGAGCGATCCGCCTGTGGTGGGTGCTTATGCGCGTGATCAAGGCGCGCTGGTTCCCACTAAAACCGTTCACTCCGCGAAATCTTGGCTCTCAAATTCCGAAGCCGATCGCACCGCCAAAATCCTACCTTGGGATTCGCAAGAAGAAGGGCGCGCCCTTTCGCCGGTTGAAGCTTCGACTAAATATCTGGAGCACTTGCGCG
>Ga0302319_10005824_pt1 | contig 24629 bp, 23 predicted proteins | sample Bog_T0_2_FD_203319 | JGI IMG/M metagenome (GOLD analysis project Ga0302319, IMG submission 203319) | Peat permafrost microbial communities from Stordalen Mire near Abisko, Sweden - Bog_T0_2 | ecosystem: Environmental > Terrestrial > Soil > Wetlands > Peat | place: Sweden: Abisko, Stordalen Mire...
GGACATCGCCTAAATTACTCCAAAAGAGCTGAAACAGATAGTCAAGACTATGCGTAGTCTTGGTGTCACTCATTTAAAAACGGAGTCAGGCCAAGAAATTACTTTGACCGCCGATGCTCCTATTAAAGCGGCCAAATCTGTTGCTCCAGTTCCCGTAGAAATTTCGCCTGAAGAAGAGAAAGAGATAAAGCACCGTCTTGAGGAGCTTACCTCTGTAATGAAGCTAGATGACGCCAGTCTTCTAGACCGCTTGTTCCCTGACCACAGAGAACAGCCAAATGAAGAGGCATAGTCATGTCATACACCATCGAACCTATTGATGTTACAAAAACAGCATCAGAGAAAGTAGTAGATCCCAGAAGTAAAAAAGATAAAGTCAGTGCAACCGCCTACTCATGGTGGAACGCTGACAACGACAACGATTTGATGGCTCAGGTTCTTTCCACTATGGAATACCTGAAGAAAACAAATCTCAATCGCGTCAGACAAGCTTCAGTATTTGCACGCTTGTTCAGCGGCAAACCGCTTTACAATTTCTCGGCTTCCAACGCCACTCTAGATTCTTCAAATCAATTACCTACTGGCCGTCCTACGGCCAACGTCTGCTATTCCTGCACTGATACTCTGGTTAGTCGCATATCCCAAGACCGCCCAAAACCTGTTTTTCTCACCGATGGTGGTCACTACAAAGAACGCAAACTTGCAAAAGAGGCTAACGCCTTCATTCAGGGTGAGTTGTTCCGTACTAAGGCCTACGACCTCGGCGCTTTGGCTCTTAGAGATAGCTGTGTACTTGGCAATGGATTCATCAAGGTATTCGCCAAAGATGAGAAGGTATGTCTTGAGCGCGTTCTTGAAACTGAGCTGCTCACTGACTTCAACGATGCCTACTACAATGATCCCAGACAGCTCATCCAAGTTAAGCTGGTAGACCGCTCTGTAATTTTGGCCATGTTCCCTGATAAGGAAGATGTCATTGCCAAAGCTGTACATGGCAACGTTGATTCTACTCCTAGGTCCACTGAAACAATCTCTGACCAATTCATTTTAGCTGAAGCTTGGCACTTACCATCTGGCCCTAAAGCTAATGATGGCCGTCACGTACTCGTGTGCTCCGCTGGTGTCATCCTTGATGAACCGTGGACCAAAGCTAAATTTCCATTCGTTAAATTCTCATACAACCCCAACATCGTTGGCTGGTTTGCCCAAGGTCTCATTGAAATTTTGATGCCCACTCAAATGGAAATTTACAGGATGCTCATCGTAGCGTCTCAATCCATTGAGCTGATGGGCGTACCCCGTATCTATATTGATGAACTTTCCAAAATCATGGAGACATCATTCAATAATCGTATCGGCACGATCATCAAAGGTCGTGGTGCTCCACCTACCTTCATCAATGCCGAATCCAATTCGCCAGAAATTTACCAATGGATTCAATGGCTGATTAGCAATGCCTACTCTATGTCTGGCATATCGGCCATGGCCGCTGCCAGCCAAAAACCTGCGGGACTCAACAGCGGTGAAGCAATCCGCTCATTTGACGATCTGCAGACAGACCGCTTTGCCGCTTTGGCCAGACGTTACCAGAACATCTACACCGATCTGTCTTACATGATGATCGACGTAGCCAGGGACATTGCGGAAGAGACTGGCTCTTACACCACGGTTTACCCTGGTAAAGATGGGACTCGTGAAGTCAATTTTAAAAACATCAACAAGCTCAAAGACACTTTTGTAATTCAGTGTTTTGAAGAATCAAGCCTTCCTAAAGATCCTGCCGGTAGACAAGCCAAACTTTCTGAGATGTTGGCCGCTGGCGAAATTTCCAATCAGGAATTTAGACGCCTATCCAATTTCCCTGACCTTGAACAGTCAGACCGATTGGCAGCAGCGCTGGAAGAACGGATTCTGCACGCTTTGGATCAGATCGTTGAACAGGGTGATAAGGACTATGCTGATATAGCGCCTGACACCTTCATGCTTGATCCAACTGACATGGCTACTACCCTTTGCGTCAACTACATCAACCTCTACGCTACCCAACAGCTAGAAGAAGAGAAGATGCAGTTACTCAGGGATTGGTTTGCCCAAGTTCAGGGCCTCAAGCAACAAGCTATGCCACCGCCAGTACCTACAACACCACCAGCCCAGTCCCAAATGCCGCCAACTCAACCGCCAGCAGCGCCCATTGGGCCAGCGTCTGGCGTAGCCGCTTAGTCAAAAAACAATAGAAGAATCATATACCTAACCAAGGAGAATAACCATGTCATACGAGAAAACCGCGATAGCGGATACCGCTTCAGCTATACCATCTGCAGCTCAGCCACAGATGCGAGAAGAAAGGGTAGTAGAGCCCTATAATACTGCTTCCAGGCTATCAAAGGCCCAAGAAATTCGGGCAAAACTTAGCCAGCCAAACAGTAGTGTCACAAGTGATAGCTCTGCAGAACCTAAGAGCGCAACTGAAGAAACAGTAACACTTAGTCCGGCAGCGGCAGCTTTAGCTCGTAAAGAGGCAAAGCATCGTCAGCAAGAACAAGCATTCAAAGCAGAAAAATTAGCATTAGAGGCAGAAAGAGCCGAGATAGCCGAATTAAAGGCACTCAAGGCAAAGCTAGCAGCTAAAGATTATTCTGGCGTTGAAAGTCTACTTTCTTACGACGAATACACCAACTATCTGATTGATAAGGGATCTGCTAGCACTCCAGAACAACAAGAGCTTAAAACGCTCAAGTCTGAATTGGAAGGCGTGAAGAAAGCCCAGCAAGACGATGTATCAAAGCGATTTGAAGAAGCCGTAAACCAAAGAAGAAAGGCTGTTACTGAGCTAGTAGAGAAAGATGAATCGTACTCCAGTATTAAGGAGTTGAAGATGCAGGAAGCTGTAGTTCAACACATCTTAGATACCTGGGAACACGACAACATTGATCTAACTCCAGAACAAGCTGCCAAAGAAGTTGAAGAACTTCTGATTGAACGCGCAAACGAAGAATACGCCAAGTTGTCCGGCCTTAGCAAGATTAAGTCTAAGAGCGCGGTAGTGGATGAGAAGAAGCAATTACCACCACTCAAACAAGGCATCAAAACTCTCACTAATAACATGACTGCGACTGGCGAAATTAAACGTCCAGCAAAGTCCTTCCAAGGCATGACAGATAACGAACGATGGGCAGAGGCCCGACGACGTGCCGAAGAAAAACTAAAATAGGAACTAAATAATTTTTATGGGTACTCCCGCTAATACAGCAACTGCGTATAGCAACGCGCAAACTAACGTTGCAACTTTGAAAGAACTTTACAGCGATGACGCTTGGGTAATGAAGGATCTGGTTTTCAATCGGAATCCTGCACTTGCACTTATTGACAAGGATGAGTCTGAAATGGGCTTGGCCGGTAAATACTTTCCGATCCCTGTTATATCAGATACTGGAGCAGGTCGATCTGCTAACTTTGGTAACGCTCAGTCGTACCAATCAGCACCTGTTACACAAGAGTTTAACGTAACTCGTGTACAGAACTATAGCTTAGCTACCTTAACTGGTGACTTTCTACGTGCGTCTGCTCAGAGCATCGGCGCTTTCATGCCTGCTGCTGAACTTAACGTTAAATCGGCATTCCAATCTATTGGTAACGATTTAGCACATGACATCTTTAGTGATGGTTCTGGTCAACGTGGGTCTTATGGACTCGGTGCTGGCTCTATTGCTAGCGGTGTAATCACCCTTGATAACGCTGCAATGGCACTGCAATTCGCGGTGAACATGGTCTTGGTTAGCTACTCTGTATCTGGCCAGACTCCTACTCAGTCTACTAGCGCTGCTCTTGGCTATGTCATAGCGGTTGATACTAGTGCGGGTACTGTAACTGTATCTGCTACATCTGGTGGTTCTGCCGGTACTCCTTCCAACTGGTCTACATCTTTCCCGATGTTGGCTCAAGTTGGTGACGTGAACTTCATCAGCAACGGTTTGGCTTCTGCCAACATGTTGAAGGTCGCTGGATTCTTGGCTTGGTTGCCTCTGACTGCTCCATCTGGATCGGACAATTTTTTCAACGTAAATCGTTCGACTTCGCCAACGAAATTGGCCGGTCTTCGTTTCAACGGCGCTAATGAAAGCATCCAAGATGCACTGATTGATTCAGTCAATCAGTTGGCCGCTAACGGATCTGAAGCAGGTGATCCTGACTTCATTTTTATCAATCCGACTTCATACCAAGTCTTGGTTAAGCAATTAACCAGCCAAGGCGTGTATCAGATGATTAAAGCCAAGGTCAACGATGAAGTAAACATCAGCTTCAAAGCTCTTGTTCTTCCTACCGCTAACGGTGAAATTGCAATCATCCAGGATCGTAACTGTCCTGCACAGACTGCCATCGTATGCACATTGAAAACTTGGAAGTTGCGCACTTTGGGTAAATGCCCTCAGTTCTTGACCTACCCTGGTTTCTACGACCAGTTGGGTATACCTGTTCCTGGAGCAGACTCAATACAATTGCAGATTGGCTACTACGGAAACCTAACGTGTTCTGCCCCTGCTGCAAATGCTGTGGTTACGCTAGCTCAGTAAGCTAGTCCCAAATTCTAATAGTCATTATCGGGCCAGATCATCGTATCTGGCCTTTCTTTTTAGCCAATCAAACATCTGTATGAGCGGATACCGCTTGTACGTCCAGACTAGCTACCTGTCACTCTGGCGTAACAATTACAGGTAATAAGGTATCCAATCACATGGCAAATCCATTAGGCAATAACGGTGGGCGTCTCTATTCCTTCCTTAATCGGCCTGTTCTCATTGACTGCAACTTCGTAGTCGATCACTCCAACGGCAACGGCTTAGGCATTCGTAACCTCAAAGGTATGGGCGTTAAAAACGTCTTTATGAATACGTCTGCAACCCCTGCCACCAATCGCGATATGCTGAACCCAAATCCAGCCGCTGGCTATGCTCTGATTGAGCTGGACAGCAATTATAACCGCTACGCTGGTGGCTTTGCTGGAATGGTCGCACCAACTACGGGATCAACTTCCGTAGCAATCAATTCTACTTCTCTTACTCCTGGCAACCCCTACATTGTAACTTCTGTTGGCGCTGGCTCTGCCGGTACTGCCACAATTGCTCCTGTAGCCGACGTATCCGGTTCTTTGGCTTCAACCTATTTCAGCCTCTACGATTCATACGGCCAAGTGTTTATCATCTGGTTTTCTGTCTCTGGCGTTGGATCTGCACCTGTTGGCGTCTCTGGCATCTTGGTACAGCAATCAATCGCTACCAATGCTTCAGCCGCAACAATCGGTGCTGCACTAGTTCTGACGATTGAAAACCTGCCTTCTGCTCCTGGCTCTGCCACAATGAGTTTTACCGCCACTGGTACTACAACAGTCACAGTTGTAAGCACCGCTGCAGCTCCGTTGGCTGGTGTTCCTATGGACAGCGCAACTAAACCAACTGGCGCTACCATGGCTTTGACAAAATCGAAAACCAATCTTCAAAACTGGCAAAACGTTGGCCTTCCTAAAGGCTGTGTTCCTACTGTTGGTCAGGCATTCATCGCTATCGCTTCTGGCGATAGTACCCAAGGTGGAAGCACTGGAACCGTAGCTGCAGTTGGCGTGGCCAACGCGCAGATCGTGCAAGTCGTTGGTGATCCCAATCAAACTATTAGTCGCGCACCACAAGGTGGATCGCCCAACTCTGGTGGATTGATCTTGGTTCAGTTTTTAGCTGCCACCAGTTCAAGCGTCACTACTCCAGTCGCAACCGCTCCTACTGATGGCGATGTCATCGGCATGAGCTTCTATGTCGAACAAGGTTCAATCCAAATCGACGGTGAATAGTTAGCAAATAGCTACGGCTGAAAGCAATAGCGTATTCCAGCCTCAAGTATTCGCTTGGGGCTTTTTATTTTTTGGAGATTAGATGTCCATTCCGTACATGCCAGCCAACATAGTTCTTCAGACCGGCAATGGTCAGAACTTCCTTACCTGGGATCAAGTTACTGGCGCTACCAGCTACTCTGTCCAACGCTCCACTGATGGCATCAACTTCACAACTGTTGCTTCTCCAGGGACCAATAGCTATTTGGATTCTGCAGTTTCAGTTGGAACAAGCTACTACTATCAAGTAGGCGCTACCAACACTTCTGGAACTAGCCCATACACCGCGTCTTATCCATTAAGTATTACGCCATGTCTGCCAGGCCAGATCAATCTTGGTTACATCCGTTATTTGGCGACACTCAGAGCTGACAAACTTAATTCTCAGTACCTGACTGTGGATGAGTGGAACAGCAACATCAATCAGAGCATCTATGAACTTTATGACATCTTAGTCACCAAGTTTGGTGATGACTATTTCTTTGCACCACCACTTCTGGTAAGTCTCACTGGCTTAGATTTTTATCCGCTTCCTAATGGCGGCAACTATCCCTTAACTGGCGGTGGCTTTGCTCCAGCGATCTACAAGCTCAACGGCGTAGACGTGAACATCAGTGGCGCGTCCACTGGCCCAAATGCAGGCTGGACTCCTGTTGCCCGTAGCAATTGGTCTGACAGAGACAAATATACAACTTTCCCTGGTCAAGCAGGCGCGTTGAATAACGTTTACCAAATGTCCTATCGGGAAATGGGTAACAACATCCATTTATTCCCAGCCAATTCAAATCAACTGATTCGCCTCTGGTACGTGCCAGTTATGACCCAGCTTCTACAAGACACAGACATGCTGTCATTTAGCATTTCTGGCTGGGTTGAATACGTGATCGTTGATGCAGCGATGAAAGCCATGATTAAGGAAGAAAGCCTTGAGAAGTGGAACGCGCTGAATGCTTCCAAACAAGTTCAAATTGAACGCATTGAAACTACGGCAGCTAACCGCGATGTAGGCCAAGCAAACACAGTCTCTAATACTCGTGCAACTATGGGTGATCCTGGATTCTCCAATTGGGGTAACGGATTTGGCGGCGGTGGTTTTGGCGGCGGCGGATCGGGTTACTAAATGGCGGCACCACTTTCACCAAAACTTGATTGGTCCCTAGCTAATCCACTTTGGGCAGCGGCACTCAATCCAATCATTGCAGCACCACAGTCCAGCGCAACGATTCTTAAAAACATAAAATTGGCCAATGGGACAACTGTAATAAGCCATGGTCTCGGAAGAGACATGCAGGGCTGGTCAATCGTGGACGTAAACGGAGCAGCTACGATTTACCGTAGTCAGCCCATGAACGCGCTAACGCTGACGTTGATAAGCAACGCGGTAGTCATAGTCTCAATTGAGGTATTTTAAATGTCAGTCATCACACCAAACATGAAACTGGTTCAGCCTACTATCGGTGTCGATAGCGGCCTGACGTGGGAACAGGCAGTCAACGCCAACTCTACCATTGTAAATGGTCACAACCATACTTCTGGGAATGGCGTACCTATTCCACCTGCCGGTCTGAACATCAGCTCAGCCCTGACGATGCAGAACAATTTTTTGACTAACGCTGCTGGTATTAGCTTTACGCCTCAGAACACCACGCCACCGATCAATACGATATACGTCAATGGTGTCGATTTATATTTTTACGATGGCAACGCTGACACGCCCATTCAAATCACCAAGAGTGGTTCTGTAAATGCTACTTCTTCTGGAATTAGCTCTGGAACGGCATCTGCTGCTTTCAGTTCCGGCATTCTTGTCGTCGATTCGGCAAGCAATACGCCAGCAAACATCAAAGCTGGTTCTATTCTCATTGGTCAAAACGTATCGGGATCAAACTTCATTACTTTGCAACCACCTAGCGCACTATCCAGTGGCAGCTATAGTCTCGTTTTGCCAGCAATCCCTGCATCTTCATTGTTTTTGACTCTGGATACCTCTGGCAACATTGCAACTGCTGGAAGTATTCAAGGTACTCAAATCGCCTCTAGTTCTCTGACTGGATCACAGATGGCGGCAGGAACTATCACTGGTACTCAAATCGCCAACGGCACAATTACTCCAGCAAAATTATCAACTGTAGGATATACGGCTGGTGGTTCAGTTACAGTCACCGCCGCCGCAAACACGCCAGCATCTCCAGCGGTATCGGGCCTAAGTGTCACCCTTACAACTACTGGTGCAGTGGTTAAAGTTACCATGCAGAGCACTGCAACGAATACTACATGGTCTGCAGGTGCGGGTGTAGTAACACCCAGTTCGACCTGCTGGCTTATACTTGTACGAGACGGCAGTACGGTTGTTAGTACAATGGAAATAGGCACTTCAGCTGTCTCGCCAAGCTCAATCGTTTGGTACGACACGGGCGCTTCTGCTGCCTCACACACCTACACAGTTCAATGTATGACCCAAAACTCTTCTGGTGGAACCTGCACCTTTAACCAAATTCAATTGGTTGCATACGAGTTAGCGTAAATGCCAAAACAAAATGTCAGCATCAATTTTAGCCAAGGGCTAAATACTAAGACTGATCCGTGGCAAGTGCCACTTGGACAGTTTGAGTCTTTGCAAAATTCCATCTTCCAAAAAGGTGGATTGCTTCAGAAGCGTAATGGATACGGTGAGCTTACAGCTCTAAGTCTCAATCAGGCATACCTGACCACACTGAATGACAATCTCACAGCGATTGGTAGCACGGTTAGCGCCTATTCATCAAGTCTAGAAGAGTGGATTACCAAGGGAACGCTACAACCTTGCTCTTTGACTACGCTTCCACTGATTCGGAATAATCTCAATCAAACTCAGTGTGACATCGCTGTTGCAAGCGGCATGGTGCTCACCACTTATACTCAGACCAACACGACGACCAGTGCAGTTGTAACGTCATACCTATATGCACTCGCTGACGCCGTAACCGGCCAAAATATAATTGAACCATCTGCAATTCCTGTCTTGGCCGGTGGAGCAATTTCCGGTAGCTCCAGAGCATACGTAGTTGGGAATTATTTTGTAATCGTGAGTCCTGTGCTTGTATCCAGCACGACATTCCTGCAGTACGTCTCAATTCCCATCAGTAATCCAGTAATTTTGGCCACTAACCTGGCCAATGTTTCGCCAGCTCAAAACGTGACTACTGACGCTTACGTTCCCATCACCTCAAATCCAGGTTGGGATGGTGCAACGGTAAATAACTCATCCAACAACGTCTTGGTGGTTGCCTATAATACTACGACTGGCGCTCAAGGCATTCACGTTTCTTCTTTGACTGCACAACAGATAGCGGCCAACTCTGCCAGTACTGTCATTCACGCATTTGCAAACGCCGCTTACATTGGTGCGATTGTATCGGTCTGTGCAGATATAACTTCAAACCCAAACGTCTTTTATGTCAGCTTCTGGAACAATTCGACAAGCAACGGCTATACATGTGCCGTTTATCTCGGATTTGGCGGCATCACCACTCAATTTACGCCGCAACAAATTATTAGCAGTGTATCGGTGACAAATCTCGCATCTGCCGCACAGAACGGTAGTTGCCTAGTTTTTAGTGAAGTTTCAAATGCCTACTCTTATGATTCTACCATTCCATCAAATTTTATTGACGCGGTTACAGTGTCTTCTGCTGGTACAGTGGGAACGCCTTATGTGGCGATCAGAAGTGTAGGACTTGCAAGTAAAGCATTTATCGTTGGCGGATCGGTTTACTTTCTTTCTGCTTTTCAAAGCACGTTTCAGCCAACTTATTTCTTGGTGAATGGATCTACAACAACTGCCGCCAGTCCCATCATCGTTTCAAAATTGGCTTATCAGAATGGTGCTGGATACGCGCCTTTTGGATTACCCAACGTAGCCGTTAACGGCAGCGTAGCGCAACTTCCATATCTTTATAAAGACGATGTTGAAGCCTTGAACACCTTGAACAATCCACAACAGACAACTGCTGGTGGTATCTACAGCCAGACGGGTGTCAACTTGGTGTCCCTTACTCTTGGGACTTCAGACATCGACACGGCAGAACTTGCCAGTAACCTTCATATTTCTGGCGGATACCTAAGCCAATTTGACGGCTACCTGCCGGTTGAGCACAACTTCTTTCTATTTCCTGATTCTATTGAATGTAGCTACAACGCATCTTCTACAGTTACGCCAACTGGCACTGTTACGTCTGGGTCCAAGGTAATTACCACTGTCTCCAGTGTGTCTGGAATAGCGCCAGGCATGACCATCACAGGTACGGCCATCCCAGCAGGTGCCGTTGTTGTTTTGGTCGGGACCTCGACCATAACCATTAGTGCTGCCGCTACCGGCAACCACACCTCTGAAACATTGACCATCCAGGGTAACATTGCCGCCGTTCCTGTTGGCGGCACTGCAGGTCTCGGTGCTTACTACTACACGGCCACCTATGAGTGGACTGACAATCAAGGATTACCTTACCGCTCAAGTCAGGCAATACCAGTTCCAATTACTACCACGGGATCTGGTGCCACAGGCACCGTCACGATTAGCGTTCCCACATTGCGGTTGACTGCCAAAGTGGCCAATCCCGTCAAGATCGTCATCTACCGCTGGAGTGAAAACACTCAAGTCTACAACCAAGTCACGTCCATCACCGCGCCAGTTCTAAATTCGACAACCGTAGACTACGTATCTTTTGTTGACACTCTTCCAGACGCGAACGTTGTGGGAAATAACATTCTCTACACGACTGGTGGAGTTGTTGGAGACTGCAATGCTCCTAGCTCCACCATTATGACTCTGTTTGATACCCGTCTGTGGCTTGTGGATGCTGAGAATCCAAATATGCTTTGGGTGAGCAAACAGGTCATTCCTGGAACCCCTGTAGAAATGTCGAATCAGTTCACCATCTATGTGGCACCAACTACTGGCGTAATCAGCTCACTAGGTCCCATCACTGGTATGGCACCTATGGATGATAAAATTATCCTATTTTTCGCGTCTGGGATTTTCTATATCAATGGCGTAGGACCAAATAATTTGGGAACAACCGCCGTTGGATGTTCTCTTGGTAACTACAGTCAGCCAACATTCATTACAACTTCAGTCGGTTGCACCAATCAGCAATCAATCGTGCTAACCAGTGATGGACTAATGTTCCAAAGTGACAAGGGCATTTGGCTCTTGGATCGGAACCTAAAGCCATCCTACATCGGTGCTCCTATTGAGGCGTTCAACGGTTATACCGTCAATAGCGCCAACTCCATTTCAGAGACTAATTACGTACTATTTACACTTACGGGCACCAACACGATGCTCATGTATGACTACTACTACAATCAGTGGGGGACTTTTGTTGGCGTATCCGCCATTTCAAGTTGCATCTACCAAGGTCTACACACGGTAATCGACACGTTTGGAAGAATCCTGCAAGAGACTCCAGGCCAATACTTGGACGCTGCAGATGCCGTCTTGATGAGCTTCACTACGTCTTGGCTGAATATAGCTTCACTGCAAGGATATGAGCGGTTCATTGACTTCTACATCCTGGCCAAATACCTGAGCCCACATTCTCTGCTGTGTTCAGTAGCCTATGACTACAACTCTTCAATCCTGAATCAGAAATTAATCACGCCTCAGAATTACAGTCCTGCTACGCCCAGCTCTTTTGGTGTTCCAACTCCATTTGGTAGCCCTGGCAATAAGGAACAGTGGAGAATACATGCTAAGCAACAGCTATGCGAAAGCTTTCAACTATCTATTACCGAAGTATTTAACCCTGCTTATAACACTGTACCAGGTGCTGGGTTCACTATGAGCGGCCTTACCTGTGAAGTGATGGTCAAAAAGGGCACACGCCCAATCTCTGGGTCCAATGCTGCTGGGATGTCCTAGATGTTAGCCACTTTAACATGTGTATGAAGGTGTGTACCAAGTGCAAGCTCTCAAAGGAGCTTACTGAATTTCATAAGGACTTGAGGCAAAGAAGTGGCCTAAGGCCGGACTGCAAGTCTTGTTGGAAATTGTCTCAAAAATCCTTCAAAACGTCACCGGAACTACGCAACGCCCACTACCTTAAGACCTACGGCATTACTTTGGCACAATATAATGAGCTATTTATCAGCCAGAAGGGTTGCTGTGCTATATGCGACCGCCACCAAGATTTATTCAACCGCGCCTTATCCGTTGATCACTGCCATAGCTCCGGCCAGATCCGTGGTCTTCTCTGTGACGAGTGCAATAAGGCTATAGGGTATTTCAAAGACAAAACGTCTCTTTTATACGCTGCAGTCTACTACCTTCTTACGACTCTAAAGAGGTCTGCCTAATGGCATTAACTCACGATCAAATGTTGGCCTTTGTACATAAGCAAACCAAATTGGCTTTGGAACACGTTCAGCACTTAGATGCTGGTGGACCTGTAGCTACCGCTCCTGGTGTTAGTGGTCCTGGTACTTCCGGTACTTCTGCAAATGCTACAAATCCAAATTCTGGAGTCATGGGCACTATCAATGGTGCTATTGGACTCAATGATAACTTCCAAGCTAGTTCAGCAAACATTCAACAAGGTACAAATGCTGCACAGTTGAACAATGCCTATACGGGCGTTGAAGGTGGATTGACCCAGCAACAGTCTCTTACCGATCAATTACAGCCTGGCGTTACCCAAGGGGTAAATGCTCAAGGCGTTCTGTCTGAACAACTTGCAAATGAAGCTGCTGGTGAAGGCCCGAATCCTGCTCAAGCTGCATTAAATCAAACTACTGGTCAGAACATCGCGCAAACTGCCGCACTGATGGCTGGTCAACGCGGTGCTGGTGCAAATCCTGGTGCTTTGGCTACTGAAGCCGCACAACAAGGTGCAACCACTCAGCAACAAGCTGTTGGTCAATCTGCCACCTTACAAGCTCAACAAGAACTTGCCGCACAACAAGAGCAGCAAAATCTCGCCTCTACCCAAGTTGGTGAAGGCGCGACTGCCGTTCAGAACGTCAATCAACAGCAACAGAATGAACAAAACATTCTTCAGGGCGCGAACACCAGCGCCAATAATGCTGAAGTTGGAATGCAATCCAACATCAACAACGTAAATTCCCAGACTGCTGCCGCCAATCAAAACATGGCCGCAAATACGTTTGGCGGTATCTTGTCTGCCGCTTCCAGTGTCGCAAGCATGTTTGCCAAGGGCGGTCTGGTTAAAATGGACAAGGGCGGCAACATGCTTGACGCCAATGCAAGAAAACAAATTGCTCCTGAGAATTTTGCACTTCCTGGAAAACGCTATCCAATCCATGACGCTGCACACGCTCGAAATGCTTTGGCCAGAGTATCCCAACACGGAACACCTGCAGAAAAATCGAGAGTAAAAGCTGCTGTGCTAAAAAAATACCCAAATATGGGCGTTAAAAAGATGGCCGATGGCGGAGACGTTGACTCTGGTGATGACACGCCAGCATTTGCTCCTACGCCTAGCGATACCTCTAGTGGTCCTTCAACTCCATCTACGTCTACGCTTCCAGCGGATAGCACTAATTTTGCTTCAGACATCAACAAGCCTAGCAACCCAATGGGCGGTGGGTCTAGTGGTGGCGGCGGTGGAATGAGCAGCATTGCAGGTCTTGCCGCTATGATGGCAAAAGGTGGCCAGGTTAGACAGGGCTACATGAAGAGAATGGCAGAGGGTGGCTACATGGCACCAATGTCACTTGCTCCAGCTAATCCAAATCAACCTCAGAGTTTTGTTGGCAGATGGGTAAATACGCCTAGCAGCGTATCCGGTGGTCCGAACATTCAAGGTACGGCCAGCTTAGCTGCCAACACTGAGAACATGTCCAAAGACGTGGCTGACGCTACTAAGAAGAAGCCACAAGATCCAAATTCGATTCAAACTACTCAAGGTCCAGAAGTAGCCGGTGGTCCTATGGACACGATGGACAACGCTGCTCCTATGTCACCTGGCGCTGAAACTGCCGACGATGTTGGTCCTACCATGACTGCTTACAGCGGTGGACTTGCTGCCAAAGGCGGCGGTGTAAACGCTGCAAGCTCTAAACAGAAAGCCAAAGTGAAAGGTGACAGTCTGAAGAATGACAAGATACCCGCCATGCTTTCTGAAGGTGAGGTTGTGATGGACAGAGACACTCTGGCAGATCCTGGTCCAGTGGGACAGATGGCAAGGGCTGTAGCAAAGCACATTGCAGCTCGTAACAAGAGGGCATAATGAAACCTTTGGCCTTTAATTTAAAAGATGCAAAAAAAATTGCTGGAGACAAACACTCCAGCACGTTTACGTTGAAAGATGGTCATCAAATAAAAATTGCCCATGTGGCACTACCTGCTGCTCAACGCAAACAACTTGAGAAACTTCCTGTTCATTTGGCGTCTGGCGGTGGTGACATTAGCTGGGATGACATGGAAAACATGCAGAACGGCAACGTCGATCCAGCATCTGTTACTCCAGATGCGTCTGCACCAGTAGATACCAGGCCAACTCCTGGCCAAGCCTTGTCTAACGTCGTAGATGCTGCATTCCCAGCTGCAAGCGCTCCACGTAAGACTTCAATGGGTAATGACTGGGATGATCCTGCTCCTGCCACTGCTGCAGATGCTAGCCAAGACGCTGCAGCACCTGCTGCTGATTTGCCAGATGCTGGCGCTCCAGTTGGCGTGCAAGCAACTACCATGGCACCTACTGCTGGCACTAATGTTCCAGGTCTGGTGGCCCAAGGCCAACGGGCAATTAAAGAGCAACAAGATGTTGAGACTCAGTTAGCAGCAGCTAATGCCAAGAATGAACAGTCAGACATTGATGCACGTCAAGATTTGCTGGATGGATTTAAGAAAAATACCCAAGACTTTCAGACTCAGCAAAAGCAGTTCATGCAAGATTACATGAACAACCACATTGATCCTAAACACTACATTGAAAGCATGGATTCATCTAAGAAGGCCGCAACTGCTATTGGTTTATTCCTTGGTGGCTGGGGTTCTGCCTATACCCATCAAGGCAATCCAGCTATGGATTTTTTGAACAAGCAGATTGATCGTGACATTGATGCTCAAAAAGATCGCTTGGGACAGCAAAAAACGTTGATGGAAGCCAATCAGAATCTTTATCACGACAACGTGATGGCGAACAACGCCACGCGAATGCAGATGAATGACATTTATAGCCATCAGACTCAACTTGCTGCCGCAAAACTTGGTACACCTGCCGCTAAAGCAAAAGCCGATGCAGCTTCTGCACAATGGGGATTACAAAACGCCCAGTTGTTACAGCAGAATGCCACCAGAGCTACCGTTCTTCACTCCATGCAAAGTGGTGGTCAAGGGTTAGATCCTATTGATTTGGAGAATGCTGGAATGATGCCCAAGGGTGAAGGCGTCAAAGAGAAGGCTTCCTTGGATGCCCAGAAAACTGCAATCACCAGTACCAAGAATTTATTTGACCAACTCAATAAAGAGCAAACGACCGGCAACATGCTCAACTTTCAGTCTTCACGTCGCGTTGACGCTTTGAATGCAGAGCTAGTCAATACTGTGATGAATGCAAGTGCGTCCAAGCGTCTTACTCGTGAAAGTATTGAAGCTGAGATTAAGCCCTTAGAAATAAAAACGACCGATGACCAACAAACCCGCCAGTCAAAACTCAGCGGTGTGTTGAATCTTATTGGTAAACATGCAGATCCTACTCCATATACCAGCAAAATTGCTCCCAAGGCATTGCCAGCGTATCCGTATCAACAGGCTAGCCAGGCACCTCAGTACACAGTTGGACAAACTCTGTATGTGAAGGGCCAAAAAGTTCAAATTACCGATGCCAAAGGCAACTACAAGCCGGTGAGATAATGGCCAACATCAATGACGTAAGTCCTTCTGACATTTCGGCAGTGCTGATTGACCAAAATACCTCTGTAGCAAGTGGTAACATTTTGCACGTCAATCCACAGGATGTTCAAACTCAAGAACAATACAACGATGAGAAGTACAGCACTCCTGGTCAGCAGTTATTGACTGTTGGTGAAGGCCTTGGCCAAGGATTCGCTGGCCCTGTAGCAACTGCTGCAGAAGCTGGTCTGTCAAAACTTGGCGTTCCTGGTCTGTCTCCTGAAGATCAAGCGCAACGTGCTCAAGCCAATCCTGCAGAAAGCATTGGGTCTAACATAGTTGGATTCGGCGCTGGTGCATTGACTGGAACTGGTGAAGCCGCACTACTTACCAAATTGGGTGAAGGCGCGGTAGGCCTGGCTAAGGTCGGTGAAGGTGCAAGTCTCATTTCTAAAGTGGCTTCCACTGGCGTCAAAGTCGGCACTGAAATGGCGGCTCTACAAGCTGGCGATGAAATTTCAAAGGCTATCAACCAAGATCCCAATCAGACTCTTGGCTCTGCTGCAATCAACATTGGCCTATCAGGAATTATCGGCGGTGCCGGTGGAGCAGTTCTAGGCTCTGTAAGTCCATTGTTCAAGACTGCCGCAAATAAAATGGGCGTCTCCAAACTAGCTACCGACTTCATGGGTGAGACCAAATTCATGCAGGAAAACCCTGACATGGTTCAAGGTGCCACTCAGGAGCTGTCTGGCCGTATGGCTGAAGCTGATAATATGCGCAACGTGATGGCTGAAGCAAAGCCTGAACTGATCGCACAAGCTATGCCTGAAGTGACTGAAAAAAGTCAGGCCAAGATTGAAGCCCAGATCAACGACATAAATTCTAAACTGACTTCTACAATCGAGACTGCTGGAAATAGCGTCAAAACCAAAGCCGCTGTTCCATACATCGCTGAAGACGTTACCACCTGGCAAAATGTAGTGACAAATCCCAACGCCACGTTTGCTGATAAATTCTTGGCGACCAACAAGCTCAAACAGAATCTGGAAAGTTACGCTAAGTGGGGATTGACTGAAGAAGGGTCTGCCAAAGCTGCTCTAGGACGTGAGTTGTCAAATTACGTCAGGCCAATGCTGGAAGATAGCAATGTGTGGGGTAGTGCTGCTGACATTCAAAAAGTCACCAACAATGCCGTGTCTGAAGCTATCAACGCCAATAAAGATTTGCTGTCTAAAGTTACATCCAAGCTCATGGGTGATCGTGAGATTGATCCAAACAAATTGCAGACGTATTTTAATCAAGCCGCCAAAGGCAAGGCTGGATTAAAATCCAACGTTATCAGAAATTATCTAGATACAACTCAGAAATGGGCTGATGCCATCAACAAGGTCCATATTGACCATGGGCTGGAAGCTCCAATCAATACTCAGTTGAATCCTACTCCTATTTTGGACCACAGTCTCAATACTCCACTTACGCCTGGAAGATCATTGGCCCAATGGGCTCAAAATAAGGGCGCTTCTACTTTGGCAAATGCTGCTGGAGAAACGGTAGCTGGTGGTGTTGGCGGTGTCGCTGGCACATTGGTAGGTCATCCACTCGTTGGTGCATGGGTAGGCGAAAAATTATTGTCTCCAGTTTTTAGCGTGCTGGCTAAGCCGTTTGCTGAACAAGCTGTGAACAGTGAAGCAATGCGATCCAGCGTTGATTTTGTTGCCAACGCCGTCAAAGGCGACATGACTTTGAATAACTCCGTGAAGGCATTGTTTCAAACTGGCGAGATTGTCCCTAAGTATTTAATGCCCGATGCAGACTCACGTAAGAAATTAGAAAAATCACTGGCCCACATGGATAACCCACAGAATGCGATGCAGGTCGGTGGCAACATCGGGCACTATATGCCAGCCCACGGAATTGCTGCCGCTTCCTTGGCCGCAACTGCAAAAAATTACCTCAATTCTCTGAAGCCAAAACAAGTACCCGCTAGCCCATTTGATTCTGTTCCACCTGTGGATAAGGTTCAATTGGCCAAGTACAACAGAGCATTAGATATAGCTCAGCAACCGCTGTTGATTCTCAAGTACGCCAAAGAGGGAACGCTGCTGCCACAGGACGTCCAGACGATTCAGGCAATATACCCTGGTCTGCATAGTGCCCTGGTGAACAAACTCAACAGCGCGATGATTGAGCAGAAGTCTGCCGGTAAGAGCATTCCATATGCCCAAAGAGTAAGTCTTTCAATGCTGATGGGTAGTACGCCACTTGATAGCACTATGACACCTCAGAACATGCAAGCCGTCATGCACTCTGCAGGGATGCAACAGCAAGCCCAGCAGGTAGCACAAGCTAGCAGACGCTCTGGAAAGCCATCCAGCGCGACACTGAACCAAATCAATAAGGTCAATTCCTTATATCAAACCCCTCTGGAAGCCAGAGCGGCCAACAAGCGCGATTAATTTAGCCAATTAGTCATCTATAGACCCGCAGATTAGCACTGCGTTGACCTTTTTTAGGAGTCCAATCATATGTCCGGTAAGAATCAATGGCCCATCACCCTTGGCCCACAAGCCGTAGGTGTTCTTCCAAATACACCTGGTGTAAGTTGGCAATCCACTAATCCTGCAACGGGTTTTCTCCCATTAAATAACAATACTGCAAACATTGGATCGGTTCCTTCTGGACACCCAATTGGTGCTATGGCGTCTACCAATACGATCTACTCCCAGATCATGGACGTGAGTCGTGCGGACAACATTGGCATTGAAGTAAACTTTAATGTCACTGGCAACGCGGTAGGAACATTCCAAGTAATGGTATCCAATTCTGGCATCAATTTCGACGCGCTGACTTTCACAATTCCATTAGCTCAGCCCACTGGTTCGCCACTCGCTTATTTCGTTAATCTGACTCAACTTGCCGCTAAGTACGTCATGCTTCAGTACACCAATACTAGTGGCACCGGCACCATGACGGCCTACATCCAAATGAAGGATCTTAACTAAGATGGCGTCATATGAATGGCCAGGTAGTGGCGGTGGCGTGGGCGGGATTACTCCCTATCCAACTTTTAGCGATTTTCCAGCCCTAGCGTCTGACGGTGCGGCAGGTGTCGCTCTGGACACTGACACCCTTTATATTTTTAATCTAGCAAGTACAACTTGGTTCCCTGTTGCCACTCCTGGCGATGCGTTAAGCATTGGCACTTTTGATTCTGGCGCTACGCCAAGTATCAAGGGTCTGCAGATTGTTTCTAACCAACTGATTGCCCAATCAGCTACGGGTTCATTCCCTGGAATGGTAAATACAAGCACTCAGACATTTGCCGGAACCAAATCTTTCACTAGTGCTATTCTAGCATCCGATGGAACACAATCTGCTCCTGGTATCTCATTTATCAATGAAGCCAGTACGGGCTTATATCGTGTTGGCACTACTGAACTTGGCATATCTGTAGGCAATCAACTTGCCCTTGATATGTTCAAAGATGGTGCAAATACCAACTTTGGTTTTGGGACTGCTGCAATTCAGGTTGCTGGAAATGCTCTACATGCTGGATACACCTACAATGGTGTTGCTCAATTCAATTATTCCAATTATTCAACAGGAACGTCAGCTGTTACTCAATTCGTCGTCGGTGCCGGACCTGGTGGTAATGCACCCTTCTTTTTTGAAAATCATGCTTACAATACTTCCGGTCCGTTTGCTGGGGGATGTGCATTTAGATCATCCAATAATTTAACACAGCTCACAATATCTTCTGAATACACTACTGGATACATGAATTTTTTGGTGGGTGGTGGCGCACTTATAAATGAAGTCATGCGTCTTACGACTACGTCACTTACGATGGCCAAGGGCACTAACCTAGTTCTAAGCGGCTCAACTTCTGGCGCTTTGACTATGAACGCTGGTGCTACTGGCACTGTCACCTTGAACTGGCCAACGGCAAATGCTGCTGGTGCGGTATCTGTAGATGGTTCCGGTAACGTTACTTTCGCACCACTTACCAACGCCAATTTAGCCACCATGGCAGCTGATACTCTTAAGGGCAATAACACTGGCTCTGCTGCATCGCCATCTGACTTAACTGTCAGTCAAGTCAATACAATGTTGGGACTTACTGGAGCCGTTACGTCAGTTGGTACATTCGGTTCCAGTCCAAACTCTGCAGGTTTATCAATTGCTAGTCAGGTTTTGACGATGCAACCAGCAAACGCCACAAATCCAGGTGGTGTTTCCACTACTACTCAAACATTTGCCGGAAACAAAACGTTCACGGGAATTACAAAAACTGCTGGCGTACAAGTTCAGCAAGTTACCATTACTAATACCTACACCTTGGACTCTGGAGCTAGCCCAGATGAAGTTGTCTTTTGTAACTTTTCAGCCGCTAAGACGGTTACTCTTCCAGCTGTCAGTGCTGGTCGTCGCGTAATCATCAAAGACGTTGCGGGAAATGCCGTAACCAACAACATCACCATTTCGCCAGCATCGGGAACGATTGACGGCGTTGGTAGCAAACTCATTGCTACCAACTATGGATCACTAACAATAACTTCGGATGGAACAAATTGGTGGATTTGCTAAATGTCATTTCTGTATATCCCTCCTTACATGGAATGGATCGCAATTGTGGCTTCTGGTGCCAGCGGTCCAAACCAACTCAACGGGCCAATCAGTTCGGGCACGAACATCACAATCCCGCCCAACTCTGTCACCAGTGCTACTCAGTATTACAAAGCGGGATTGAAGAATCTAGAAATGTCTTTGAATGGGATGATGCTTCAGCAAGGCGTGGACTACACGGAAAACGGCTCTACTGGAGTGGCAAGCAATACTATCCAAATGCAAATCAATTTGGTGGTTGGCGACTCAATCAGTTTCAGGATTTTTGGAGCAGGAGAATAATTCATGGAAACTAAAATCAAAATTCTAGAAGATCAAATACAGGCACTCAAAGACCTGTTGGCAATCAAAGATCAGACTATTAAGGCGCTTCAAGAACGGCCTACACAGCCGACTTACGTCTATCACTACAACTATCAGTATCCACAATATCAGCAGGTTCAGTATCCATATCAAGTTTACTGTGGCGCTGTCCAAGGGCAGCTCAATCATCAGCAAGGCCAAATGTACGCTGGCAGCACTTTGCAATGGCAAGTTGGTGGCGGGTTCCAAGCTGGACAGGGTAGCAACACCGGCACGAACATGGCTACATCTGGAACAATCCAAACATCTGGCTACATGCAAGTGGTTAAAAATCACGCTCACGGAGAATAATTTATGGCAACAATACCTTCAAATCTAAACATACCTACTGCAGCTCAGTTGCCAGATCATTCGATTTTGGATCTGAATGGCAAACAGACTTACTTGGGCAATCAATTCGCCGTCACACTTCCTTCCACGTCGATAAGTGGAACCAGTGAACAGGCTCTGATTTTGGTCAGTAATCCAGTTACAATTTCCAGCAAGAACAACCTCAAGTCGTTGTTTGTAAATCTTAGGAAATTGATCCCGCTTACGGCATCGGATACCGCCATTTTGCGAGTCTACGTAGCGCCTACAGCTACCGCTGGCACACCTACGACTCCACAGAATCTTAGACCAGCATCTGGAAATGCAAGTGTTGCTACCGCTTCCACAGCTCCAACGGCTTCTGCCAATGGAACCCTGGTTGAAGTTCTGGCATCTACCGCAGATTTGGCCAGCATTTCAAATATGCCTATTGTTCTTGATCCTGGTCAGAGCATGTTGGTTACGATCCAAGTTAGCGCCTCTTCCAGCATTTCAGCCCAACTAAGTTGGTATGAGTTGTAACATGTCCGATGACAAAAAAGACGATAAGAAACTAGATAAGATTGAAAACAAGATAGATGCGATAGCTCACAGAATTAATGCCATCGACGTTACCCTGGCCGCACAGCATGAGTCATTGAAGGACCACATTCGGCGTACCGAATTGCTAGAGGCCCAAGTGGAACCCATCAAGGAACACGTTGACGGATTAAAGGGCGTGGTTCACTTCCTAAAAATTCTTGCCGTTCTTGCCGCTATTGCAGAGTCACTTCATATCTTGTGGCACTAAATGGCGCTAGTCGAACAGGTTTATTGCATTCAAATTGCAGGTGACTTTTTCGCGTTGGAAGACTCTGGGCGCGAATACTTTGCGCTGCCTGAAGCAGAGCATTTAATCAATGGCATCTATGCCGGACTACAAGACCTAATGAGAAGTGGCTCAGAGGCTGAGGCTCAAGACGCCTTCGTTTGCGTGTGCAATCTGCGCATTCTGCCTTACCGGAAACATTAAAATGACTGAGATAAAAATAAACAAACCCAAGAAACTGGCGAACAGAACGCCAATTATCATAATGATCGAAGAAAGCTTGGCCAAAACGCCCTCGCTTATTTCAGACAAGGAACTGAAGTACTGGCAAAAGATTGCCCGTAACAAGGCGATTAGGTTTACCAGAATAAACGCCTTTGGTGCATCTGGGTTGACGGTTGGCGAACTAATGAACCTACAAATCAGGGGCACCGGCATGACTGCTGAAGATATTTCTCAGGAACTTTGGATTGAGGCCATAAATATGAGATTAAAAGCCGAATCCAAAAATCCCTATGAAGTGGCAGCATTTGTTTTTAACGCCATTGAATGGAAGTCCAACATGTTGGCCAGAGACATGTTTGCAAAAAAACGTGGTAATGAAGAACGCCACATAGCTGGTGAGGATGCTGAATTTTTATTTAATTCCATTCCGACAGAGTACGCCGAGAATGAGTAGGCCCAAGAAGTTCAGCAATAAGATATGTTTGGCAGACGGCTGTAATAAGCCGCCCAAGATCAACAAAGACGGCCACTATACTAAGAAGGGCTTTTGCTGCACTTGTTACGACCGAATGAAGATGGCGACTGATCCAAAATTCGTCAAGGCAGTTAAGAAAAACAATCAGAAGAAGTACGCACTTAAGACATCTAGGTACGTGCCTACAGATAATAAAATTTATGTTGATGGTGATTTATTGAAGATCAACGTAAACGCGAAAGACCTGGCAGAACGCACTGGCCTAGACATGGCCATCCTATCTGATTACATGAAGTCGCTGCAAGAAAATGGTCAGATTTTTAATTTCAGATATGATCGCGTCGCACGTCTATACACGATTTGGGTCTATCGAAAAACAGAACTTTTTATGAACATAAATTTAAACGAAAAACCCATGGGTATCGCTGGTTAACATGTGGCAAAAAGTTAAAGATCATTTGGCCGTAATTGGCGCTGTTCTACTGTTGGTCGTGGTGGTGTTGGCTAAATACTCCAGTTTTATGATTAGCCTTCTCACTGCAAAATCCAAAGCTGAAGTGGACAGTGCTACCAAACAAGACGCTGCACTCAAGGCACAAGAACAATCCGACAATGCAAAAGCAGACGCTTTGGTGAAAGAAGCTGCCGCACTACCGTCCCTAGAGAATCCAGTCCCAGAAGACTGGGACAAAAAATGAATCAAATAATTCAAATCCTAATAAATTTAATCACCCAGTTTTTATCCAAGCCCGATCCCATCCCAGCAGCGGTGGCGGCACAGGCCACCAAAGAGGCTCTACACTCTGGCGAGAAGTCGCTGGAGCTGAAACGTATGGAGCTGACTGCAGAAGGCATCTTCTCAACGCTGTCTATGGACGGGAAATTGATCTGCTGGACGGCTGAACACGCTTACGACTCAAAGCCAAAATTGCCCAATGGCACTTGGGTTGTAAAACTTGGCACTCACACGTTAGATCATGGTGGACCCAAGCAACTCTATTGTGTGCAAAATGTACCAGAGCATTCAGGGATCTGCTTCCACGTCGGGAATAGTCCGCAAACTGATTCGGACGGCTGTCTCTTACTTGGCTCCAACGTCGTTACGGTAAACGGTGTTCGCATGGTTGTTTCAAGCCAACATGAGTTTGACGCCTTTATGGCGCTGATGTCTGGCGTCGCACAATTTACACTCGTAGTTTCTTAAAAGTATTTTGAATAAATCTTATTAAGTCGTCCACGTTGGTCCCTGCAAAACGGGCAAAACGACGTTACCTGATATATCCCAGAGTGTACCAAAAATCTAAATCCTAAGCCCAAAATCCACAGCCCAAGCTGCTGGGCATTCCTACGCTTAACGCATTCCACCCAAAACCAATTCTTATCAGTTCCATTTGATTTAACCCCAAGTCGCGTATATTCTTTACCTTACGCGGGTCCCAGTTAAGCCCACCCCGCCATTTTGGGACCCGTAAAAAACACAATAAAATCAAATAGATACACCGCTTCGGACCTTCCAAAATGAGACGTTTCTGGGTCCCACGGGTCCCAACGTCTATCCAGTAAAAATTTAGTTTTGCCGAAACGTCTGTCATGGTGGCGACATGAAATTTGAGAAGCGTACAAATAAAGACGGGACTGCCTACTACTCCTTTGTCCACTACAATCCCAAAACCAAAAAGCGTATGCGTCTGACACGCGATGAGATTAAAGAACGCTTCGGCCACGATATAGAGACTGAAGATGAAGCGAAAGAATGCCTCAAGCTACTGGAAGCCCAGTTTGAAACTGAGAAGATGCGAATTGTCCGCCGTCTGGATTGGGAATCCAAGTATTACAACTTTGTTGGCCTGGTTGAAGTATACGAGACGTGGCAGAAGAAGAACGCGCCAGAATCATGGACCAACAACGTCTTTTACCTCAAGCACTACGTGTTGCCGTTTTTTTTGACTGAGAAGAAGCTGCACAACGCTGAAATGTGGCCGGACCATTTTGAAGACTTCAGGGATTGGTTGGAGCAGAAGGCGTTCTTGTTGCGCGGACCTAAGAAGCTGATTAGCTATTCATCAAAAAATCACGCAGTGAAGGCGCTCAACACTTTCCTAAAGTC
>Ga0302319_10005825_pt1 | contig 24628 bp, 15 predicted proteins | sample Bog_T0_2_FD_203319 | JGI IMG/M metagenome (GOLD analysis project Ga0302319, IMG submission 203319) | Peat permafrost microbial communities from Stordalen Mire near Abisko, Sweden - Bog_T0_2 | ecosystem: Environmental > Terrestrial > Soil > Wetlands > Peat | place: Sweden: Abisko, Stordalen Mire...
CCCCGCCCCGTCGCCTTGGTACACTAGCAATGCGGGGTGGAGCAGCCCGGTAGCTCGTTGGGCTCATAACCCAAAGGTCGCTGGTTCAAATCCAGCCCCCGCAACCAAAACCCATCACAAAATAAAGGATTTAAACACAGGCCATCCGAAGCGCATTCTCGGATTCGGCCTGACTGTCCGTGAACTGTCCGTCTTTTGCCAGAGAGCTTAGTTTTGTGCAGCCTTCATCCGGACCAAAGCGGACCGGGTTCCCACACCCCGCTTGCTCCAGAGCCTAACGCAACCCCTGGCTCTGAAAGGGCAAGCCGGTCGCAGGCCAGCGATCGGGCTGCGCATCTACATTGGGCGCGATCGAAACCCCCGCCGAGGACGCGGGCGAGACAGTCACATTCCACCCGTCCACAACAACCAGAGCGTCCTCCCCTTGGAATGCGCTGAGGCCGGCCTCAATATACACGGTTTTGCTCTCCCCGGGCAGCAGCGTGACGTAATTGTCGCTGGCATAAGCAGGCAGAACCCTCTCCCCGGAGGCGCGGCGCAACTGCAGGTGAGCCATGAGCGCAATGCCGGGCGTGGTGTTATGCAGAGCAACCGCTACCACGCGCTTGCCATCCTCATCCTTGCGCTCGACTTCGGCGCTGAGCTCGACGGCAGGCATCTTCTCGAGATCGGAGAAATCGTCCGGACTCCACGGCTGATTGAGCCAATAAAAGTTGGAGGACAGAAGCTTTCCCTGCGCATCCGTAAGGTCGAGCTTGAGAAAATGCACAAAGCTCACTTCCTTCGGGAACTGGACCTGGGTTAGGTTTGTCGCTCTGTAGGGCGAAGCATTCACTGTCTCCTCGTGCCCGCTGGCAAGTGTGCCATCCAGGTTGTAGATGGCAATATGTGCTACCGCACCCTCAAGTGGGGTGGGCAGATTGTCGATCACCTGCACCATGCCTTCGGCTTGATTGAACTGAATGTGGACCGGTTCCCCGGCGTGCTTCACCGCGAAGAGGGAGGCGTTCGGCTCCAGATCATAGTGATAGATTTGCCACACAAAGCTGGGCTGGGAGGGATTGCTCGCCCAGGTGATGACGGCGGTGGTGGGGTGGAAGAGCTGCGCGTTGCGCCCCTCGTACATCGCGCGGAAGGCCTCGTAGTTGGCCATCTGCCCTTTGCGAACGAAGTCTGCCAGGTTGGAGATTCTGCCGTAGCGCGCGGCCAGGATGCCGGGATATACTTCGCCGCTTTGGGCTCCTCGAGCCATATCGTGCTCGGCCCAGTCGTCGTTGATCGTCTCCCAGTCCTTGCGGGGCATCATGCCATGGATGGATTCAAGCGTGGGGATGGAAACCGAGCCGGTCTCGGTCTTGAAGAAGTCGTCCGTTACCTGATAGAACTCGCTGGGCTTGCGCCAGTTATAGGGGCCGCCGGAGCGAACCCCGGCTCCGGCGGTAGAACTGGGCTGATAGCGGCGGGTTGGTTCCAGTTCGTTCATCAGCTTGCGGAGCGCATCATCGATCTCCTTGGGCGGGAAGCCTTCATTGCGGGCGCACCAGATGGCAATCGAGGGATGGTTGCGGAAACGCAGCACCTTGTCGCGGACATTGGCCATATAAGTTGGTATATCTTCCGGATCGGGGCCATCCAGTGGATTGGGCTGGAAGAACTCATCCCACAACAGAATCCCGTACTTGTCGCAGAGTTCGTAAAAATCCTCGCTGGTGCTTTGTCCCACCCAGTTGCGAATCATGTTGAGATTGGCTAACTGGTGCATGCGAATCTGCGCTTCAAGCCGCTCGCGGGGAATGCGCTTGAGGCCCTCATCGATTCCCCAGTTGCCGCCGCGAACAAAAACCTTTACGCCGTTGACCGAGAGGGTCAGATTATCTGAATCTGGCACGCTATAGGTAATCTTGCGGACACCAAAACCGACATCCACGGCATCGGAGGTTTCGCCTTCTGCTTTGAACTCCAGATGGAGTCTGTAGAGGTTCTGGGGGCCATAGCCGTTGGGCCACCATAGGCGAGGCCGATCGATATGCAATACGGCAGTCGTTTTGGGTTCGAACCTGACCGTGCGCGCGGCATGCGGCGCCAGTTCTATCTGTTGCTCAAAGGAGACGTTCTCGATGGTTCCTTTGAAAGTTCCCTTCTGCGGGCTGTCGCTTACGTTGTCGAGAGTTGCCTCGACAGAGACGTCGGTCGAGTCGGTTCTGGGCAGGGGAAGATCGGTGGTGACGAGCGGGTCCCTTACGAGAACCGGTCCGGAGGACGAAAGAAATACCTTTCTCCAGATTCCTGTGTCACGATCGCGAATGCCTGGCAGCCAGTCCCAGCCAATCGTGCAAAAGAATGTGGGACCGTCGATGGCTGTGATCCCGCCGTTGTGGCCGATGTCGTTGCGCACGCCGTTGCGCAGCGTATGTTCGTTGGGGTTTCCGGGATGGGGCTGGGGCGAAACCAGCACTGCCACAGCGGCCGGCATGCCCGGCTTGACTTCAGCTGTGATGTCGAAGACTCCCCGTAGAAAGGCTCCACGCGTGGTCCCGACCTGCGCGCCGTTCACCCAGACCGCCGCCGCATAGTTGATGCCGTCGAAGTTGAGCCAGATATGGCGGTTCTTATAGGACTTGGGGATTTCGATCTCGGTTCTATACCAGTAGGAACTGCGCGCGAGTGTCTCGGGGATCACCTCCGGGCGGTTGTTCTCTCCATAAAACGGCTCGGGATACACGTGGTCGTTTACCAGCGAGGTGAGAACCGTCCCTGGAACCGTAGCAGCGTACCAACCTGACGGGGCAAAGCCGAGAGCCGAAACCTCAGCGCCCGACTGCGGCACTTTGGCGGCATCCTGCAACTTCCAACCGCTGTCCATGGCGACGGGTTCAGGCGCTGCTTTCTGCGCTTGAACAGAAGCCGGCGCAAGGACGGGCAATACGAATGCCAGCAGGAAAGCTCGGCTGGAACGCATCTGTAAAATCTCCATCTCTCCTCTTTCCTCGGCGCGCGGCTCTCTCTCTTTGTGGCGCGGACCTTCTGGTTGTCTGGCGTCAATACGTTGGGGTTGTGAATTGGAGAATGCTATCGCTATCATCCCGGAGATCACAAGCAGGAAAAAGCGGATGCTGAAGTGCCCGGCTTCTTTCGTACCAGTTGGAGTGAGCCAAACTGGTATGAGCGGAGCCTGGAATGGCACGAGGGAAGAAGCACACGGCGGAGCAGATCCTGAGCCTGCTGCTGCAGGTTGAAATGGCGGTGGCTATCCACGTTCAGCCTGAGCAACTCGTGCTCGGCGCTAATCACCTGGTTTGTGTGGTCGACCTGCTGCCATGCCGATCGTAGGAATAGGACTTGGACGAGCAGCGTGGCTGCCAGAATCGCGACGATGACAATTGGAATTAGCAGTTGGGTTAGCCTTTCCGGCAGATGCATCGCCCCCGACGCCGAATTTACCGCCGCGCAACATCCTGAAGAATCAACCCGTCAGTTGGTCCGCAGAGGCTCTCGATCAGGATTATGGGGGCACCACCGTACCCCCCGGACCCAGTCTTCCGGATTTCGTCCGGTCCCCCTGCACCGTTCCACGAGTTCATTGTCCAGCCCAGCGCTTTAAGGCACGACGATGTACCGAGTCTCCATTTCGCCAACCATAAGGTATTCATGAACTCGAATATTGATTGGCCGGCCGGGCAAGGGGAAGCTGGCTTAGAGTTGCTGCTTTACCTCCCGCAAAAAGGCAAGCGACTGCGGGCTGATGAGGCCGGTGCGATCAATGTCCAAGTTGAAGGTGACCGGAACGCTGGCGCGATTGGAGGTGCGGACGTAGTCGGTGACGCTGGCCAGGGGAAAGCGCGGTGCGGCGAGCGGCGTCTTGACGCTTCCATGCACCCAGGCGGGATTGTCGAGGCAGACCCAGCGGTGGGCCTGCAGGCGGTCGGGAGTGTAGCGGGAAGTGGGTACGGCGATCAGGTCGTTGGCTTCGCCGCCCTCGTAGTCCTGGTGGGTGGAATAGAGAAAGTGGGTAAGCATTCCTGAACTGAGGGTGACGAGGCGGTTCTTAAAACCGGCTTTGGCGGCGGCGGTCCAGTCTTCCCAGGGGAACTCGAATCCGTGCAGGTCGGTGGTCACGGAGTTGTAGACGCCACGCGGGTCGAGCGAATAGCAACTATCGAACCACCAGGCATCGAGGCGGGAACCGTAGCGCGCGCCGAGTTCGCTGAGGATGGAGAGCAGGTTGGAGACGAGGCGGGACTTGTCGGCGGCGTGATAGCCGACAGCGTGCTCCCAGCCGGAATCGTCGCCGCTGTTGCAGGAGTGATTGTAGTAAAGGATGAAACGGAGGCCGCGGGCGTGACAGGCATCTGCCAGTTCACCAATCAGATCGCGCTTGGTGGTGCGGCCTGACGCAATGTGGTCAATGGCGGCCGAAGGGGCTGGGAGCATTTGCAGCGCGTGGGTACCGGTGAAAATAACGTATTCAGCACCGGCACGGGCGGCCTGATCCACGTAGCCGGTAGCGCTGAAGCGGTCAACGGCCTCGTCGAAAGGGAGCCAATCATCCTGGCCGACGGGCTGCGACTGCGCGGTCCAGTGGGTCGAGATTCCGAAGTGGCAGTTCGCGAACCAGTCAGTGTTCGCCGGTTGGTACACGGCTGCAAACATAGGACGGCGCGCGGCCCCAAGCAGTGCGGCAGCGCCGAGGCCCATCAGCGTTGCGCGACGGGTAATGGAGTGGGGACTTTGCGTTGTGGGCCTTCTTCCTGAGGCTGTGCCCTGAGGCTCAGCCGGGGTCGTGCTTCTGACCGCAAGAAACGAGTGCCATTGTCCGCAAAATCGATGCTCGTGTCAATGGGTTCTTCGATTCCCGCTCTTGGTTCACGCGAGGAAGAACGAGCAGAGTGTCTCGAAGTTGATTTGATCTCTTCCCTACCCGGGCCCGGCTGGCCGGTTGCATCCCGCAGTAGCCTCAGCCCACCACGAAACTGACGATGTTCTCAACTGGGCGCTGGCCTGTGGCGTTGTTCACGATGGTCGGCTGGCCGAGCAGCAGCACCGTGGTCGATGGCTTCTACTCGGCCTGCCAGTCCTTGACGACCCATTCAGCGTCGGCGAAGTCTGCGACAATCGGCAGACCGAGCTCATGGAACGTGGCGTCATCGCTGCGCAGCGCATCCACGAGTGCCCCCGAATTGTGAGCTGCCCACGCAGAATCGAATCCGACAAGCAGTGTGGTGTTCACGCTACGTGCCTTGTCGTGGGCTGGATACCATATGTTTCGCCCGAAGCGCTGTTGGCAGCATTCCGAGCGAAGTTCAGACAAGCATATTTGCCGTAATACTTGATTGCCGCCTTGTCGTATGCTCACGCCGCTTGCTCGGGTGTGCTATAGCTGTTCTCCAATTGCTCTGGCACCCACGATTCGCCTTCCGGTTGTCGCAGTTCTCGATGCCAGTTGACTTTCGAAGATTCCTCCGAACGTTATTGAGTCCGTCTCCATCCAAATGGTCAACCACAATGCCATCGCCCGGTTTGAGATGCAATACCTCACGGTGCATTTGTATGTGACCAATTCTTCCATCAACATTCAACCAGTGCACGGCATAGAACCTGCCTTTGTCTTGGACAGCATGCCATCTCTTCTTGCTTAGACGGCGGTAAGCCGCCTCGGGCTGAACCGACTTCGCCTTCAACGCCTCAGTCCGAATCGCCCAGCCCCTCAGCCTGGATCAAACTGCGAACCCTCGCCTCGATCTCGTCCCGAACCTTTCGCACCTCGTCTGCCGGTAGACCCTTCGGATCGCGCAACGGCCAATCATCCCGCCGAAGCCCAGGCACATAAGGGCATTTGTCGCCGCACCCCATTGTGATCAGCAATGATGCACCTTCTGCCAGCTCTTGAGTCAGCTTTTGAGGCCTGGCGTCGCTCAGGTCGATGCCAACTTCCTGCATCACGGAGAGCACCTCCGGATGCACGCGCAATCCTGGCTCCGTCCCAGCAGAAACGGCCTCTGCCTTCCCGCAGTTTGCCAGCTTGTTGAAGAACGCAGCAGCCATCTGTGAACGGCCGGCATTGTGAACGCATGCGAATATGATCCTCTCCATCGTTTCCTTTCCTGTCTACTCCTTGCCGATCTCTGCCCGGCTGCAGATCGGGTTGCTACACGCAACACGCCGGCCCACAGCACTTCTTCGCGTCCGATGCGCTCGGCTTGACTGCATAAATTTTTACGCTAGCGGCCGCGGCGTTCACGTCATACTGCGCGAGCAGCGTGGTCAAGTCCTCGTGCAGTGAAGGCTCACTTTGGGCCGGCGTGCAGCACCCTCCTTCAACCACCCTCAACGGATTCGAGGCATCCATCGCCGAAGAACAGCAGCCAGCCTGGTTTTCGACCTTGGCGTAAGCGTTCAGATCCGAGCCGCTATCAACGATCTCGACATGAGCGAAGCCCGCCGCCAGCAGCCCTTGACGGTACTCGTCGATCTTGATCGCTCCCGCGATGCAGCCCACATAAGCGGTCATGCTCTGCGCCACTGCTTCGGGTAGATCGTGCTTCAGCGCAATATCGCTCACGGCCACTCGTCCGCCCGGCTTCAGAACCCGCGCAATCTCACGAAAGACAGCCGGCTTGTCCGGTGTCAGATTGATCACGCAATTCGAAATCACGCAATCGACCGATGCATCGGGCAGCGGAATCTGGTCAATCGTCGATTGGTGGAACTCCACGTTGGTATATCCGCCCGCCTCCGCGTTCGCCCGCGCGCGCTCAATCATGGCCGTCGTCATGTCGATTCCGATAGCGCGCCCTGTCGGCCCAACCATCTTCGCGGCCAGAAACACGTCCAGGCCTCCGCCGGAGCCTAGATCGACCACCACTTCCCCGGCCCTCAGATGCGCCGTCGCAGTAGGGTTTCCGCATGAAAGGCCCATGTTCGCCTCGGCCGGAATCGAGGTCAGCTCCTCGGCCGTATAGCCGAATGCCTCCGCCACAGCCTGTACTCCAGCGTGATCGTTCGATAAGGCGCTTTCCGCAACCGCTCCGTACCTTGACTTCACCTGTTCCAAAAGCCGTTCTGACATCACTGCCTCCTCACATCTGCTTAGGCGACTATATCTCTTGCTTTCGTATTCGTCAAGGCGTATACATAAGGCATGGCGAAACACCCCTTCAATGTCGAGCGGTTCTTTCAGGCTCTTGGCGACAACACGCGGCTGCGCCTCCTCAACCTGATGGGCGAACAGGAAGTCTGTGTCTGCTACTTCGTCGAGATTCTCTCCAGTCCTCAGCCCAAGATCTCCCGTCACCTCGCCTATCTCCGCAGCGCCGGGATCGTGTCCGCGCGGCGCGAAGGCAAGTGGATGCACTATCGGATCGTGATGCCTCCGCATGGCGGAGCCGCGCAGATACTCAAACAGACTCTTGGCTGGCTCAAAGAAGAAAAGGCAATGCAGAGTGATCGTGCGCGCCTCGCCAAGGCCTGCTGCTCGCCTTCTAAATTCGCATCGCTCGACGGGGCGCCCCTCCCCGCAATCATTCAAGGTTCATCCTGCGAGGCCTGCTGATGTCCACCACTCCTTTTACTCAAGGGCTGATTTGCGCTCCGGCGGCCCGCAGAAAGCTCTCGTTTCTTGATCGCTTCCTGACCCTCTGGATCTTCCTCGCGATGGCGGCTGGCGTCGCGATTGGCCACTTCGTCCCATCCACTGCCGGCTTCGTCAATCGCTTTCAAACCGGCACGACGAATATCCCCATTGCCATTGGGCTCATCATCATGATGTTCCCGCCCCTGGCCAAGGTTCGATATGAGAAGCTGGGCGAGGTCTTTCGCAACAAGCGTGTGCTCGGTCTGTCTCTGGTACAAAACTGGCTCATCGGGCCAACGCTCATGTTCCTGCTGGCGATCGTTTTTCTGCGTGGCGAACCAGCATACATGCGCGGCCTCATTCTGATCGGCATTGCCCGTTGCATCGCGATGGTGCTGGTCTGGAACGAACTCGCCGAAGGCGATACGGATTACGTCGCCGGCCTCGTGGCGATCAATAGTGTGTTTCAGGTGCTGTTCTATAGCCTCTATGCCTGGGCGTTTCTCACTGTGCTTCCCAAATGGTTTGGTCTGCAAGGCAGCGTCGTCCAAATCGGTATCGGACAGATCGCAAAGAGCGTGGGAATCTATCTTGGAATCCCGTTTGCTGCTGGATTCATCACGCGTCTTGTGCTGATCCGGTTGAAATCTGAGGAGTGGTATCGGACCCGCTTCATTCCGCGAATCAGCCCGCTTACGCTCGTCGCCCTGCTTTTTACAATCCTCGTCATGTTCTCCCTCAAAGGCGACCTCATCGTCCGTCTGCCGCTCGACGTTGTGAAAATCGCAATCCCGCTCGTCATCTACTTCCTCATCATGTTCCTCGTGAGCTTTTGGATGGGAAAGAAGCTGGGTGCGAACTACGCTCAGTCCGCGACGCTCTCCTTCACCGCCGCGGGCAACAACTTTGAGCTGGCGATTGCTGTTGCCGTTGCCGTCTTCGGATTGAACTCGGGCGAAGCATTCGTAGGCGTGGTCGGCCCTCTCATCGAAGTCCCAGCGCTGATCGGATTGGTGAACGTCGCGTTTTGGATAAGGCGGCGCTACTTCACTTCCGGTGCAACCGGATTCGCCATTCGTCCCGTCGAAGATGCGCCTCAGGTAAATGCGCAGTTGGCGCGGGAGCATGGCAAGCAGCCTTCTACTTCGCCAGCTCCCGCTCCCGCAGCCAGCAGAAAATGACCGGCGTCACGATCAGCACGTGGATCAGCGAGCTGACCATTCCTCCAAGCACTGGCGCGGCCAGCGGTTTCATGAACTCCGCTCCGGTACGCGTGGACCAGAGCAGCGGCAGCAGCCCCGCCACAACCGTCGCCACGGTCATCACCTTGGGCCGCAGCCGAAGCAGGGCGCCCTCAATCACCGCCTGGTGCAGGCCAGCCGCTGTAAGACGGCCGTCGAGCCTCGTCCGCCGCGCTACAGCTTCTTCGAGATAAATGACCATCACCACGCCGGTCTGCACCGCGGTTCCGAACAGCGCAATGAAACCGACCCACACGGCCACAGAGAAGTTCAGCCCCATCGCCTTCACCAGGAAGATTCCGCCGGTCAGAGCGAAGGGCACCGCCAGCAGCACATGCGCAGCCTCCTTCAGGGAGCCGTAGGTGCGATAGAGCAGCACAAAGATCACCACCAGCACCAGTGGAATCACAAGCTCCAGGCGCTTCCTCGCGCTGATCTGGCTTTCATACTGGCCGCTCCACTCGATGTAGTAGCCGGGCGGCATCTTCACCTCTGCCGCCACAGCCTGCTGAGCCTGCTCAACAAATCCGCCCACGTCGCGGCCGCGCACGTTCAGCAGCACCGCTCCGCGCAAAAGGCCGTTTTCACTGGTGATCATCGACGGCCCCATCGTGGTCTTGAGCGTCACCACCTTGTCCAATGGAACCTCCGCGCCATTGCTGCCCGCAACCAGAACCTCACCCAGTTGCTGCGGATTCTCGCGGAAGTCGCGCGCATACCGAACGCGGACCGGAAACCGCTGCCTCCCCTCGATCGTCGTCGTCAGGTTCTTTCCGCCGATCGCCGTTTCAATCACATCTTCGACATCGGCAACGTTAAGCCCAAAGCGGTCCGCCGCGGCGCGATCGACCGTCATTTCCAAATACGGCGATCCCGTCGTCCGTTCGGCATACAGGTCCACCGCGCCGGGAATCGCGCGCACAACCTCCTTGATCTCCTCCGACTTCTGTTCGATCACCTTCAAATCCGGCCCAAACACCTTGATGCCCACCTGGGTGCGAATGCCCGTCGAGAGCATGTCGATGCGATTGCGAATCGGCTGCGTCCAGATGTTCGTCACTCCGGGTATCTGCAGCTTCTCATCGAGACGCGCAAGAATCGCATCCTTCGTCAAACCCTTCGGCCATTGTGAGACCGGCTTGAAAGTGATGGTGGTTTCGCTCATGTTCACCGGCGCCGGATCGGTCGAAGTCTCCGCGCGCCCCACTTTGCCCACCACCATCGCTACCGCCGGATCGGCGGCAATAATCGCGTCCTGCTGCCGCAATATCTCCGTCGCCTTGGTCAGCGAGATGCGCGGGTCGGTGATGGGCATAAACACGGCGGTCTCTTCGTTGAGCGGCGGCATGAACTCCGACCCGATCGTTGTCGCCGTGTAGATCGCGGCGCAAAAGAAAGCCATCGCGATGCCAAGCGTGATGGCGCGATGCCGCAGCGCCCACGCCAGCACAGGCCGGTAAAGCGCGCGCAGAACCCGCATCACCGGGTTCTCGTCTTCGCTGTGCAGCTTGCCGCGAATCAGAAAGCTGCACAGTACCGGCACAAGCGTGATCGCCAGAATGGTTGACCCCACCATGGCAAACGTCTTGGTGAAGGCCAGCGGGTGAAACATCTTGCCCTCCATCCCGGTCAGTGCAAAAACCGGAACAAAGGCCAGGATGATAATCACCATCGCGAACGAGATGGGGCGCCCCACCAGCCGCGCGGCGCTCAGTGTGATTTCCATGATGTGTTCGCGATAGTTGCCATGTTCTTGTTCGTATTGCTCCGCCTGGCGAATCACATTCTCCGTCATCACAATCCCCGCATCCACCAGCACGCCGATGGCAATCGCAATACCGCCCAGGGACATGATGTTCGACGAGATGCCCGCGCCCTTCATAAAAAGAAACGCGCCCAGCACTGCCAGGGGCAATGGAATGGTGACGACGAGAATGCTGCGGAAGTGCCACAGGAAAAGCACATGCGCCAGCGTGACCAGAATCAGCTCTTCAATCAATGCGTGGCGCAGCGTATCGACGGCATGATCGATCAGAACGCTCCGGTCGTAGAAGGGAACAATCGTCACGCCCGCGGGAAGGCCGGGCTGAATCTCGGCAATCTTCTGCTTGATGGCCCCAATCACTTCGCGCGCGTTGGCGCCGTAGCGGATAATCACAACTCCGCCAACCGCTTCCTTGCCGCCCTTGTCCAGTACGCCGCGGCGGAACTCGGGCCCAAGCTGCACGCTGGCAACATCGCCCACCGTCACCGGAGTCCCGTTGAAGGCGCCAAGAGAAATATCCTCAATGTCCTTCAACCCGTGGATCAACCCGATGCCGCGCACAATCTCTTCCGTGTCGCCCGCCTCCACCACTTTTGCGCCCACGTTGTTGTTGCTTCGCTCCACCGCGGCCACGATAGTTTGCAGCGGCATATTGTAAGCGCGCAGCTTCATCGGATCGAGATCGATCTGGTACTGGCGCACGAATCCCCCAACGCTCGCCACTTCCGCCACGCCCGGCACCGAGTTCAACTGGTACTTCACAAACCAGTCCTGAATGGAATGAAGCGTGCCGCTGTCGTACGGCCCTTCAACCGTGTACCAGAACACCTGCCCCACGCCCGTCGCATCCGGTCCCATCATCGGCGTCACACCCGCCGGCAAAAAACTCCCCGCCAGGCTCAGCCGCTCGAGTACGCGCGTCCGCGCAAAATAAATATCCACCGAGTCCTCGAAGATCACGTTGACCATCGAGAATCCAAAAGCTGAAGCGGACCTCACCGTGCGCACGTGCGGAAGCCCCTGCAGGTTCACCGTCAGCGGATACGTGATCTGGTCTTCAACCTCCTGCGGGCTCCGCCCCTGCCAGTCGGTAAACACAATCACCTGGTTCTCGCTCAAGTCGGGAATCGCATCGATGGGCGTGTGCAGCAGCGCCCAATAGCCCCACGCGCCAACCGCCGCATAGAGCGCCAGGATCAGTACGCGGTTCTTCATCGAAAATTCGATAATGCGGTTGATCATCGTGGCTCCTACTTGGCAGTCAAACGGCTGTGCAACGTTGCAATCACGCCGTTGTTCCTGCGCGCCTCAACCATCACCGTCCAGGTTCCCGGCATCCCCGGCTGGCCCCGGCCCACATACTGTGCATGCTCCGCATCCCATGCCAGCGCCACCGTGCTCTTCATCTCCGGCATCCCCATTGCTGGCATCGCCGGCATGATCAGCGTCAGTGTCACGTCGGCGCCTGCAACCGGCTTTCCCTCAGCGTCCGTAACCTTCGCGCGAAACGTGTTGTCTTCACCCGTCTTCATCGGGTCGGGATCGGCGTGGAGTTCTATCTTTGCCTGCGCAGTCAGCGCGCCTTCGCCCGCAGCCGACGCACCTGCGCCTTGATTCGCCTGCGCAGATGCAAACTCCTTTGACCCGCCGTAGAGCCCCGACATTCCCGAGCTCAGGTGAGCCTGCGAGTCGATCAGAAAGTTGCCGTTCAGGACAACCTTCTCGCCCGCCTTCAGGCCGCTTGTAACCGGAAGCAGATCGTCTGAGGGCGCGCCCACCGCCACTTCCCGCGCCTCAAACACGCCGTTCGGCTGCGCCACGTAAACAATCTTGCGCGTGCCGGTATCGAGCACCGCAGACCGCGGAACCACAATCGTCGGTTGCGCCGCGCGGCTCAAAAAGGTCGCATTCACAAACATGCCGGGCAGCAGCCGCATCGATGGGTTGGCCACATGCACATGCACGGAAACAGTGCGCGTCTGCGGGTTTGCTGAGGGCTCAATAAAGTCCACGTGCCCGTGCAAAGTCTGGTTCGACAGCGACTCGCCGGTAATATCAACGCGCTCGCCGATGCGAATCTGTGCCAGTTGCTCTTCGAACACGTCGGCCTTGATCCACACCTGGCTGAGATCGGCAACCGTGAAAAGCGTGTCGCCCGCATTCACATACTGGCCCTGCGTCACCTTACGATCCACCACCGTCCCCGTGGCATACGCGTAGAGCGTCACGTGAGGCACGCCGGCGGCAGCCGGCGCATCCATCTGTTTGTTCGAGATCCCCCACAGCTCGAGCCGGTGCTGGCTCGCCTTCACCAGCGCGTCTGCCTGTGCCTGCGCAAACGCGTCGTCCGATTGGCGAAGGCCGTTGCGGTTCTCCTCGGCCAGCCGGTACTCCTCAATGGCTGTCGCTGCCTCCGGGCTGTAGATGTCGGCAACCGCTTGCCCGTTCTTCACTTTTTCGCCCGTGTACTGCACGTAGAGTTTGTCCACGCGTCCGCCCATGCGCGCGCTCACCGCGGCCAGTTGTGCCTCCGGCTGTTCTACCCGGCCAAATGCATCAATGCTGGTGTTCAACATCGCCGTCCGTACGTCTGCCACTTGCACGCCCGCCGCCGTAATCTCCGCGGGCGATAGTTCGACCGTAGTGCCGGGCAGTGTTCCGGTGTCCGCGTCTTGTGGCCTGGTTTCGTGCGCATCGCGAGTCGCTGCGGTGGACTGCGTGTTCGTTTCACCGGCGAAGATGCGCTCACCATGGAGAGCCAGCATTCCGACAACCAGCGCCACAAGCAGCGTTCCGGCCCCCGCTCCCAATCCAATCAATTTGGTTTCTCTCGCTGTCATTGGCTGTTCCTTTCCGCGCCGGTTGTATCAGGAAGTTTGGTTCCAATCGCACGCTCCAGATCCGCCATGCCGGCATCCCTGTCCGCTGCCGCCTTGTACATTGCCGTTTGAATATCCAGCAGCAAAGTCTGGCTGTCGATCAGCGACGAGAACTCCGCGCGATTGTTCTGGTAAGCCGCCGTTGCCGCTTTGAAAGCCGCATCGGCCTGCGGCAGCAGCGTGTCGCGATACACCCTGGTCCGCTTCTCCGCCGCCGTAATCGCTATCTGCGCCTGGCGCACTTCAAGAAACACCGTCGCCGTCCGCGCTTCAAGATCGGCCTCGGCAACTGCGGTCGCGGCATCTGCCTGCTTCGCCTCGCCCTCATGCCGCGCCCGATTCAGTCCCGGCAGGTTCGTCGTCACCTCGGCCATGTATGCATTGCGCGCCAGTGATCCTGTCGGCATCAGCATGTAGCCCAGCGCCACCGTGAAGTCCGGCTTCATCGCCAGGCGCGACGTCAGCGCCAGTTCCTGCGACTTGCCAATCCCTTTGCGCAGCCCCGCGAGTTCGGGCCGGTGTTCCATCGCCAGCCGTTCCATCTCTTCAAGCGGCGGCATCTCCACTGCCGCGCTGTATTCGCCCGCAACCTCCACGTCCTCGTCTGCTGGCCGCCCCATCAGCGTTGCCAGCGCAGCCCGCGCCCCATCCCGCTCCTGTTCAAGCTCGATCAGGTGCTCGTCCAGCCGCGTCACCGCCATCTGTGCGCGCAGCACATCGGCCTGCGGGGCGCGGCCCGTTGTGTACTGTGCAAGCGCGGCGGCAAGGGCCTCCTTCAGCACTGCAGATTGCCGGTCATGCAGCTTCATCTCTTCGCTGTTGCGTGCCAGGTCCGCGCATGCCTTCCGCACTGCGGCGGCAACATCCTGGCGCAGCGACTCAAGATCGCTCGCGGCCATCTCGGCGTCGTCGCCGGCCACGTTGGCGCGCAAATCGCGCTTCTGCTTGCTGACAACATTCTGTTGGACCGAGATCATCACCTGCGCCTGGTTCAGATCCCACGGCCGGCTCAGCGGCGTGCTCCAGTCGCGCACCATCAGCATCGGGTCGTCCAGGCTCCGCGCCGTGCTCCTCCGGGACTGAGCCAGACTCAGTCGCCGCACCGCGGCGTGAATCTGTGGGTTCGCCTCAAGCGCCGCGTCTACTGCTTCCTCAACCGTCATGGCTGCCGCCGCGCCGGACGCGCTGCTTGCCGATGCGTCCCCACTCCCTGGTCCGCTTTGCGCCAAGCACAAAACTCCAAGCGCCAGCACAAATGGCGCTGCAATCCGATAAATTTTCACCTGTCAACTCCGCACTGAAAAAAGGCAGAAGAAGTGTGCGTGGGCGCAAGTGCGCGCTCACAAGCCGTGGCGGAATTCGGAGATTTAGATGCGAAGAATGCGGGCGCCGCCCGGAGGAGAGAGCGGAGGGATCACCGCCATCGGCAGCGGCTCAGCGGCGGCAGTTGCAGGCACGCTCGCCGCATACGCGTGCAGCACTTCGCTCGGGCTTGAACCCTGCAGCCTCGGCGCCGTCAGCGTAGCCGGCAATTGCGTTCTGAAAGCGCAGCAATCGGCTTTCACGGCATGCGCCGCCAACTGCTGCATGCAGCAGCTGTGCAGGCCTCGAGAGCTTTGCTGCTTGCACATTCCAAGCGGCGTAACCATCATCCCCACCAGCAGGATGACCATCGACGCACGTTGAAATGGAACTCGCAACATGGATTCAGCATAACCCAAAGCAGGCAGTCCCGTGGTGATCCTGATCACACGCCTGAAGAATCATTCGGCAATCAGATCCATCCATCCCGCCGCAGCCTACTTGAACAAAGTGGAGAGCGCCGCCGCCAAAAGCCATAGCGGAACCGCCAGGCGCAGCAGAAGAATGAAGAGCCACTTGCCGCGCACGCGAATCTGCTGGCTCCAAAGCCGCTTCAGCCACATTGTCCAGATTGTTCTCCTGTACCCTGGGCCGTCGTTCTGTTGCAGCAATCGAACCGACACCGGCAGGTCATACAGCAGGTATCTCTGCGACTGAGGAAAGAACTCGCCCCGTGCCGGCAGGCCTTCAAAGTACCGCGCGTACTTCTGCCAGAACACCAGCAGCCCCTCGCGGTCGCCGGCCATCGCCAGCGCCTCCGCACCCATACAGGCCAGATACCGCGCGCAGTGATCGTGCGCCAGCAGCGCCAGCGCATCCCGGCAGGTTGCAATCACTTCATCCAGACGCTCGCGGCTTAGGCGCGAGATGCATAGCACATAGTTGCTCAGCATCCACATCTCAACACCGGTCCGGCTGCGCCAATCCTGCAGCAGCCGCCGCGCCGCGCCGCGTCTGCGCAAGTTCAGCAGCGCGCGTCCAGCCTGCGCCCATGCGCCAGTATCCAACTCGACGCCCTTGGCCTGCATGCGATTCCAGCACGCCAGCGTCAGCCTGTGATAGTTGCCCTTGTTCAGTACCGCCATCAGATCGGCCGCATAAAGCCCGTCAAACCAGCTGCTCCTCTCCGCAATCCGCAACAGCCTCGTCAGCTGACGATACGTATGGCTCAGCACGCTATTGCGCAGCCATTTGGGGCCAGCGCTGGCGCTCGCCCGATCGAGAATGGAACCCGCATCACGCGCCAGCGAGCGCCGCGTTGGCCGCCCGCCCTCCCGCATCCGCGCGAAAAACTTTTCCGCGAACTGCGCCTCCATTCCTCCCGCGCGCATCTGCTCCCACACGTGGTTCACCGGCCACGGACTCTGCTCTGCTGGCGCAAAGCACACATCCAGCGCCTGCTTCAGAGCGTCGCCATGCTTGCCTTCCCGCACATCCACTTGCACCAATCGAGCCTGCACAAACACATTGTCCGCGGCGATCGGCACCACCCGCCGCAACACCGATGCAGCTTCATCCGCTCTTCCTGACTCCAGCAGAGAATCAAATCGATGCAGGTGCAGCGGCACCTCTTCCGGAAAGTCAGACAGCAGCTGTTCCCACTCCGCATCCGACGATGCGACGTCCACCTTGTTCTTGTCCAGCAGCATGCGCCGTCGCTGCCGGAAGCCAACGTCAGTGGCCTTTTGCGCCGGCACAGTGTCGAGCAACTCGCGGCACGGGGACAGGTCCCCGTCTTCGTCCAGCCACGTCAGCAGCACATTCCAGCCCCACGAGTACCACGGCGCGCTGCGCACCGCGGCCGCAAGCTCGATCACCGCCTCCTGCTTCTTGCCGCTCTGCCGCTTGATCCACGCCTTGCGCCCCAGCGCCGCCGAGGGGTCCGGCAGCGTGCGTTCCACTTCGTCCAGCAGCCGGACAGCCTCCGCAGCGTTCGACTGCTCCGCCAGAAACGCAGCCAGGCGGTCCGCCGCATCATACAATCCGCGATTCAGCCCCACGCTCTTGCGCAGGCACGCTTCCATCTCTCCCGGCGCGGCAAACTGCGGCGCATCGCTCAGCGTCTTGCCCAGCAGAAGCCACAGGTAAGCTCCATGCGGAAATGCTTCAACTCCCTGCCTCGCCGCGTGCACAGCGCGATCCGCGCGTCCGCATTGAAAAAACAGCTCGATCGAGCGCTCATACATGCGAATTGAATTTGGAAGTTTCCTGAGCGCATCATCCAGCACCGCGCAGGCTTCGTCGTGCCGGCTTTCTTCCATCAGAATCTGCGCCCGCGTGTCCAACGGTCGCGTATCCTGCGGCTCCTGATACGTCGCACGATCGATCGTCTTGAGCGCAAGCGCAGGCTGGCCCTCGCGCTGTTGAATCCATGCCAACTGCAGCAGCGCCGACACGTTCTCCGGCTGGCGCCGAACCAGTTCTTCAAATACCTCCTTGGCACCTTGAGATTCGCCGCATGCCCGGCACGCCGTCGCCAGTGAAAAACGAAGCCCTGCGTGGTACGGGAAGCGCTCCACGGCGGCGCGCAGCAGTTCCAGTGCGCGCACCGCATCCGAGCGCCCGTGGCCGTTATCCAGAAGCAGATCAGCTGCCGCTTCCAGCACGTTCGGATCATCCGGCCGATGACTCCGCCAGCCCTCCACAATCCGTTCCGTGTCCCCCGCGCCAAAGCTGTGCGTCAGCAGCCGCATCATCTCCAGCGAATTCGGCAGATGGCCCGCGTTGTCCAGGTAAACAGGTTCAATCAAAGCCCACAGCGCGCGGCGTTCCGGCTCCGTCCTGCGCGCCGCGCACTCCCACGCGCGCCGATACGCATAAAAGTGCTCAGGCTCGCGGCGGATCGCTTCCACATAGCACCGCACCGCTTCCTGCCAATCGCCCCGGGCCTCGTGCCAGAGCCCATGCGCCCGCATGGTTGCCGGATCGTCCGGCGCCAGGCGATCCGCCTCGGCAAAGTACTTTTCAATCGTCGGGCGAAGCCTCTCCCCGCGCTTCGCATATGCCTTTTCAAAAATGGCAATCGCGCAAAACACAAGCTCCCGCCATGCCCATCCGTCTTCCCCGTTTCGCTTCGTCCGCTCTCGCAGCACGCGGAGCTTGCGCCAGTCGAGGCTGTTCTCCGCATAGTGGCAGAACACCTGTTCAAAGTCCTCATTGGCTGTGTGCGCGCGCATCCACGCTGCGGCACGCATGGTGGCAGCTCCCTGTCCCTCCAACGCGCAAACCAGGTCCAGCAACGCGTAGCGCGCCTGCATCGAGCGCGGAACCTCCGCCACCCATGCTTCCGCATCTTCGAGCGCAATCCTCTTCTCGCCGCGCATGCGATGAAAAGCCGTCGCTGCTTCGTGAAACGAGCGCTTCGCCTGGCTCGATGCAAGAGTCCGCAGTTGCGTTTCCGCTTCGTCCCATCGCCCCATCCGCGCCAGAAAGGGCACGGTAAAACCCAGCAACTGGGCTGATGCGCCATGCCGCTGCAATGCCGCGTCACAGGCCGCCATGGCGCGCTCCGGATGTCCGTGTTCTTCCAGCACAGCAATCCACGAGATCCACGTGCTCACTCCTTGCCAGGTGCCGCCCATCTCCTCCGCGCGCTCCCGCAACCACCGGAACCCCTCTTCCGATCGATGGCAGCGGCACAGAACCTCCGCATAGGCGCGCGCATAATGCTCGTCATGCGCAGCGAGAAAAGATGCGATCGAATACGCAAGCAGCGCACTCGCGCGGTCCGGCCCGCTCCAGCGCACATCCGCCAGAACATGCCAGGCATTGGCTGAGGCCCAGTTGCGATCGAGCACCGAGCGCACCATCGCCGTCGCTGCCTGCCTGGTTTCAGATGAACTGCGCAGAATGTCCGCATACTCGCACACGTAGCGCGGGTGCGGCCGTATCCACTCGCTCTGCGCCTCCACGCCGGGCACTGCGCCGCGCTCCACAATCGACTTCAGCGTCTGCCGCAGCAGCGCCGAGTCCCCCATCGCGCGGCATGCATGCATCAGGCGCAGCCGCACCGTCGGCGCATTCGGGTAACGGTCAAACAGCCGCCGCAGGCACGCCAGCGCCTGCCCCATCCTGCCCTCTTCGATATCCTGCACCGCGTGCAGATACTCCGTGCCTGCATGGTCCGGAAACCGGCCCGCAATCTCCGCCACCACTCGCTGCGCGGCAGATGGACCGTAGAGCGCCAGCGCCTTCTGGTGCTCCTGCCCGGCCTCAACCAGCTCAGCCTCCCTGGGCAAAATTGCATCCAGCTCGTGGGCCCGCTCCGCCCTCACCGCGGCCATGCTCAGCACGCCAAGCGGACTCGCGCCCGCGTCAAACACCCGCAGCAGATACTCTGCGCTGCGGAACGAAACCGGATCGTGTACCAGCACAATTCCCGCCGCATGGTCGATCCCGATCACCGCCACTGCATGTCCGCTCTCGTCGTCATCCCACGACACCACAAATCCGATTCCCGCCTCAATCAGCCGCGCGGCAATCTCCGCCGTCGCTGAAAACATCCGCACATGCAGCCCTTGCGCGCGCAGCCAGTCCGCCGCCGCCCACTCCGCCGTTCCGCCAAACGTCACCTCCGCCGCGAACTGCTCGATTGAGATATCGATCCCCGTCGCCGAAAGCGCCGACGCCACGCTCGTCGGCACGCACTCCAGGTGCTTCTGGATGCTGCGGCGATGCGGAAGCTCGATGCGCTTCCCCCCGGGATTCTGCTTCAGATTCGCCAGCACTTGCCGGTGAAACGGAGAGCGCGCCTCCGTGGTCCACTGCTCCATCGCCTCGTGATCGCCGGCAAGCTGCGCAATGTCCAGCCATGCCTTCGCCGCGTTCGCTCGAAACTCCCTGTCGGCCAGTGGTGTCAGCGGCTCGATCCGTTGCGCCCATCTGCGCGCCGCCGCCAGCGCTTCCTCGCGCTCCCGGCCGCCCCGCACCTCGGCAATCGCGCACTGATACCAGCACGCCGTCTGCACCAGTTGCGACGATTGCGTCCCTCCGGCAACGCTCGCCAGCCGCCGCGCCGCCTCCTCAATCCGCCCCAGGTTCATCAGCGCCGTTGCCCGGCTCGTCTGCGCCCACGCCGAGTCGCCGTCCAGCTCGCATGCCCGCTCTGCCGATTTGAGCGCCGCGTCCCAGTCGTCGGCAAACCCATGCACATCCGCTTCGATCCCATGGATCCACACGCTGCCCGGGCAAAGCGCATGCGCGCGCGCCAGCAGATCCCGCGCCCGCGCACGATTGCGCAGCTTCGCCCACGAGTAGGCATGCGACGCCAGCCAGTTCGCCTCCAGCTCGCTGTCGCCGCTGTCGAGACTCTCGTTGTTTTCAAAGGCAACCAGCTCGTCCAGCAGAAACGTGCGCGGCTGACGCAGGTGATCCGTAAAGTAGCGCACCAGTGGGTTGCCCGGCTCCCGCCTGCGTGCCCTCTGAAAGAGATTCCGCGAAAGCCGCCAGCCGCCAAGCCGGATCGCCAGCCGCGCCGCCAGAATCAGCGCCTCGATGGGCAGAGCATCCGCATCCGTCTCCGGCCGCCACAGCGCCTCGCTCGCCTTCCACGCCTCCAGAAATCGATGACGATCGTACAAGGCCTGCACATCGGCCAGGCGCACATCCCTCATCATCGTCGCTTCCGTGCTCATCTCCATGCACTCTCTTTCCAGAGTTGGACAGGATTCAAAAACGAAGGAAAACGGGCAGCCGCGGAGAGCAGGCCTCCCACTTCTTGCCTGTTAAAACTCACCCAGCCGCGCAGCCTTCAAATTAGGATAACTAAGTAAGGTAAACCGGGAGAGCAGCGAAGATGAAATGCATACAATGGGTCAGCTGGGGCGCGTTGGCTCTCGCCGCATGGACAACCGCAGCGCATAGCGAGCAGTTCCCGCTCAAAGACGGCGACACCGTCGTCTTCTACGGGGACAGCATCACCGCGCAGCGCCTCTACACCCGCTATGCGGAAGAGTTTGTCCTCACCCGTTATCCCGCCCTGCACATCCACTTTGTCAATGCCGGCGTCCCCGGCGACAGCGTCAGCGGCGGCTATGCCGGCGCCATGGCCGAGCGCGTCGCCCGCGACGTTGCGCCCTGTCATCCCGCCATGATCACCGTCATGCTCGGCATGAACGACGGCGGCTATGGTTTCGGCGGCGCTGAAGTCGAACCCAACTTCACCAAAGGCTACGCCGCGCTTCTCGACGCTCTGCACAAAGCCGCGCCCACCGCCGCCTTCACGCTCATCACCCCCACGCCCTACGACGAAGTCACCCACGGGACCGACTTTCCCGGCTACGCCCGCATCATCGACAAGCTGTCCGATGACGTGCCCGCGATGGCTGCGGCCCTGCAAGTGCAGGGCGTCAAAGACGTCGCCATTGCGGACTTTCATCACCCCGTCGCCGAGGCGCTGGAGCGCGCGAAGATCGAATTCCCGCAGCTCGCGCCGCTGCTCATTCCCGACCGCATTCATCCCGGCGAGAGCGGCCACTGGATCATGGCCACGGCGCTGATGTCGGCCTGGCATGTCGATCCGCTGGTGAGCCGCGCCGTCCTCAACGGTTCCACCGGCGCGGTCATCGCAAAGGACCGCACCACCATCACCGGCCTTGCAAAATCCGCCGACGCGCTCAGCTGGACCCAGCTTGACGACGCCCTGCCCTTGCCCCTCGACTTCGACAACGCCATGACCCCGGTTCTCCTCAAGGTCTCTGACATTGCTCAATTCGATCAGCAGATTCTCCGCGTCCAGTCCCTCGGTGCCGGCCGATTCGAGCTCACCGTTGACGGCAAGGCAGTCGCCTCCTTCACCGGCGAAGAGCTCGACCGCGGCGTCAATCTCGCCCTCTTGAAAACCCCCATGGTCGATCAGGCGCGCGGCGTCGACTGGGATGAGCAGCGGCGCGCCTCGCTCGAACTCGCCCGCTTCATCCTCATGGCCGAAGTCAAGCAGAGCCCCACTTCATCCGTCGCCGAGAACAAGCTCGCCGAAGGCGAGGATGAAAAACAGGGCGCGGCGCTCAAAGAGCACGACCCCAAGCCCCACAAATTCGAGCTGCGCCGCCAGTAGCCTCGCTCAAATCCGCGCGCCCCGCTCAGGGCCGCTGATCCATCTGCGCATACACCGGCGCGCCCAGTTCCCGCCGCACCGCGTAGCCCACAGCAGCCGGGTTAAGCCCCTCGGCCCCTGCTTGCCACTGCGCCACCACTCTCTGCTCGCCATCCACAAGCGTCACGGCCGCCTCCGTGCCCTCCATCTCCGTGGCCCCGCGCACAAAGCGCACGCTCGGCAAATCAAGATCGAGCATCGCATTGCGCCACGCTTCGTCTTCATGAAGATTTTCAACCGCCACAATAATCTGCAATTGCTGCGGACCGTACTCTCGCGCCAGCGTCCGCAGTGCGACCAGCTGCGCCATCGCATCGGCAGCAATCAGCCCATCGCCGTCGAGCGCCAGATCCACTGCAACAACCAGCATTGCCTGCGCCTTTTTGAAGGCGGCCAGCGGCTTTCCGTCAAGTCCCGGCAGCGCTGCAACGGGCGCCATCGAAAACTGCCGTCGGCTCGCCGCATCGCCAAACCCCTCCGCCAGCGCATCGTCCTGCACGCTCAATTCGCTTCCCTGCTCCGCGCCCGCGCGCTGCAGCTCGGCCAGCAGATTCCACGTCTGTCCGTTCCACTCCCAATGCGGACTCGCCGCGCCGTGATACTCGTAGCGATTGCGTTCCAGCTTCAGCTTGTCGCCAGGGCTCCGCATCAGCTCCGGGCTGCTGGTGCGAGTCACGTTGCCTCGAAACACCAGTGGACTTCCCTTCAGCTGCGTGTCCTTGTCGTTCACCAGCAGCGCCGCCGGCCCCGGCGGATTCCACACGATCGTGTTGTTCTCAATCGTCATCCCATCAATCGCGCCATCGTTCCACGTGCGCACATAGATCGCCCCTTGCAGCGCGGCCATCCGCGGGCTCAGCCCGTTATTCACGCAGAGGTTGTGCCGCACCATCGCGTCGTGCGTCACAAACCCGGCGCCAAACACCGCCACGCAGTAGCCCTGCGTATCGTGAGCATAGTTGTCTTCCACCGTGTTGCGCGTCGTCGCCCAGTCAATGTCGTACGCGCCGCCGTCCACGCCCGGGCTCTCCGTCAGAAATGCCTCGCTGTTGCGCACCGCGCAGTCCGTGCAGCTCCACGTCCAGATCGCGTTCGGCGTGCCCACGCTCTCGGTCGGCTGCTGTCCCGTCAGCCATGCCGCGCTCGCGTCAATCAACCCCTCGCGCACGTCGAACAGAATCATCCCATCGCCATACACGTCGTGCACCACGCTGTTGCGAATCGCCACGTCGCGGTTGTACCCGTCCTCGTCCGAGGAAAACCGGCCCGCGCCCATCATGATGCCGGCCCACTGGTTGGTGTGCGCAGCCACCACATTCTCAATCAGCACATGCTCAAACCGCTGTCCCTTGGCCCCGCGCAGAAACACCACCAGCCCGCTGTCCTTGCTCGTCAGCTCGCCCCCCTTCACGTCGTGCACCACCAGGTTGCGCAGCGTGATGTGGCTCTGCACCTTGTCCTCGTCGCCCGTCACCAGCAGCCCGTACGTGGCGCCGCCGGAAATATCGAGCGAGTCAATCTGCCAGTACTCGGCGTTCGCGAGCAGCACCGCCTGCCGCTCTTTGCCGCGCGCCACAATGCGCGGTCGCAATCCCTCGCCATACGCAGTCAGCCGGATCACCTGCCCCGCCCGTCCTGACCCATGCAGCTCCAGCGACCCTCTGCACACCGTGCCGCGCTTGAGCGCCATCACATCGCCCGCCGCAAACACATGCGCCGACACAGCGGCCAGCGCGTTCCACGGGTGCGCCTGCGTTCCATCACCGCCGCCCTCCGCGCTGCAATCGGCATACAGCCGGTGCGGCAAAGACGCAGCGGCTCCCTGCGCCGCGGCAGCCGCCGCGAGCGCAAGGAGCCATGAAAATTGAAGCAGTAGGCGAGTCAGCATCTACCCCGTCGATCCTCCCGCCTTCATTATGGCGCGCAGACCGCCTCTGGGAGCTTGTTGAAATAGTCCTGGGTGTCCCGGCCTTTGAAGGGTACGGGCTTCAGCTTGAAGGGTACGGGCTTCAGCCCGTACACCAAGTTCTGCCTTTTCAGCAGCGGGCTTTAGCCCCCGAGGGAATCGAAAGCCAATTCGAGCTGTCCCAATCGCTTTTTCAACAAGTTCCTAAAACACCAGCCGCCCGGCAAACTGCATCACCCGCGGATAGTACCCGCCCGTGATCGTGCCTAACTTCGCGCCTGCCGCCATGTCCGAGACCGGGTTGTCGTAGTGCGCCGTGTTCAGCAGGTTGAACGCCTCAATGCGAATCTGGAACGTCATCGCCTTCGGCAGCGTGAGCACCTTGAACAGCGACAGGTCCTCGTTCGTGTAGCCCGGCCCATAGAGCGGGTTGCGCGCCGCGTCGCCCGTGATCAACGTCTTTCCCGCGCCTGTCGATTGAGACTGTCCCGCGGGAATCGTGAACGCCTTGGTGTTGAACCACTCCATCGTCGACGGATGCGCCAGCTTGGCGTTGCCGGTGATGTTCGGCCGCAGCCCCGGATACTCCTGGTCATTGCCGTTGCTCACCACGTTGAACGGCTTGCCCGTCTGTAGTGTCGTGATGCTGTTCAGTTGCCAGCCGCCCAGAATCTCCTCTGTCAGGCCGTTCGCGTGGCTCAGGAACCGCTTCCCATGCCCCACCGGCAGCTCAATCATCTGGCTCGCCGAGAAGTGATGGCGCAGGTCCGTGTCCGAGTTCGCATACTCCGCGCCCAGGTTGAACGGGTTCT
>Ga0302319_10005827_pt1 | contig 24622 bp, 24 predicted proteins | sample Bog_T0_2_FD_203319 | JGI IMG/M metagenome (GOLD analysis project Ga0302319, IMG submission 203319) | Peat permafrost microbial communities from Stordalen Mire near Abisko, Sweden - Bog_T0_2 | ecosystem: Environmental > Terrestrial > Soil > Wetlands > Peat | place: Sweden: Abisko, Stordalen Mire...
GCGGCTTTCGCGATATTTTTAGCCAGTTTTTCGGCCGTAGTGGAGCGGCTCCAGGCGGCCGTCAACCGGCTAATCCCGAACGTGGAGCCGATCTAGAATACGGTTTGAACGTCGATTTCTGGCAATCCATGCGCGGCACGCAGGTAAAACTTAGCATTTCGCGGCAAGAGACCTGCGAAGTTTGCCACGGCAGCGGATCTTCGGGCAATAGCGTTGCCGTGTGTCCGGAATGTGATGGCAGTGGAACGGTCACGCAGATGGCGGGCGCTATGAAGTTCAACTTGACGTGTAACCGCTGTGGCGGAACGGGGCGCTTGAAAAATGCCTGCCCGAATTGTCGCGGCGAGGGTCGCCTCAGCCGTCCTGATTCAGTCGAAGTTCGCATTCCGCAAGGCGTGGCCTCGGGCTCGCGATTGCGTGTCGCCGGCAAAGGAAACGCCGGTACCGCCGGTGGTCCGGCGGGCGATCTTTACATTACTATCCGCGTGGAAGAGCATCCGTTCTTCAAGCGCGATGGTGACAATATTGTGATTCAGATACCGCTCACGGTGAGCGAAGCGGGCTTGGGCGCCAAGATCGAAGTGCCCACCATAGACGGTCGGGCTTTGCTCAAGATTCCGCAAGGCACGCAAAGCGGGCAGAAGTTCCGGCTGCGCGAAAAAGGCGTCTTCAACGGACGTAAGAACACGCGCGGCGATGAGATCGTCGAGGTGCTCCTCAAGGCGCCGGACGTCCATGACGAAAAGACACGTGAACTGCTTCGTGAACTGGCGCAGATTCAGACGGACGACGTGCGCTCCGAGATCTGGAACAAAGTGGAACCAGCATAAATCATGGCAAAGACCAAGAGTAAAGCGGCCTACATGATATCGTCGGTGGCCGAACAGTATGAAATTCACCCGCAGACGTTACGGCTGTATGAACGCGAGGGCCTACTCACGCCTTCCCGGAGTGATGGCAACACGCGGCTCTATACCGATGAAGATCTCGAACGGCTAGAAGTGATTTTGAAGCTAACGCGTGATCTGGGCGTCAATTTAGCCGGTGTTGAGATCATCCTGAACATGCGCGAAAAAATGGAGGCCATGCAGCAACAAATTGAAGGTTTCATTTCGAACCTGAATCAGGAATTGTCTAAGCGCGCTGCCACCACTAAGCCCAAGGAAGAAGATCTCAGCCTTATGCCCGTGATTCAGATCACCTCCTTAAGCCGTTCCGCCGAAGGCAAGAAGCCCGTGATCGAGACGAAGCGAAAAGGCTGGCGCGGATAACAAGTTCCCCAGTGACCATCACCAGTGTTTGTGTCTATTGTGGGTCCAGTCCAGGTAGTCGTCCGGTCTTCCTAGACGCTGCGAAAACGCTCGGTCGGACATTAGCCGAGCGCCAGATCGAGATTATCTACGGCGGTGGACGGCGCGGACTGATGGGTGCGCTAGCCGATTCCGCGCTGGCGGCCGGAGGTCGCGTGACCGGCATCATTCCACAATCCTTAGTCGATGCCGAAATTGCTCACCGCGGCCTTTCGGAATTGCTGGTCGTGCATACCATGCACGAGCGTAAGGCGGAGATGACCCGGCGCGCCGGCGCCTTCCTGATTCTGCCAGGAGCATGGGGAACGCTCGACGAACTGTGTGAGGCTCTGACATGGGCACAACTCGGGATTCATCATAAGCCGTGTGGCATGTGGAATGTCGCTGGCTACTACGATCTGCTCCTCGAGTTCCTGGCGCATGCCGTGCACGAGAAATTCTTGCAAGCCGATGACCGCGACCTTTTGCTGGTGAGCAAAGACCTAACCGGACTGTTGGGGATGATGGCGGAGTTCCAGCCGCGTTTTCGTCCCATCAACAAGTGAGATACTCGACTCATACGCCTGGGGAGGCTCCCATGACCCGCTGGACCAATGGTTTTGCGATTTTTCTGTTCTTGACAGCGCAAGTGTTCGGACAGAAAGCCCCGACTGCGGGAGGTGGTGGCGGTAGCACCACAACAACGACTGGCGGCGCGAACACGCCCACCGGCAACCCTGGATACAACAACCCGAATCTCAACAACAACACGAACAATAATCCGTCGAATGATCCATTCGGCACGCAGCCCATTTTCCTGTCGGGGAAAGTGATGTTCGACGATGGCTCGCCCGTCAACAAAGACATCCGGATTGAGCGTGTGTGCGGAGCAAACGTCAGAATTGAATCGCACGTAGATAACAGCGGCCATTTCTCTTTTGAGATAGGCGGCAATACCGGCGCCTCGGAGTCGATTATGGACGCGTCCCAATCCGAAGCAACAGGCGGCGGTTCACGGGTTTCAGGTTTGCAAAATCAGGGTTCTCTCATGAACGGCACAAACTCCGGCAACAACTCTAGGAGGCTCTCTCCGGAACAGACCTTGTGGGGTTGCGACTTACGCGCGTCCTATCCTGGCTACCGTTCCGAGTCGCTTTCGCTGGCGGGCCGCAAATCCTTGGACGATCCGAACGTCGGCACCATTATCTTGCACCGCCTTGCCAACGTACAAGGTACAACCATCAGCATCACCACTGCCGAAGCGCCTAAGTCGGCGCAGAAGAATTATGACAAGGGTGTGCAGGCAGCGCGCAAAAACAACATGGACGAAGCCGAGAAGCGCCTGTTAGCCGCCACCGGTGAATACCCCAAATATGCCATTGCTTGGTTCGCGCTGGGCCAGGTGCAAGAGCGGCTGAATCGCCCGGACGATGCCCGCAAATCCTATTTGGAGGCCGCGACCGCCGACAAACATTACGTGAGCCCGTACGATGAACTGGCGTTCCTCGCCGCGCACGACAACAAGTGGGCGGATGCCGCGCAATACAGCAAGCAGGCCATCGATTTGAACCCGGTTGAGTTTCCGTCTTCGTATTGGTATAACGCCGTGGCCAACTACAATCTCAATCGGGAGACTGACGCCATCAAGAGTGGAAAGGCTTTGGTCAAGCTTGACGCCCGCCATCTCTTTCCGGAAATCAACCGGCTGCTCGCCGACCTATCCCTTCGCGCCAACGATTACACAGCCGCCGCCGAGTATTTGAAAGCCTATCTAACGCTGGTGCCGGCGGCCAAAGACGCCGAAACCCTAAAGCAGCAACTGCTCAAGATTGAAGAAGCCAAAGCGCAAATTCAGCAATGAAGAAATTACTCCTAGTCGCGATTTCTTGTACCATGATCTGCTTGGGCGCTGATTCAAACGCAAACTGGCAAAAGGTTTTGGCCGATCGTCTTCCAGCTTATGGACACCGCAATTGGATTGTGGTGGCGGATTCCGCTTATCCGGCGCAGGCCCGAGATGGCATCGAGACCATCGTGGCCGATGCCGACCAGGTGCAGGTATTGCAAGCGGTGCTAGGAGCGCTGGCCAAATCCAAGCACGTGGCGCCCATCATCCACCTCGATCAGGAGTTGCAGTACTTGGACGACGCTCAGGTGCCAGGAGTGGAAGCGTATCGCGACAGCCTCGCGGCCATATTCAAGGACAAAACGGTTGAGGCGGTACCCCACGAGAAGCTAATCGCCCAACTGGATGAAGTCAGCCAGACGTTTAAAATCCTGATCATCAAGACCAACATGACGGTTCCGTACACGTCCGTCTTTTTGCAGCTCGACTGTGCCTACTGGGGGCCGGAAGCGGAAAAAGGCTTACGAGCCAAGATGGCCGCCGCAGGCGTTCGATAGCTTACTTCTTCGGTTGCTGGCGAGCTGCGGTAGACGGCGGGACGATACCGCTGGCGCGCATGTAGCCTACAATGTTGCCGTAAATTTCGTTGTTGTGAACGGCAACGTGCATGAATGTGTATGCCATTTGAGGCGTTGCGATGACTTTTGCGTCATCAAGCGTGGCTAGTGCCGCCGCACAATAATCAAACGAATCCTTCAGGGCCTTGCTAATTTCAGCCTTCTCTTTGAGACCAGCCGCCTGTTTTTGGGCATCGGGTGCAGGTTCGCCTTTAAGCAGGGCGCAGTCGTTGTAATTGCGGTCGATGGAGTGAACCAGCCACTCGCCAAACGACATCTGGCCGGGCGTGAGCTTGAAGCTGTACTTATCGGCGGGCATGGCATCGGCGCTGGATTCGAGATTCTTGCGAATGCCGGCGAAATAGCGTTGCGTCATCGCGGTCGTCAGGTTAGTCTGAGCGTTCAGAAGGCCGGCGGCATAGCAGAGGCCGAGCAAGAGACGGATTTGCATTTGACAATGTTATCGCGTGGGCCTCCAAAACGAATCGCCGGGCCGAAACAGAATGGACGAGGCCGCGAGGGAAGCGGTCATTAAGACCACAAACGTGCGGATAGGAGACGTGACCTTCTTGAGCGGATTCTTTTCACTCAAGAAGAGATCCAGCCACGCCAGACCATAAAAGAACAGTTGCCCTACAACCATCAGCAGATTCAGCGGCCAAGGCAAAAATGGCGCCGTGATGAGCAGAATCAAGAGCGCAAACGGTACCAGCAGGCGTCCTAATTTGTGGGAAACAAAGTGGATCCACATACGGTTTGCGGTGGGATCTAACAAAGCGGGAAAATAGCCGATTACCTGATAAACCCCGGCCAGCGTACGAACCTTGCGGCGGAATTCGGAGTCAAGCGATGTGGGCTGATCGTAGGCGCGCGCTTTGGAATCGAACAAAACCCGATAGCCTTGAAAGAAAGCGTTCAGCGGCAGATACATGTCGTCAAGCAGGCAGCCAGCCGGCATGGGTTTGGCTAAGCTACGCCGCATGGCGTAGATGCAGCCTGTGGCGCCAAGAACAGAATCGATCTTGCTTAGCTTCATGCGGATCGATTTTTCGTACGACCAATAGCGGCCCACATTCGATTCTTCAGAACTGTCGCCTTCTCTAATGATCAGCTCGCCGCTGACAACGCCAACCGTTGCATCGGCGAAGTAAGAGACCAGTTCGCGCAGACTGCCTGGATCTAGTGGCTGGCGGACATCTGTGAAAAACAGGATCTCGCCTTTCGCGCGCTCCATACCGGCTGTCAGCGCCAGGGCTTTACCGCCCTTTGGAACCGGCAGACATTCGACGCCGCGATTCGCGAACTCTTGTGCGATGGAAACGGTGGCGTCAGTTGAGCCATCGGAGATAACGATAATGTGGAGCAACTCTGGCGGGTAATCCAGCGCCAAAAGAGAATTGAGCTTATCGCGCAGCCAGCGCTCGCCATTGTGGACGGCTAGCAAGACGGTAACGCTGCGCGGTTCGAAATGTTGAAAAGGTTCAGGATAATTGCCCTGGGCCAGCATGCCCAGCAGCATGCCGTAGCCGAAAAGCACCCAAACCACCCAAGCGAAGGCGAGTAGAAATAGGACCAGGCTCAACACGTCAGCAATTCCTCAAAGCGCGTTGCCACCGATTCTGATGAAAAGTTGTCAGTCACCATTTCCAGCGCCGCTTGCGCCATGCTCGCACGAATGGCCGGCTGATCGAGCAGTTCGACACATTGATCGGCAAAAGCTTGTGGATCATCGGCAATGCGAATATTGGCCGGCGCGTGATAAGTCAGACCTTCGGCGCCGATGGTGGTCGAAATCACAGGCACTCCGGCAGCCATGGATTCGTAGACTTTCAGGCGTGTGCCGCCGCCGATGCGCAGCGGAACGATAGTAGCTTTCGAATGCCATAGATAAGGCCGGACATCGGGTACAGTGCCTGTGACGAAGAAACGCGAATCACCTTCCGCCAGTGACAAAGTGGCAGGCGAAGGATCGCGGCCCACGATGGCGATCGAACACTCCGGCTTGCGTTGGCGAATCAGCGGCAGAATGCTTTTCGCGAAGTAATCCACGCCGTCTGTATTCGGCATCCAATCCATGGAACCGACGAAGACCAAGTCTGCTGCGTCGGCCGGGCGCGCCGGCAGTTGCGGCGGTGCCGCGAAATAACCGAGATTGACGCCAGTGGGCACCGCAGCCACCCGTTCCACTTGGAACAACTCTCGCATTGTGCGAACGTCCACGTCCGAGACAGCAATGATCGAACCTGCCGCGCGGCAGATGCGGCGTTCATAGTTTTCCATACGATTCGCCTGCATCTGCAGGTAGGCGCGCTGCAGAGGTCCGGTAGCGTTTTCCACGTGGCGGCGCCAGATCATCGTTTCAACGTTATGTTGAAATAACACGAACTTTCCAGGATCTGAAAAATGCGGCGCAGCGGCAAGAAAATCACAGACGATACGATCAAAGCGCTCTTTCTCGATCAGCGCTGCCAGTCCTGCCGCCATTTGCGGCGAATAAAAACGGCTGACCGCTAACGGCATTTCCGAGAAAAATCCCCCCGCGAGCTGCCAGGCGAAAGCGAGTGATCGTTTGCTCGGAACCGCATGCGGATAGGCGTAAGACTTCGTGGAATACTCGTTCGCCCGCGCCGGACCTTCCGAATTCGGGTCTTGCGTCAGAGCGGCATAATGAATCTCATGCCGCGCATGCAGCGCGCGCACGATTTCAAGCGTACGAATCTGACCGCCTTTGTTTGTAGGGTGGAGGAAGTTCGGGTTAACCCAAAGAATTTTCATGTCACGCGAGCGATGCGAAATAGACTTATCGGCCGATTTGGATTAGGTTTTAACATACAGTGCGCCGCCCCGGTGTCTAACGTTGCTATCGTTCGACTCTTTGATTACCCACAGAGAGTTCGATAGGAACCTCGATCCCTTCCACGGAAGAGTATTGACACGAAGAGACGGACTCGAGAATGGCTTCTCCCAGGCTCATGATCAACTATTTTGATGATACTGCGAGACGGCGCACGGTCGGTACGCCTAAGCGTTTTGATCGACTGCTCCAGATAGTGAAGCAATGGTAGTTATTCTGTGGCTATCATGGAAAGACATGATGACGTACGATCAGGATTTTTTTCAATGGACGCAGGAGACGGCGCGGGCGATTGAAGAAGGCCGTTTCGACGAAATCGACAGAGCCGCGTTAGCCGACGAGGTGGAATCTTTGGGGAAGCGCGACCGGCGGGAATTGGGAAGCCGCATGGCAGTGATCGTGCTGCACATGCTGAAGTTGAAGTATCAGCCGGAACGCGAAGCGCGCAGTTGGCATGACTCGATCGGCGAGCAACGCGAGCAAATCGCAATTCTTTTGGTTGAAAGTCCGAGCCTGCTGCCGCAACTGCCGAAACTGCTGGGCGATTATTACCCGCTGGCGCGCCGGCAAGCGGCGAATCAAACCGGGATCAAGCTTGCCGTGTTCCCGCCGACATGCGAGTGGACGGTGGAGCAGGTGCTGGGCGGCGACTGTGCGCCACAGACGTAGAGTTAGAGGATACTTCTAGCGATATTCTTCGTTCAACTTACTCAGCGCATCTGAGCCAGGACACAATTTTTCGTAAGGCACTTGAGTCAACGGAATCTCAGGCGTGCCGCTCATCTCGTGCATATCTGGCACACTTTCATCCAAATATAAGACGCCCGTTACCACTTCGCCCTTGGCTTGATGTTCCTGTAAATACGCCATCACGCGCTGGCGGTCTTTGGGATCGTAGCCGGGCGGTACGGTGCGGAAGCGCAGCACGCTGCCATCGTGCATCGTTACCGATGTGACGCCGTTGCCGTTTAACTCAGCCAGGATTTCCGACGCCTTGGGAACGTAGTCTGTCTCAGTCGCGCGCGACTCGTTGCGGCGCGTGTATTGATAGCTTTTGGTAGAACCCTCGTGATCGTTGAATGTGACACAAGGTGACACAACGTCAAGCAACGCCAAACCGCGGTGCGCGAATGCGGCTTTCAGAATCGGCACAAGCTGTTCTTTGTCACCCGAAAAACTGCGTGCCACGAAGGTTGCGCCGATGCTCAGAGCCAGCATGACCGGATCGATGGGCGCCATGCGGTTCGCTTCGCCGCGCTTGCTCTTTGAACCGACATCGGCCGAGGCCGAGAACTGGCCTTTGGTGAGTCCGTAAACGCCGTTGTTCTCAATCAGGTAAACCATCTTCACATTGCGGCGAATAGCGTGGCACATGTGGCCAATGCCGATGGAAAGAGAATCGCCATCGCCAGAAACGCCTATGTACGTCAGTTCACGGTTCGCCGCCGCGGCGCCAGTGGTGATGGTTGGCATACGCCCATGCGCGGAGTTGAAACCATGCGCGCCGTTCACGAAATAGGCCGGCGTCTTTGACGAGCATCCGATGCCGCTCATCTTCGCCAGCATGTGCGGCCGCATCGACATCTCCCACAGCGCCTTGACGATGGCGGCCGTGATGGAATCGTGTCCGCAGCCGGCGCACAGCGTCGACATGGAACCTTCGTAATCGCGAATCGTCAGCCCAAGTTCATTCCGTTGTAAGCTCGGGTGCGTTGCTATTGGTTTCGCTATCGATGGCACTCGTTTCTCCTGACGCTTCAATGGCGTCCACTACCTGTTTGGCGCTAAGCGGAAATCCGCCGTAGAGCAATATAGGACTGAGCTTTTCCTTCTTCACGCTGGTCTCAAGCGTCAGCAGCGAAGTAAGCTGCCCATCGCGGTTCTGTTCTACAACGAAATTCCGGGCGTGCTGATTCAGAAAGGTCTCAACGTTCTTGGCGAACGGGAATCCACAAATGCGCATGTAATCGGCCTTGATGCCCTTTTGCGCCAGCTCGGCAACGGCTTCGCGCACGGCCAGATCGCAGCCACCCAACGTGACCACTCCGAAGCGCGGTTGGAAGACCGTTTGAATTTTCGGTCCCGGAACGAAATCTGCCGCTGCCGCGTGTTTCTTGGCCAGGCGATCGATCACCTGTTGATATTCAGACGGAGTTTCCGTATAAGCGCCGAGTTTGTTATGACCGGAGCCGCGCGTGACATAGGCACCCTTGGCGTCGACTCCGGGAACCGTGCGAGCCGCCACAAATTGTTCGTCTTCGTCTGAGTAACGGAAATACTTCGGCAGCTTTTTGAGGTCTTCTTCGCTGAGAACGCGGCCGCGATCCGGCGCATATGAATCGTCCCACTGCAGCTTCGGTACCACCCAATCGTTCATGCCGATATCCAGATCGGACATTAAAATAACAGGCGTTTGGAAGCGTTCGGCCAGATCAAACGACTTTACGGCGAACTCAAAGCATTCAGCCGGATTAGCCGGGAAAAGCAGAATATGTTTGGTATCGCCGTGGGAGGCGTAGGCGCACGAGAGGAGATCGGCCTGCTGGGTGCGCGTGGGCATGCCGGTGGACGGACCAACGCGTTGGACGTCCACGACCACGGCTGGGATCTCGGAATAATAAGCCAGTCCCAGCAACTCGTTCATGAGCGAAATACCGGGACCCGCCGTGGACGTGAACGCGCGCGCACCGTTCCACGACGCGCCGATGACCATTCCGATGGCCGCGAGTTCGTCCTCGGCTTGGATGATGCAATAGTTGTTGCAGCCGGTCTCTGGATCTTTGCGGTACCGTTCGCAGAATTCTTTGAAAGCATCCATAACGGATGTGGCCGGCGTGATGGGATACCAAGCCGCGACCGTGGCGCCCGCATAAACGCAGCCCAACGCAGTGGCCGTATTGCCGTTAATCAGAATCTTGTCGCCGTTCGTACTCATCGGCTGCAGGTGAAAGGGCAGCGGGCAAGCGAATTTTTCTTTCGCGTAGTCAAAGCCGATTTTCACCGCCTGCAGATTCAAATCGCGCACGTTCTTCTTTTTCTTGAATGTTTCATCGAGCAGCGTTTCGACGATTTTCATGTCGATTTCAAGCGTCGCGGCCAGCGCACCGGCATAAGCGATGTTCTTCATCAACGTGCGATCGCGCGGGTTTTCAAACCGCTCGTTGCACATCTGCGCGAACGGAATCGGCATGAAGTTCACGTCGTCGCGATAGAGACTCTTATCCAGCGGCCACGATGAATCGTAGAGCACGTACCCGCCTTGGCGAACTTCCTTGATATCGCGCGCATACGTCTGCGCATTCATAGCCACCATCAGGTCATAATCGAGCGCACGCGCCGTATTGCCCTGTTCGTTCACGCGGATCTCATACCAGGTGGGCAACCCTTGAATGTTCGAAGGGAACAGATTCTTGCCCGACACCGGGATACCCATGCGGAAAATCGCCTGCATCAACAAGCCGTTCGCGCTTGCCGAGCCGGTTCCGTTTACATTCGCCAATTTGATGGCGAAATCGTTTACACTGCCGCCAGAGTTTCGCTGCACGTCTTCACGCCCGCATATGGAATGATGAGTTGGAATTTCTGCATGTCCCAAGCCGCCGTGGGGCAGCGTTCCGCGCACAGACCGCAATGGACGCACACATCTTCGTCCTTGGCCATAATACGTTTAGTTTGCGGCAAGGCCGCCGACACATATAGATCTTGTTCCGGACTCAACGCCGGAGCTGACAAGCGCGCACGCAGATCCAACTCGTCACCATCGCGCATAATTGTCAGGCACTGCACTGGGCAGATATCCACGCACGCATCGCATTCAATACATTTTGGCGCGGCGAATACAGTTTCCACATCGCAGTTCAAACAGCGGCCCACTTCGGCTGCCGCCTGTTCCGCTGTGAAGCCCAGTTCTACTTCAATGTTCATTTTGTTGAAGCGCTCGACTAAATCGACGTGCTTCATCTTCTGGCGCAGCGCGGCGGAGTAATCGTTCTTATAGCTCCACTCGCTGATACCCATTTTCTGAGTTACCAAATTCATCCCGTAGGCCGGCCGGTCGGTTAAGGATTCGTTCTGGCAATAGTTGTGAATCGAGATGGCGGCTTGGTGGCCATGCTCCACGGCCCAGATGATGTTCTTGGGTCCAAACGCCGCATCACCGCCAAAGAAGACACCCGCGCGCGTAGATTGGAACGTCTTCTCCTCCACCACCGGAACTTCCCATTTGTCGAACTCAATACCCAAATCGCGCTCAATCCACGGAAACGCGTTCTCTTGGCCGATGGCAAGAATCACGTCGTCGGCCGGCAGGAAAATCTCGTCCAGGGTTTTCGATTTCTTCGCGCTGGCGTCCCATTCCAGCCGCTCAAACGCCATGCCTTTGAGCACACCGTTTTCCACCACGAAATTCTTGGGCGCGTGGTTCACAAGAATCTCAACGCCCTCTTCTTCCGAATCTTCCAACTCCCATGGCGACGCTTTGAAATACTGACGCGGACGTCGCGCCATGACCTTGATATCTTTGCCACCCAGACGCCTTGAGGAACGGCAACAATCCATGGCCGTATTGCCAACGCCGATGATCAGCACGCGCTCGCCTATGGACGAAACGTGGCCAAACGCCACGGATTCAAGCCAATCGATACCAATATGAATGCGATTGGAAGCATGGCGGCCCGGTACATCCAGATCTTTGCCACGCGGCGCGCCGCTGCCGACAAAGATGGCGTCGAAACGATCGCCCAACAGCGCCTTCATGCTCTCGACGGGCGAGTTGTAGCGAATCTCCACGCCCATATCCAAGATGTAATCGATCTCTTCTGCCAACACTTGTTCCGGCAAGCGAAACGACGGGATATTGGAACGCATCAACCCGCCCGGCTTATCCTGCTTTTCAAAAATCGTAACCTGATAGCCCAACGGCATCAGATCGTTCGCCACAGTGAGCGACGCTGGGCCTGCGCCTACCAGGGCAACGCGTTTGCCGTTTTTCTGCGCAGGCGCCTTGGGCAACAGATGCTTCACTTCATCGCGATTGTCGGCGGCCACGCGCTTGAGACGGCAAATCGCAACTGGCTTACCGTCTAATCTGCCGCGGCGGCACGCGGGCTCACAAGGACGGTCGCAAGTCCGTCCAAGAATGCCAGGGAAAACATTCGACTCTCTATTTGTTAGATAGGCTTCGGTGTAGCGCCCTTGCGCAATTAGCCGGATATACTCCGGCACATTCGTATGCGCGGGGCAGGCCCACTGGCAATCTACGACCTTGTGGTAATAATCGGGGTTTTGAACGTCAGTCGGTTTCACACGGACCTATGACCAGCAAACGCAGCTTGTCATCCATTCTTTTTTCTATCGCACGAATTATATCAGTGGTTCGGTGCGCAATTACGGAAATTCTCATATTGGTTGTCATAATATGTTGCTGTAACGTTGCTGATGTAAGGTTCGGAGGCTCAGTTGTCCGCTATACTCGGAACTCCTCGCGAAACGTTCCCCGGTGAACGCCGCGTAGCGATCGCGCCCCGCCACTGCGAAGTGTTGCGGAAAGCAGGGATAGAAGTCCTTATCGAGCACGATGCCGGAACAGCTTCTGGTTACCTTGACGAAGCTTACATTGCCCGCGGCGGACAAATCGTTGATCGGCCAACACTTTTTGCCCAAGCAACGCTGATTGCCCAGGTTCGCGCGCTGGGCGCTAATCCAGAAGCGGGGCGAACCGATCTTGCATTGTTGCGTCCCGGCCAGGCGGTGGTTGGCTTTGGTGAACCGCTCACTGCCGGCAAGGAAGCAACAGACTTGGCGGCGGCAGGCGTTTCCTTTTTCGCCATGGAATTGATGCCGCGCATCACGCGCGCGCAAAGTATGGACGCGCTTTCTTCCATGGCCACCATTTCCGGCTATCAGGCGGTGTTGCTTGCTGCCATGGAATTGCCGAAAATGTTCCCCATGTTGATGACCGCCGCCGGAACGGTGGCGCCCGCCAAAGTTTTCGTGCTCGGCGCAGGCGTGGCGGGTTTGCAGGCCATTGCAACGGCCCGCCGTTTGGGCGCCGTCGTTTCCGCCTACGATGTGCGGCCGGTTGTGAAAGAGCAAGTGGAAAGCGTTGGCGGCAAGTTCATCATTTTGGATGTAGATTCGAAGACGTCGGAAGACAAGGGCGGCTACGCCAAAGCCATGGACGAAGCGTTTTACCGGCGTCAGCGTGAACTACTGACTGAAATCATTCGTGAGCAGGACGTGGTGATCACCACGGCGGCCGTGCCTGGCCGCAAAGCGCCCATCTTAGTAACGCGCGATATGGTGCTCGCCATGCAACCTGGTTCGGTCATCGTAGATATTGCCGCGGAACGCGGCGGGAATTGCGAGGTGACAAGACCCGGCGAAAGCATTGTGGAGCGCGGTGTCTCCGTGCTCGGCCCGCTGAATGTTCCCTCCATGGTTCCCTTCCACGCCAGTCAGATGTATTCCTCCAACGTGTCCTCGTTTGTGAAATTACTGTTCAAAGACGGCGCGCTCAACATTAATCAAGAGGACGAAATCATCCGCGAGACGCTGGTAACGCACGGCCACAACGTGGTGCATCCGCGCGTTGTAGAAGCAGTGCAGAGTCAACTGGGCGCATCGGCCGCCGGAAGGTAACCCACAATGAACAAGTACGAAATTGCGATTTGGGTATTTATGCTGGCGGCGTTTCTCGGTTTCGAATTGATTCGCCGCGTTTCCCCTCTACTGCACACGCCGCTAATGTCGCTCACCAACGCGATCTCGGCCATAGCGGTGGTAGGAGCCATTTTGATCACGGGCGCCAAAGATGCGTCGGTATTCACTCGCACGCTTGGTTTTATTGCCGTGGTGGCATCTACCGTGAATGTCGTGAGCGGCTATCTCATCACAGACCGCATGCTGAAGATGTTCAAAAAACGCGGACCTCAGAAACACTAAGGAGAAGCACGAAATGGACATCTTCTATCCAGCTCTCTACATACTCGCGGCCGCCGGATTTATTCTCGCCATCAAGTGGATGAACTCACCCGCAACGGCACGGCGCGGCGTGATCGTTGGTGAAATTGGCATGCTGCTGGCCGTGGTCGGCACGTTGATGCGTTTTGAGGTAGTGAATTATCAGTGGATCCTGATCGCGTTCTTTATTGGGTCGGCGATTGGCGTTCCGATTGCCTACGTCATGCCAATGACGGCCGTACCGCAGCGCACCGCTATTTCACACGCTTGCGGCGCGTTGGCTTCGGCGCTGATTGGCACGGCGGAATATTACCGGCACACGCCCAACGGCTTCATCATGGGCGCGCTCGTTTTAGAGACGCTTCTGGGCTTCCTCACTTGTACGGCGAGTTTGATGGCGTTCGGCAAGTTACAGGAAATTTTGCCCACGCGGCCCATCACTTATAAGGGCCAGAATTTCGTCAACCTTGGGATCTTCGGGCTGGCAGTGATCGTCGGCGTTGCGCTGATTATGGACCCGACGCGCACATTCCTTTTCCCGATCTTTGCGCTGCTTTCCCTTATCTTCGGCGTGTTGCTCATTGTCCCGATTGGCGGCGCGGACATGCCGACGGTGATCGCTCTGCTGAATTCCTATGCTGGACTTTCGGCGAGTGCGATGGGGTTTGCGCTCGATAACAAGTTGCTGATTGTGGCCGGCGCGTTGGATGGTTCTTCGGGCTTCATTCTTTCGGTGATTATGTGCCGGGCCATGAACCGCTCTTTTAGCAACGTTTTGTTCGGCGCGTTCGGGACGATTCAAACGAGTGCGGCCAAGACCACGGCGAAGCCGGTGCGATCCGCGTCACCCGAAGAGGCGGCTGAGATTCTGGACGCCGCACGCACGGTGGTGATTATTCCGGGGTACGGCATGGCCGTGGCACAGGCGCAGCACAAGTTGCGCGAGATGCATGACATTCTCACCAAACGTGGCGTGGAGGTGCGCTTTGCGATTCATCCCGTGGCGGGGCGCATGCCGGGACACATGAACGTGCTGCTGGCGGAGGCTGACATTCCTTACGATAAGTTGTTGGAGATGGACGACATTAATCCCGAGTTCGCGCGGACCGATGTGGCGCTCGTGATTGGGGCGAATGATGTGGTGAATCCGGCGGCCACCAACGATAAGACGAGCCCGATTGCGGGCATGCCGATTTTGAAGGCGTATGAAGCGGGCACGGTGATGGTGATTAAGCGCGGCATGAGTCCGGGATTTGCCGGCATTGATAACGAGCTTTATTACATGGATAAAACGCTGATGCTGTTTGGGGATGCGAAGAGTTTCGTGGGAAGTATTGTGAAGGAGTTAAATGCCGTAGGTGCGGCCGCGGCGAGTGCGGGCTAGACTCATACGCGAAAATAAAGCAGGACGATGTGGACCACTCCCAAAACACCTTCATCCTTGGAACAGCGCCCCGCCTTCGTGAACACGGCCGAAGCCTTCTGCGCACACATCGAAGCCGCCGCATCTTGCGAACGCCCAACTTTCGTGCGGCTCTGCTTCGCGCTTATCTCCAAGTTGCTCTCTGAGGTGATGGAACTTCCCGAGGTTGAAGGAAAACTCGACGCCGGCAGCGTGAGTGATGAGCGCTATAACGAAATCGCCCAACTCGTGAAGGCCAAATTCACAGACGACGATTACTACACAATGATGTTCGATCCGTACGAAATCGCCGCCGAACCCGTGGTTGGTTCCCTGTCCGACGATCTTGCCGGCATCTGGCGCGGCATAAAAAGTGGACTCGAATCGCTGAACAAGGGCGGTCTGGAAGACGCAGTAGCCCAGTGGCGTTCTTCGTTCGCGGAACAATGGGGCGATCAGGCAACGCAGGTTCTGCGTCCGCTTTCGGCGTTACTGCTCAGAGATGGGTAGGCATGATTCGCCTTTACGTTGAACTAGCCGCGGGTGCCGGCCGCCTGCTTCTTCTTGCGGCTCGACGTCTTCACAGTCTTCACGTCTTTAGAAGACCAGCGGCCAAGCTTATAGGTACGGCTGAAATGATTGGTGGTGTTTGAAATCGTCACCGAAATAGCACCCCCTCCGTCGCATTCGTACAACTCTCCGATGCGCTGGCCAGCGGCCGCTTCCGAGTGTTCCACCGGCAGCGATTTCAAATTTGCCGCAGCTTGCAGCGCGGGGTCGAATGGGAAATAGATCTCGTCCCACATAGTGACTTCGCCCGAAGGACCACCGTCTTCGGCGCGATGACTGCATTCCAGAAAACGAAAATGGCCTGAGTTGTGAACTGGCGCATAACTGCGGCGAATGGCCAGCGGCGGCGCACCGGCTTGCGGCAGACCCAGGCCCTTTTCAAACAGCGGATCAAATACCATCCGTATTCCGCAATCAGCCTCGCGCCAGACGCCGAAATAGCGCGCCAGACGTTCGCTCAGTTGATAAGTGCCCGGTTGATCGGCTTGAATGGCGAGCCCGATCGCGGTGGCCGAACGTGTATACGCAGAACGTTGCACACGCCGCCCAAACTTTTCCCGCAGCATGCGCGCCACTAATGGCAGTTCGCTGCCGCCACCGGTGACATAGAGCGCGCCAAACTCGCCGGCGTTTTTCTCCAACAGGTCTTCAGCGGCCGCAATGGTCTCTTCCACCAATGGCTTCGCCATCTCATAAAAGTCGGACACCTGCACCACAACATTGCCCCAGAGCGAGTTCACGGGCTCCAGATCAATGGAAAGGCGGCGCGAATTCGGATTCAGAGTCTCTTTTTTGAGGCGGCATTCGTCTAACAGCCAAAACCAACCCGCCGCCGTAATTTCGTCGCGCGCATCAAGGCTGACACCGGCTTTATCCAACGCCAGATCTGCCACAATATGATCAAAATCGTCGCCGCCGATGGATGGAATGCCCTCGGAGGCGACTACGTGGTGGACGTTTTCGTCGAGAGTCACCAGCGAGGCGTCGAAGGTGCCGCCACCCAAGTCATACACCAGAATCGTTTCTTTATTGGCCTTCCCTTGCCGCTGCCGGTGGCCAAATTCGATGCTGGCGGCACTGGGCTCGTTCAAGATGCCAAGCACCTCGAAACCGGAGGCGCGAAACGCCTCCACTGTGAGAAAACGTTGATTGCTGTTAGCGTGCGCCGGCACGCCCAACATAATTTGCAGCGGTTCGTCCCGTTGTACGGAAAGGTTTGACGCCCGGCGCAGTTCCGCACCCAGCGCGCTAGTCAACCCCTGCAGCAGGTCGTTGAGTGACACTTGAACGCGGCCTAAATCAAGCCGCGTCTGTGGCCCGGCGTCCTCAAGCAGACGCTTAATCGAGCGCACCACGGTCCAAGACTCGTCGCTCTGCTTTTCCCAGGCCTGCCAGCCGTAACAACGCTCTTCGCCGCGAACGGCGACTAAAGACGGGAACCAATCCGGATTGGTCCCATCGGGTGACTCAAAGGAAACGAGCGGATAATTGCCGCGATCGGCGGCGGCAACGACGATCCGATTCGTCCCGAAGTCGATGCCTAACTTCATTCTTTCTTAGTGTAGAGGGTCGCGAATTTATTGTCGCCAAACCTTCGCTCCATTACCGGCAAACCGTAACAGGATTCGGGTATTTTAGGGCGTCGGGTTAATCTAGGATCTAGGCAAAGGAGTTTCGGTAATGTCATTGACTGCAAAAACACGGCAAGTTGGCAACGTATCGATTGTGGATTTGAACGGCAAGATTACCCTGGGGGAGAGTTCGGGCGTTTTGCGAGATGAGCTGAATTCGCTGTTAGCCATGGGCCGCAAGAGCATCATCGTCAACATGGCCAACGTCACCTATGTAGACAGCGCCGGTTTGGGCGAATTGGTGGGCAAGTACACCACGGCTACGAACCAAGGTGGATCCATTAAACTGCTTCATCTCCAAAACAAAATGAAAGATCTGTTGCAGATCACCAAGCTGCACACCATCTTCCCGATTTTCGAGGATGAAGATGCCGCGGTGGCCAGTTTCGCGACTGGCGCTACGGCGTAGGAAAATCTTTTACTTTTATTGACTGCTTCGATGGGGCCGGATGCGGTAATCATTCGCATTCGGCATCCGGATCACTTTACACATCTCAAAAAGGCGGGAGCGGGCACGTTCGCCTATACGATCTTCGAGCGTAGTTTTGTAGGCGGGAGCCCCGCCCGCGGCCTTCTCGATAGTAACGCCACCCATATCGGGATCAGGCAAATTGGTGGTTACAATCGTTGGCTTGTTGTGGTTACAGCGATGGGTGATGATGGAGGTGATTGTGTCCTCCACCCAACCGGTCACGCGGTGCGAACCCAAGTCGTCCAGTAGCAACAACTCTGCCTCTAACACGCTGCGGTAGGCATCGCGATCAGCCGCGCCTATTGTTTCACTAAAACCGGAGCGGATCCGGTCAAGCAGGTTCTGATAGTCGAAGAAGATTCCTTCGTAGCCGCGAGCGATCAGCGCACGCAAAGCAGCAACGGCTAGATGGGTTTTGCCGGTGCCCGGAGGACCAACCAGCAATAGACCTGGCTTCGCGTTTTTCGGATAGGCTCGCGCATATGAGGAAACGGCCAGCATCACGTCAGCCAAGGGGCGCTGAAGCACGGGGTTATCAATAGGCAGCACGAAGGTTCCAAAGGAAGCTTGCCGGTAGTTGGCGGGAATACCAGCGCGGCTTTCGCCTTCCTCTAATTGCGTCTCCGCCACGCAGGCACAGCGCGCGACCGATGAAACACCGTCTGTCTCGCTCCGTTTCCAACCCGTACCACCACAATCTTTGCAGTCCGCGCGCGGCATGTTCGCTTTCTACTCCACTACAATCAAGGTCTCGCCGGCAACCACTGTTGCATCGGCCGTGGTCAGAATTTTCGTGACCACGCCACCTTTCGGCGCCTTGACCTCATTCTGCATTTTCATAGCTTCTACGACGATCAAGCCTTGGCCGGCTTCGACGGCGGTTCCCACCTCCACTAACAGTTTGATGATCTTGCCTGGCATTTGGGCGCGAATCACCGCGGGACCCTTAGAAGCACTGGCATCGGCCGGCCCTATGCGGTCGCGAGTGTCGGCGATGGACAGCAGACGAGAGACGCCGTCGGTATTGACCACTTCGAATTTGTCGCCTTGCTCGGCTACGTTGACGCGGAAGCTTTGCTTGCCCAGCAAAACTGAGAAAACGCCGGGCTTAATTTGCTCTATGGACGCGGTGCCGCTCGAATCGTCGAAATTATATTCCGATCCGCGCAGTTCCAGCACATGGCTCTTGCCGTCTACTTCAACTCGCAGTTTCATCGCTGGAGGTCTCGTCTCCCGGCGGCCCGCCACAGCGAAGCAGATTCAATCGAGTGGGTTGCCGCAGGTTTTTGGGTAGCAATTTGCGCGGCCGCCAGGACGCTAGCAAGGGTGGATTCGGCGCTTGGCTTCCCTTGTTCGAATTTCTGCATGAATCTATCCAGAAAGCCCGTGTCTAAATCGCCGGCAACCCAGCCGGCATCGCTCATCAACTGTGCAAACAAACTCAGGTTCGTTTTGATGCCGAGTACACGATACTCAGCGACTGCTCGCCGCATGCGTTCGATAGCCGAGCTCCGTGTATCACTCCACACCGTGAGCTTGGCCAGCAGCGGATCGTAATCGAGCGGTACGGTCCAACCTGGATAAACTCCGCCGTCCACGCGCACGCCGGGCCCGCTCGGTTCTTCGTACTGCGTCAAGCGGCCGGGGCTCGGGAAGAAATTGTTCTCGGGATCTTCGGCATAGACACGGCACTCAATCGCCGAGCCGCTCCAGCGAACATCGTCCTGCTTGATCGTGAGCTTTTCGCCGGCGGCGATGCGGATTTGCCAGCGCACCAAATCAATACCCGTGACCCATTCGGTTACAGGATGCTCCACTTGCAAGCGCGTATTCATTTCCAGGAAGTAAAAATTGCCCTTTTGATCGGCCAAAAACTCCATGGTGCCGGCGTTCGAGTATTTCACTGCACGCGCAATGCGCAAGGCCGCTTCACCAATTTGCTGGCGTAGTTCGGGCTTTGCCAGCATGAGCGGCGACGGAGATTCTTCGACTACTTTTTGATGCCGGCGCTGAATGGAACATTCCCGCTCGCCCAGGTGAATGATGTTGCCGTGCTCGTCGCCCAAGACCTGCACTTCAATGTGGCGCGGGCGTTCAATCAGCTTCTCTAGATAAACTTCGCCGGAACCGAAAGCGCGCTCAGCTTCGCTGGAGGCACTACTCATGGCGGATGCGAGGTCGGTTTCTTTGTCCACCCGGCGCATCCCTTTGCCGCCGCCACCCGCTGCCGCCTTGAGCAGCACAGGGTAGCCTAACTCGGCGGCAATTTTCCGCGCTGCCCTAAAGTCGCTCACGCCTTGTTCGGTGCCGGGAACCACGGGCGCACCCGCCGCGATGGCCACGCGCCGTGCTGCCGTTTTCGACCCCATCTGTTCGATGGCGTGCCAATCGGGTCCAATGAATTTGATCTTCGCTTCGCTGCAGGCTTTGGCAAACGCGGCATTCTCGCTCAGGAACCCGTAGCCCGGATGAATGGCTTCAGCGCCCACCTGCTTGGCGGCAGCTAGGATCTTTTCTTTGACTAAATAGCTTTCCGCCGAGGGCGCCGGCCCTACGCAAATCGCCTCATCTGCCATCTGGACGTGCAACGAACGCCGGTCGACCTCTGAAAAAATAGCGACGCTCGCAATCTTCATTTCACGTAACGCGCGAATGACACGGACGGCGATTTCCCCACGATTGGCGATCAGAACTTTGCGGAACAAGGGCGCGATAGACTCCGACTTTGTTGTAGCAGACTGGCCGATTACAATATAGAAATGGGCGTTGCCTCACAGATCGTTACGCTTGCCGAATACCTGAAGATGGAATATCCGGACGGCGTCAAGGACGAACTGATCAAAGGAGAAGTGGTTATTTCCCCCGCCGCGAAGCCCAATCACCAGATCATAGCGAAGCGCCTGATGGAACTGCTCGACAAGATTGTCGATTCGGCAAAGTTTGAAGTCAGCTTCGACAATAGCATCGTCGTAGAGCCAACCGACCCCGCGTCCATGCCCCGCCCTGACGTCTTCGTAATGGGCCGCGCCCGCTTCCGTGCTGCTGCCGCGGAAGATCGTTATCCGGAAGGCTCGCCTGAACTGGCCGTTGAGATTGTTTCTCCCAGCAATAGTAAGAAGAAATTGGCGGAAAAAACCGAACTTTATCTAGCGAACGGCTCGCTGGAGGTTTGGATAGTGCACATAAAAGCCCGAACGGTCACGGTCTGGAAAAAAGGCGGAAAGAGCATTGAGTATCGGGAGGGCGAGATGCTGCCTTTGCCTGCGCGGCTTAGCAAGCGCTCGCTTCAAATCTCAGATATTTTCTCCGTACTCCACTGAAACCAGGATCAACCCGCTGGCGGCAGCTCGCGGGCCAGGCCTGATGCCGCAGTTTGGCTGAAGCCGCGCTAGTAAGTCATCGTTGCTCAGATTTCCTTTCCCCACTTCCAGCAACGCGCCTACAATATTGCGCACCATGTGCTTCAAGAAGCCTGAACCAGTTACGCGATAAATCAACAATGGGCCGTTCCGGTGCAGCTCTGAATGAAAGATCTCGCGCACTTTGCTCTCGCCTTCCGTGTCACGATTGTCCGCCGCCGCGAAGGCTGTAAAGTCATGCTCACCGACCAATAAAGGCGCCGCGTGAATAATGGCTTCTTCGTTGAGTGGATAAGGATGATGGCAAACAAAACGCCGAACGAACGGGGAGCAGACCTCTTCGCGAAACATTCTGAATTCATATGTCTTGCGAACGGCGTCAAAGCGCGGATGAAAGCCGGTATGCACTTCACGAACATTGCTCACGCGAATGGTTGCGGGCAATGAGCGGTTTACGGCGCGCCGGAAATTGTCCACTGGAATGGGATTCGCAATCGAAACAGCGGCGACTTGCGCGAGAGCATGCACTCCGGCGTCAGTACGGCCTGAACCAGCCACATGCACCGGGCGGCCTTCCATAGCGCCGATGATTTCTTCGAGAATTCCTTGGATGGTTGCCAAGCCCGGTTGCACTTGCCAGCCGTGGAAATCGGTTCCGTCATAAGCGACGTCGAAACGCAGTCTGCGCATGGCAGAACTCTTAGGAAATTGGCTCAGTCCGGCGTGAACCGGGCTTTACCAACGGCAGCCCTTCCTTACAGAATGGACAGTCTTCAGGTTGATATGCAACGGCCCTTAATGACTGCAGAGCCACACGGGGCACGCCTACGTCGGCCCGGCCATTGCTGCGATCGATGATGGAACCCGCCGCTTTCACTTTGACGCCGTATGTTTCCACCACACGAATCACCTCTTTGGTACTGCCGCCTGTGGTGATCACGTCTTCAATGACTACCACGCTTTCGCCGGGTTTAATCTCAAAACCGCGGCGCAGGATCATGGCGTTTGACTCCGGATCGCGTTCGGTAAAAAGAGACCGCGCTCTGAATGCGCGCGCCACCTCGTGGCCAATGACAATTCCACCAATCGCTGGAGCAATCACCACATCAGGTCGCACGCCCGCCAAGAGCGTCTTCACTTGGGCCGCTAACTCCTGCCCGAGCCTCTCCGCATAGGCCGGATTGGCCAGCACTTTGGCGCATTGCAGATACTCGTTGCTGTGCAGCCCACTTGTCAGGCGAAAGTGCCCATGCAGATAGGCGCCTGTTTCTTCGAACAGCGCCATGACCGAAGTTTCCATCGCCGTCAGGATAGCAAGGTGTCCCAAGACCGGACACAATGGCAGCGCGTTTGCAACGAGTTATGGGCTGTCGATACGTTACTATAGGTGTTCACGTGCTAAGAACGGAACTTCGGCGCCGCAATCATCGTCTTCGTTCCAGCAGGGGTTGGTATTTGTTGAGATGCGGCACATGAAGGCGCAGGCGTGCTCCTGCGTTTTATAACTGGGGGTCTTGAGTAAATTCGAATGAGACGATACAAAGCACACTTGTCCATGCTTTGCACTTTTGTGTTGGTGACGGGCACGGTCGGCGCGCAGAATGCCATCCACGTTGAGCCTTCCAAGGGAATGTTCGGTTGGTATCGGCCGCGCAGCGTTGCGCCTATCAACCTTACGAATTCAAGCCGATTACAATCGCTGATTCGGGCCGGAAACCTATACCTCTCGGTGCAGGATGTGATCGCGCTTACGCTTGAGAATAACCTTGATATCGAAATTCAACGCTATGGCCCAGTCTTGAATCGTGAAGTCACGCGCCGTGCCGAAGGCGGCGGCGGGTTGCGAACAGTGGGCGTCGGCTTAGCCGCTGGACCCACGAGCGTAAGCCTTACAGGCGTGAGCCTGAACGCGAGCGGCGGTGGAACGAGCGCTACCGGCGTTAGCTCAAGCGGCATCATTACTCAGCTTGGTCCCGCGATTCCGAATCTCGACCCGCAAATTTCGCTGTATGGTCAATTCGCCCACTCCACCAGTCCTCAGAGCAACACCTTTCTCACCGGCACAACTGCTTTAATTTCCACGAGCCAGAGTTACCAGGGCCAGTTTTATCAATACAACGATTTCGGCACTTATTACCAGTTCACTATCGCTGCCAGCCATCTTAAGTACAACAGCCCTTCGTTCACGCTTAATCCATTCACGCAAGGCGACGCCGATTTCCAAATAACGCAAAACTTGCTACAGGGATTTGGGCGTCCCGTTCTCGGCCGTAACATTCGAGTTTCGAAGAACAACGAGAAGGTTTCGGACCTGCAATTCAAGCAGCAGGTGATCACCACGGTATCGGCGGTGCTGAATTTATATTGGGATTTGGTGAGTTTCAATGCCGACCTCAAGGCGCGCAAGGACGAGCTGTCAACCGCGCAGGCGCTATTTGAAGACAACAAGAAACAGGTGCAAATTGGCACGTTGGCGCCGATTGAAGTGACGCGCGCCGAAGCTCAGGTTTACGCGAGCCAGCAAGACTTGCTCATTTCGGAGACCAATCTTTTGCAACAAGAGACGGTGCTCAAGAACGCCATCAGCAGAAACGGCGTAGCCAATCCTGAGATTGCGGACGTTCACATTGTGCCGCTCGACACAATCCAAGTTCCCCTGCAAGAAGAGATCCCGACGATCGACCAGTTGGTACAGCAAGCGCTTGGCAAGCGCATTGAGATTGCGCAAGATAAGATCAACATCGATAGCCAGCAGATCAATCTGAAGGCCATTCGCAACGGCTTGAAACCGACTTTGCAATTGTTCGCTGAGCTGACGAACAACGGCTTAGCCGGAAGCGCCAACTACCTTGCTCCGGGAACAGTCGCGCCGACGTTCCTAACAGGCGGTGCCGGGACTCTGTTTGACCAGATCGTGCGTCGCGACTACCCTAACTATTCGGCAGGCGTGTCCCTCAACATACCGCTGCGTAATCGCGCTGCGAAGTCGGACTACGTCACATCGGCATTGGAAGAGCGGCAAGCCGAGCTCTCGCTGCAGAAGGCCGTGAATCAAGTGCGCGTCGATGTGCAGAACGCGCTGATTGGTCTGCGCCAAGCACGCGTCCGCTTCGATTCGGCAGTGAAGGCACGGATTCTTCAACAACAGACACTTGATGCCGACCGCAAGAAATATACGCTCGGCGCCTCGACCGTGTTTCAGGTGGTACAGGACCAGCAGACTCTCGCGGCTGCGCAATCGACTGAACAACAATCGCTCGCCAACTACAGCCACGCGCGCATCTCATTCGACCAGGCGTTGGGTACCACCCTCGAGGTGAATCACGTTTCGATCGACGAAGCTTTGTCGGGCCGCGTGATGCGTCCTTCCGATCTGCCCACCAACTTGCCAGCGCCAGTTCAGCCGGAGCAGAAACAATGAGGCGCATCCAACAGTTCCTTTCGATTGCTCTTTGCGCACTCTGCGCGGCTCCGGCCGGCTGGAGCCAGGATGGGATTGGGCCGGGCAGCGACCGCACCTGGTTCAGCTATTCGGCAACGGCCATACCGCCTTCGCGTCTTGCCAATAGCAACCGGCTCCGCAACTTGATCCAAGGCGGCAAGCTGTACTTGACGGCGCAAG
>Ga0302319_10005829_pt1 | contig 24614 bp, 15 predicted proteins | sample Bog_T0_2_FD_203319 | JGI IMG/M metagenome (GOLD analysis project Ga0302319, IMG submission 203319) | Peat permafrost microbial communities from Stordalen Mire near Abisko, Sweden - Bog_T0_2 | ecosystem: Environmental > Terrestrial > Soil > Wetlands > Peat | place: Sweden: Abisko, Stordalen Mire...
CGACCGATCCGGCTACGCTGACGCCACGATCGCTGGCACCGCAGCTCAAGAAGAACTGACCGCGCTGCGGCAAGTGGTCACGCCGCTTCGGATTCCTGCCTTAACGGGAATTGGCCGGACACGTACGGCTCTCCGAAGCAGCCGGAGCCGGCGGATGCCAACCGCCATCCCTTCGACATCCGCGATTACACCACCGCCATCCAGGCCACCGAGAGCAGCGCCCGCGAGATCCGGGCCGCGGTCGAATCGCTCAATTCGGTGACCAGCATGCCGGAATTGGAGAAGCGCCTGCACGTGGTGCTGGGCGGCACCGACCGCTCGATGGAGAAGGTGCAGGACAATCTGCGCGATCTGGTCGACCTCATCGCGCTGCGCAGCGCCCAGGTGGGCGTCCTGCTGGCGTTCCTGGCGGCGATGGTGCTGGGTCTGCACCGCTTCTGGTACGGTCGCCGGCCGTCAGCCCACGCCGCCGGAACGCCGCCCTCGCCACCCTCGCCGCCTCCACCAGCCGCAGGCGGCTGAGCTAGGCGAGCAGTTCCTTGATCACGCTGGCCTTCTCGACGCCGGTAAGCCGGCCGTCGAGGCCCTGGAAGCGGTAGGTCAGGCGTTCGTGGTCGAAACCGAGGAGATGCAGGATGGTGGCGTGGAAGTCGCGGATGTGCACCGGATCCTTGACGATGTTGTAGGAGAAGTCATCGGTCTCCCCGTAGATGGTCCCGCCCTTGGTCCCGCCGCCGCTCATCCACATGGTGAAGCAGCGTGGGTGGTGGTCGCGCCCGTAGTTCTCCTTGCTCAGCCCGCCTTGCGAGTAGATGGTGCGGCCGAACTCGCCGCCCCAGATGATCAGCGTGCTGTCGAGCAGTCCCCGGCTCCTGAGATCCTGGATCAGTCCGGCGCATGCCTGGTCGACATCCTTGCATTGCGACGGCAGGCGGCCGGCGACGTTCGAGTGGTGGTCCCAGTTGTTGTGGTAGACCTGGACGAAGCGCACGCCGCGCTCGATCAGCCTGCGCGCCATCAGTGCGCTGTTGGCGAACGTGCCGGGCTTCTTGGCCTCGGCCCCGTACAGCCCCCAGGTGCTCTCCGGCTCCTTGTCCAGGGCGGTCAGCTCGGGCACGCTCGACTGCATGCGGAAGGCCATCTCGTACTGGCTCATGCGCGTCTGGGTCTCGGGATCCTGGGTGCGGTCCAGGGTCATCTGGTTGAGCTGCTTGAGGCCATCGAGGGTGGTGCGCCGGACGCTATCGGAGACGCCCGACGGGTTGTTGATGTAGAGGATGGGGTCGCCCTGGCTGCGGAAGCTGACGCCTGCGTGCTCGCCGGGGAGGTAGCCGGCCGACCACAGGCGTCCGCTGATCGCCTGCTCCTGCTCGCGGTTTGTGGGGGTGGCCACCATCACCACGAAGGTCGGGAGATTCTGGTTCAGCGAGCCGAGGCCATAGGAGACCCATGATCCCAGGCAGGGCCGCCCGGTGACCATGTTGCCGGTCTGCATCTCGGTCATCGCCGGCTCATGGTTGATGGCATCGGTGTGCAGTGTACGCATCCAGCAGATGTCGTCGGCGCACTTGGCGGTGTACGGCAGCATGTCGTTCAGCCACATCCCGCACTGGCCATGCTGCTGGAAGGTGTACTTCGAAGGCGCGATGGGGAAGCGAGCCTGTCCGGAGCTCATGGTGGTCAGGCGCTGGCCGTTGCGCACGCTCGGTGGCAGGTCCTTGTCGTACCAGTCCTTCAGCCCAGGCTTGTAGTCGAACAGGTCCATCTGCGAGGGGCCGCCGACCATGTGCAGGTAGATGACGTGCTTGGCCTTGCCCGGGAAATGCGGGCCAGGGGCGCCGGGGCTGAGGATGGCCCCGGCATCACCGCCCAGGAGCCGGGACGATGAGCCGCCAAGCAGAGCGCCGCCGAGGGCCAGGGAACCGAGCGCACCGGCGCCGCGGACGAGCAGCTGGCGTCTGGTGGCATCGAGCGATTGTGGACGGCGTGGTGGAGTCATGGCGGTGCTTCCCGGGTGGCGGCGCGTGCAGGGCGGCGGGTCACTTATTGAGGGTCTCGTCGAGGTTGAACAGCTCGTTGCAGAGCATGGTCCAGGCGGCCAGCTCGCTGGGATTGAGTGCCGGATCGGGCTTGGATTCGCCCACGGCGATGAGGGCCCTGGCATCTTCGGGCTTGGCAAGGTAGTCGGCCTTCAGCGTGGCGAGCACGCCGCGCAGCACCTCGACCTCCTTGTCGCCGAACGGACGAGCCAGGATGCGCCTGCCGAGCAGGTCGAGCCGGGCGGCCTCGTCGGTGCTGGAGGTCAGGGCGAGCTGCGCCAGCCTGCGGGCGGCCTCGACGAACTGAGGATCGTTGAGCGTCACCAGCGCCTGCAGCGGGGTATTGGTGCGCTCGCGGCGCAGGCAGGAGGTCTCGCGATTGGGGGCGTTGAAGATCTCCATCGATGGCGGCGGCGCCATGCGCTTCCAGAAGGTGTAGACGCTGCGGCGGTAGAGCGACTCCCCGCTGTCGCGCTTGTAGGTGCGCGTATTGCTCTCGCGCATGCCGACCGAATCCCACACCCCTTCCGGCTGGTACGGCTTGACGCTCGGACCGCCCATGGTGGTCGACAGCGAGGCGCTGGCCGCGAGCGCGTAGTCGCGCAGCATCTCGGCATCCATGCGGAAGCGTGCGGCGTGCGACAGCAGGCGGTTGTCGGGGTCCTTCTCCAGCTTCTCGTGCGTGGCGGCGTCAGCCTGCCGGTAGGTCGCCGAGGTGACCATCAGGCGGATCATCTTCTTGACGTCCCAGCCGCCATCGCGGAATTCGACCGCCAGCCAGTCGAGCAATTCGGGATGCGAGGGGGCATCGCCCATGATGCCGAAGTCCTCGGCGGTCTTGACGATGCCGGTGCCGAAGATCTCCTGCCAGTAGCGGTTGATCACCACCCGCGGCATGAGCGGGTTCTCCTTCGACACCAGCCACTGGGCCAGGCCCAGGCGGTTGGCTGGCGCGCCCGCCGGCATCGGATGGAGGAAGGAGTAGACCGCGGCCTTGACCTCGTCCTTGGGCTGGTCGTACTGGCCGCGGAACAGCACATGGGCGATGGGCGCGCTGTTCATCTTCTCCTGCATGACAAGCGACAGCGGGGTGTTGTCGGTGATCTGCTTGCGCTCCTGCTCGATGGCCGGGATCTGGTCGTAGCTCGCCTTCAGCTCGGCATCGCCGGCGACGTAGACGTCGAAGAACTCCTCCTTCTCCTTGTCGGTGCGCTTGGCCGCCGCTTCCCCGAGGATGGCATGGGCGCGCGGGCTGAAGGCCTGGCGGGCGATCTCCTCGGCCTCGAGGCGGCGGTTGTAGACGCGCACGTCCTGCACCAGCCCGGACTTCAGGATGTCGGAGCTCTTGCGCCGGCCGACGAAGAAGTTGGCGGCGGTATGGGTGGTGCTCTTGAGGGTGTCGGCCTCGGTCTCGGTATGCGTCTGCTTGCCGTCGACGAAGATGTGCAGCCCGGCAGCCTTGCCGCTGCCGTCGTAGGTGACGAACACGTGCTGCCAGGTGTCGCGCTTGAGGCAGTTGTCCTTGGTATGGACCTTGAGGGCGTCGTCGCTCCAGTGGTGGATGAGGTGGGTGGCGAACTCGTTGCCCTGGGCGTAGAGATCCCAGCCGCGGTAGCCGTCGTCATTGTCCATGCGCGAGATGATCGCCGCCGAACCGCTGAAGTCCTTGGGCATCTTCACCCAGCAGCCGAACGAGTAGGGCTTGTCCTTCTCGAAGTCGCCGATGTCGCCATCGAGGCTCATCGCCGACTTGTCGGTGATGCGCGGCACCTTGCCGAACTTGCCGCCATCCTCCCAGGAGATCGGATCGGTGGTCTTGAGATAGACGGTGGCGCCATGGTAGGTGCCGCTGATCGCAGCGGCCTTCTTGCCGTCGGCCGGGACCATCTCAGTGGTCTGGATCAGCGGCAGGCTGAGGGACGGGGGCTCCTTGGCATTGATCAGCGCATCCCAGGTGGCCACGGTGGCGTGCTCGAGCCAGGCGTCGAAGCCCCCGCGCAGCGCCTTGCGGCGGTCAGTGCCCGCCTGCTTGGCCGCCGCCAGGCGCGTATCGAGCGCCTGCAGCTTGGTCTTGTTATCGGGGCTGAGCAGGCGCATGATCGGGGCAGTATCCTTGACGTTGCCGTCCAGTCCGCCCTGGGTGGTGTTGCGGAAGAACGCGCTCATGGCGTAGAATTCCCTGGTCTGGATCGGATCGAACTTGTGGTCATGGCAGACGGCGCAGTTGGAGGTCAGGCCCAGCCACACCCAGGAGGTGGTCTCGACGCGATCGCGCGCGTAGTTGCAGAGGTTCTCCTCCTCGATGGTACCGCCCTCGTTGGTGGTGATGTTGCAGCGGTGGAAGCCGGTGGCGATGACCTGGCTCTCGCTGGGATTGGGCAGCAGGTCGCCGGCGATCTGCTCGACGGTGAACTGGTCGAACGGCTGGTCGGCATTGAAGGCGTTGATCACCCAGTCCCGGTAGGGCCAGATCTCGCGATAGTTGTCGAAGTGCATGCCATGGGTGTCGGCATAGCGCGCCGCATCCAGCCAGTAGCGCGCACGGTGCTCGCCATAGCGCGGCGAGGCGAGCAGCTGGTCGACCAGCTTCTCGTAGGCGTCGGGAGCCTGGTTGGCGACGAAGGCCTCGACCAGCGCCGGCTCGGGCGGCAGGCCGGTGAGGTCGAGGCTGGCGCGGCGCGCGAGGGTGCGGCGGTCGGCCTCGGGGGCGGGCGTCAGGCCGGCGCTCTGCAGGCGGGCGAGGATGAAGTTGTCGATCGGGTTCTTGACCCATGCGGCATTGGCGACCGCCGGCACCGCCGGGAGCTCGGGCTTGATGAAGGCCCAGTGCGGCTCGACCGGGGCACCCTGGATGATCCAGCGCTTGATCAGGTCTTTCTGGGCCGCCGTCAGGACCTTCTTCTCCTTGGGCGGCGGCATGATGTCGTCGTCATTGGCGGTGGTGATGCGCTTGTAGAGCTCGCTGTCCGCCGGCTTGCCCTTGACCACCGTGGGATCGTCATCGCCATGCTTGGCGAAGAAGCCGTCCTCACGGTCGAAGCGCAGCTTGGCCTTGCGGCTGCCCGGATCGGGGCCGTGGCAATGGTAGCAGTTCTCGGCCAGGATCGGGCGGATGTCGCGGTTGAAGCGGATGGTCGCGGCGTTGTCCTCGCCGGGCGCCAGGACCAGTGCCATCGAGGCCAGCACGGCGATGAGGAGCAGCGATCGGGCTAGGGTATTATGCACGGGGAGCATCCTTGCGGTGGCTACGGGAGCCGCGTGTGAATAAGTACCGTCGCCGGCGATCGGGCGTTGAGGGGGCACGCCGCGGGACAGGTGCATCGGGGTGCTCCGGCGTCCAGATCGTTGCTGCCGCGATCCCGTCCATGGTCGGCCGGCACCTGGAGCATGCAATCACGACCTGAGGGTCCTCAATCACGGCGCGTCATGAAGGTCTGCCGCTGCTCTAGAGAGGGGTGCGAGGCGCTGAAAGAGGGCGAGATAGGCAGCCACCATGCGTTCGGAGCTAAACCTATTCATCGCCGTCACCTGCGCCTGGGCACCGAGGCGCCGGCGCAGTGCCGGGTCGCCAGCCAGACGCAGCACGGCACCTGCCAGGCCCGCCGCATCCCGTACCCCCACCAGCAGGCCATCGCTGCCATCGGTGATCAGCTCCGGGATGCCACCGGCGCGCGTGCCGACCACCGGCAGTCCGCAGTGCATCGCATCCATGATCGAGGAGCCGAGCCCCTCCAGGTGCGAGCAGAGGGTGAAGATGTCGAGGCCGTTGAGGATGTTCGCGATGTCCTGGCGAAAGCCGGTGAAGCGCACCTGGCGCAGGCCCAGGTCGCGGGCTTTGGCCTTGAGCTCCTGCTCGAGCTCGCCTCGACCGACGATCAGCAGCCAGCAGTCGGTGCGCGCGCGCTCGATCAGGGCGAAGGCGTCCAGCAGGGTGCGGTGGTCCTTGTGGTCGGTGAGCTGGGCAGTGATGCCGATGATGATGTCCCCGGCGGGGATGGCGAATTCGGAGCGCAGCCCGCTGACCATCCCTGCCGGGAAGCGCGCACCATCGATGCCGTCATGGATGGTGGTGATGCGCGCCGCATCGACCCCGCCGGCCGCCAGCACGCGCAGGACGGCATCGGAGACCGCGGCATAGTGCGCCACCGCAGATACGTATTTCCAGTGCGAGAACCAGCCGCGCTTGAGCGGGAAGTCCACCCGCCGGGTCACCAGCAGCGGGACTTTTCCGCCCAGGCAGGCCAGGGCGGCCAGGCTGTGGGCATGCGAGGTGTGGGCATGGACCAGGTCGAAGGCGCCGCTGTGGACCAGACGGCGGATGGCCCATGCCGCGGAGGGGTGCAGCGGGCCGCGCATCGCCAGGGGGTGCGCCGGCAGCCCGGCGCGCGCGAGCTCCTGCTCCAGGGCGGAGCCCGGCTGGCAGACGGTGACGGCCTCTGCCGCGCCGGCCAGGCCGCGCAGCAGCAGCAGCACCTGGTGTTCGCCACCGCGCCAGCCGTGCTCGGTGTTGAGCATCAGGATGCGCAGGGACCGGGGAGCCATCGCTGGGGCAACCATAGGCGGGCACCGGCCAGGGACAAGCAGGGCCGCGTGCTGCGAACTCCCGTGGCCGGGAGGCGGGCGCGCGGCTGAATCGGTCGGCAACGTCGGGCCGCTCCGGGGGTTGATCTCGCTACCAGGCATCAACCATGCCCAGGGCCCTTATCCGGGCAGGGCACCACTGCCGGGACGCACCCATGGAAGAACCGATGAGCCAACACGCGATCGCCACCCTGAGCCTCACCCTGCTGGCTGGCGTGGCGCTGCTCATGCCGATCGCCGGCTGCGGCGCGCGCAGCGCGGTGACCGAGCCGGACCAGCTGCCGGCGATCGCCGAGCTGCCGGATCCCTTCCGCGCCGCCGACGGGCATCGCATCGCCAGCCCAGCGGAGTGGCCGGCCCAGCGTCGGCATCTGCTCGAGCTGATCGAGGACTACGGCTACGGGCACCTGCCCGAGGCCGGCACGGTCACCGCCACCCAGACTGCGGAATTCCATGATCAGGCCCTGCACGCGACCCGCCGCACCCTGGTCTTGGGGCTGGGGCCGCAGAACCGCATCGCCGTGCATCTGTACCTGATCACCCCCGATGGCCCGGGGCCCTTCCCCACCATCATCGAGGGCGATCGCTGCTGGGGCTCGCTGAGCGATGCGGTGGTGACGGAGGCGATCGCGCGCGGCTACCTGCTCGCCCAGTTCGACCGCACCGAAGTGACACCCGACCGCGTCGATCCGGTGACGCCCGGCCGGGCGGATCGCAGCGTCGGCTTGTATGCCGCCTACCCCGACAGCGATGGCGGCGCCCTGATAGCCTGGGCCTGGGGCTATCAGCGGGTGATCGACGCCCTGCTCCAGCGCAGCGAGGTCGATCGCACCCGCCTGGCGATCACCGGCCACTCGCGCGGCGGCAAGGCGACCCTGCTGGCCGGTGCCCTGGATGAGCGCATCGCCCTGGTCGCTCCCAACGGCTCGGGCTGCTTCGGCGCCGGCTGCGAGCGGCAGCTCTTCCAGTGCGAGGATCTCGACCGCATCGTCAAGGTGTTCCCGTTCTGGTTCTCCCCGCGTCTGGCCCAGTTCAGCGGCCATGTCGAACGCCTGCCCTTCGACCAGCACACACTCAAGGCGCTGGTCGCGCCACGGGCTCTGCTGTCCACTGAGGGGCTCGACGATGCCTGGGCCAATCCGCGCGGCACGCAGATCTCCTTCCAGGCGGCACGGGTGGTCTACCGCTTCCTCGGCGCCGAAGGCAAGATCGGCATCTCCTACCGGCCGGGCAAGCACGAGCACAACCTCACCGACTGGCAGGCGCTCCTGGATTTCGCCGATCGAGAGCTCTGCCACAAGGCGGTTGCCCGTCAGTTCGGCGAGCTGCATTTCCCAGACGAGTCGCAGCACGCCTTCACCTGGGCCGCTCCCTGACCGCCACGCGCGCCGGCTTCAGCCCGTCGCGGTCCCGGGCAGCCGCCGTTCGGCGATCTCCTCGAGCATGCGCGAGATGAGGTCATCGACCTCCATGGTGCCGAGCTTGTCGCCGTTCTGCGATTGCAGCGCAATCGTGCCGGCCTCGGTCTCCTGGGCGCCGACCACCGCGAAATAGGTCACCCGGTCGTTGCGGGCGCTGCGGATCTTCGCCCCCAGCTTGTCCGGCGTGGGATCGACGGTGGCGCGGATGCCCGCCTCGGCGAGGCGCACCACCACATCGCGGGCATAGGGTGCCTGCTCATCGGTGATGGGCAGAATGCGGATCTGCTCGGGCGCGAGCCAGAGCGGGAACTTGCCGGCGAAATGCTCGATGAGGATGCCGACGAAGCGCTCCATCGATCCCAGGATGGCGCGGTGGAGCATCACCGGATGGTGCTTCTGCCCGTCCTCGCCCACGAAGGTGGCGTTCAGGCGCCCGGCCGAGGGCAGCTGGTAGTCGACCTGGATGGTGCCGCACTGCCAATGCCGGCCGAGGGCGTCGACCAGGGTGAACTCGAGCTTGGGGCCGTAGAAGGCGCCCTCGCCCGGGGCGATGGCGTAGGCCAGTCCGGCCTTGCGGCAGGCATCGGCGAGCGCCGCCTCGGCGCGATCCCAGGTGGCATCATCGCCGATGCGCTTGTCCGGACGGGTGGAGAACTTGACGATCACGCTCCCCTCGCCGAAGCCGAAGTCGGCGTAGACCTCCTTGAGCAAGGTGCAGAACTCGGCGACCTCGCCGGGGATCTGCGCCTCGCTGCAGAAGATGTGGGCGTCGTCCTGGACGAAGCCGCGCACGCGCATGATGCCATGCAGCGCGCCCGAGACCTCGTTGCGGGTGCAGGAGCCGAACTCGGCCATGCGCAGCGGCAGATCGCGGTACGACTTGAGCCCCTGCCGGAAGATCTCGATGTGGCCAGGGCAGTTCATCGGCTTGAGCGCGAAGATGCGCTTCTCCGATTCGGTGACGAACATGTTCTCCTGGTACTTCTCCCAGTGGCCGGAGCGCTCCCACAGCGACTTCGGCATCACGCTCGGGGTCTTGACCTCGACATAGCCGTGGATGCGGATCTTGGCGCGCACGTAGTCCTCCAGCGCACGGTAGATCGCCCAGCCCTTGGGGTGCCAGAACACCTGGCCGGGATTCTCCTCATCGATGTGGAAGAGGTCCATCTCCTTGCCCAGGCGGCGGTGGTCGCGCTTGCGCGCCTCCTCGATGCGCGCGAGGTGGGCCTTCAGCCCCTTCTCATCGGCGAAGCAGGTGCCGTAGATGCGCGTCAGCTGGTCGCTGGCCTGGTCGCCATGCCAGTAGGCGCCGGCCACCGACATGATCTTGAAGGCGCCAAGCACGCCGGTCGACGGTACGTGCGGCCCGGCGCAGAGATCCTCCCACGGCTGGCGGCCGCCCAGCGAGGCATCGTCCGCACGGCCGGTGGCATAGAATGAGATGCTGGTCGCACCCTTCTGAATCGCGCGCTCGGCGTTGTCGCGCTTGTAGACGTCCCCGGCGGTACGCGCCAGGCCGGCCTCGCAGGAGAGGTCCTGGCGCACGAACGGGCGGTTGGCGGCGACGATGCCCTTCATCTTCGCCTCGATGGCGGTGAAATCCGCATCGGTGATGCTGCGGGCCGAGCCATCCTCGCCGATGATCGCCATGTCGTAGAAGAAGCCGTCCTCGATCGCCGGCCCATAGGCGAGCCGGGTCTTCGGCCACAATGAGCAGATGGCCTCGGCCAGCACATGGGCGCAGCTGTGGCGCAGCACGCTGAGCGCGTCGGGATCGTCGTTGCTGGCGGTGATGATGGTGACCGCCGCATCCTCGGTCAGGGTGCGGTCGAGATCGCGGATCTCCTTGCCGTCCAGCTTGATGGCGATCGCCTTGCGGGCGAGGCCGGGACCGATGGCGGTGGCAATGGCGCGGCCGTTGGCGGGCTGATCGATGGACAGCACCTTGCCGTCGGGCAATGTGAACTTGGGCATGGCAACCTCGTAGGGACAGGTGGGGGAGCGGACGGCTGACGACGCGATGACCCGCAGGGCGGGTCTCAACCAGTAGTTCGCGCCGTAGTTCGGCGATCAGGCGTGTGCTGCGCTCCGGCCAGGATAGTCATTGCCGGGAACCGTAGCGCCGGCACCTAGCGGGTCAATCACCGCACCTCCCGCGCGCGCGTCTGCCTGCGATTGTCCGTCTCCTGGGCATCGCTCGGTGCCGGGGTCCTGAGAGGAATGCCCGGCGTGGCCGTGCTTGGAGGAATTGCGTTCAAGTACGCGCTTGGCCACCGGCGTGCAGGCCTTGCCGCACGGAGGGGCCGCTGTGGATGAAGCCGGCGAAGGCGATGGTCGGATTGTCGGCCGGCGCATAATGGCGCCCCGGTCAGGGGTCTTCGGCCCGGCAAACGGCGCCGGGGTGCGGTGAGTGTCCAGCGCCTGGCGCGACCGGTTTCAGGACGGACTGGTACCAGCCCTGGTCGGAGAAGCCGTCCGCGACCGGTGCTGGGATGACGTACCGACCGTACACGTGCAGCATCCTGTGGTGAGCAGCGGTCGAGGTGTCCAGTTCGAAGCCCCCTGCACTCGAGATGGATGCCTGCACCCCTGATTGAGAGACAGCGCTCGCGGTAATAAGTGACGCATAGTGGCAGACGCGACCTGACCCCAGCACGAGCGCTGTCGGTCTAGCGCTACTCGCTTTCTTCCATGACCCTTGTCATTGCCGCAACCGCCCGAGTCTGCCAACCGCGACCACCTCGCTTGAAGAATGACAAGACCTTGCGCGGTACGCGCAGCGTCACGGGCTTGCTGCCTTCAGCGGTCTGTCGTGGACGACCACGACGAGCCGGACCCTGGATGATGACCGCCCCCTCAGGGAGCGATTCGGGAATATCCTGATCGCACGTCGGGCCTCTGTTTCGTGCACGGGCGGCGGCTACCCGTCGTGCCAATGCTGCCGATTCGGCCTTGGTCAACGGGGCAACGTGGGCCAAACGCAGCGTACGTGGCGATTTCTTCTTCATGAAGCAGTTTCCTTCCTGCCCAAGTCGTTGGAGGGTCCTGGGAGCAGGCATGGCGCTGATGATGCGAAATCTGCGCCCCCGTTCAGTATAGGCACCCGCCACCACCAGGAGACGGGTGCCGACCATGCCTACGCGGATACATCGATCCTTTCCACAGTCAGCACGGGTATCCTCGAACTCGAATGCGAGCTGATCGGCAAACACGGGCCGGGCCTCCTGGAGAGTCACCCCGTGCTTCGCTGCATTGGCTGCGGCCTTCGCGTCCTCCCATTCGAATTCCGCGTCGCGCACGCAGCCACGCTAAGCCTACCAACAATTATGTCAATACATAATTACTTAATGAGTCGAATCATGCGCCGCCCAATCCTGTGCCCATAGCGGGGAGGCTATTGCCCTATGGGAGTGGATGGCCCAACTCCATGCGACCTGCCAAGACCATCGTTTCACACCTGAGACTGCCTTCCGACCACCAGATGGATTCCGCCACCTTTACCTACTCGGTGGCGGGGTCCTGGAAGGCATGCCCGGCATGGCCGTACTTGCTGAAGTAGCGCTCGAGCACGCGCTTGACCACCGGCGTGCAGGCCTTGCCGCCGAAGGTGCCGCTGTGGATGAAGCAGGCGAAGGCGATGGTCGGATTGTCGGCCGGCGCATAGCCGATCATCCAGGCGTGGTCGGGGGTCTTGTAGGATGCGCGGCTGGCCTCGCTGCCCCATTCGCTGGTGCCGGTCTTGGCCGCGATCTTGATGCCGGCGTTGGCGCCCTCGAGCACCAGCAGTGATGCGGTCGCGTGCGGGTGGTTCGAGGTCACCAGCTCCATGCCGCGGCGAACCTCCTCGAGGTAGTCTTTGCGGATGTGCAGGTCGGTGACGATCGGCTGGCCCGGCGGTTTGACCAGGTACGGGCGGACGATGTGGCCGCCGTTGGCCACCGCGGCGGCGAAGCACACCACTTGCAGCGGCGAGGCGGTGGCGAACTGGCCGATTCCGAGGCGCCAGTCGTCGCTGGGCAGCCAATGCGGCTCCTGCGGGCGGGTCATGGCGATGGTCCTGGGCATCGGCAGCACGCCCCAGGTCTGGCGCGGCCGCTGGCAGTCGACATCGAGCGAATTGCGCTGGCCCAGGCCGAACAGCTGGGCGAAGGCCGCCAGGCGCTCGCCGCCGAGGCGATGGGCGATGGTGGCGAAGTAGACGTTCGACGACACCTGGATGGCGTGCGGCAGGTCGTAGGAGCCCGGTTCCGCATGGTCGCGCAGGATCTTCTTGTCGCCGATGCGGGCCATGAAGCCCTGGCAGTAGATCTCCTCGCCCGGGTTTAGGGCGTTGTTCTCCAGGCAGGCGAGTGCGGTGCAGATCTTCATCGAGGAGCCGGGCGGCTGCTCCGCCTCGACCGCATGGTCGTTGAGCGGATGGCCCGGGTCCTGGAGCAGGGCGCGGTAGTTGGTCTTCAGCTCGTTGAGGTCGTAGGTCGGGGTGCTGGCGCATACCAGGATGGCACCGGTATGGCAATCGATCACCACCAGGCCGGCGCGGCCCTTGCCGGTGCCGACCTCGACCGCCTTGGTCATCTGCGGAGTGAGCGTGCCGAGCTCCTTGGCGAGCTCGTACCAGTGCGTGAGGCTGTCCTCGCCGAGGGTCTGCAGCTCCATGTCCAGCTCGGTAACCAGGTCGATGCCCGATTCCGGCTTGCGATCGATGCGCGTGATCACGCCGTCCGGCGAGCGCTCCTTCAAGGTCATGCCGGGCTTGCCGCGCAGCTGGCTGTCGTAGGTCAGCTCGAGCCCGGAGCGGCCGAGCCAGGTGGTCAGCGACCCCTCCTGCTCGGGGTCGGTGCCGCGGCCGATGGTGCCGATCAGGTTGCTGGCCGATCCCGGGAAGGGGTAGGCGCGCGCGAGATCGACCTGGATGCTCAGGCCCGGCAGGGGCGAGTCGGTGTCGTCGTACTGCTTGCACAGATCCACGGGCGGGCTGCTCGACGAGCCGTCGAGGCGGATCGCCAGGGCATGGGGGATGCCCCGGAACAGCGCCACCGGATCGACGCGCGTCTCGCCTTCGAACGAGCGGTCGACCAGCAGGCGGGCCTGCGCCAGCGCGCCCTCGACGTCCAGGCGGGTGGTCGGGCTGCCGTGCCGGGTGAGCTCCTCCGCCAGCCCGGCGCACAGGCGGTCATAGCGCGCGATGTCGAGCACGATGTGGTGCACGCGGTAATCGCGTTCGCAGGTCATCGCGCGGATGCGCTCGGCGTGGCGGGTGATCAGCGTCCCGACCCACTCCCCATCGCTGCCGAGGCTGGCGGCCAGACGGCGCTGGAGCTGGCTGAACAGGCCCTCGCTCTCGGGCGGGTCGCCCTGGATCAGCAGCACGCGCTCGTGCAGCCCGGGGACGCCGGCGACCGGGATCTCCTGCAGTCCCTGCGAGGTCGGCAGCAGCTGGGCGATGGTCTCGGCGCGTGCCGAGGGGGCGAAATAGAGCGTCGAGACGGGTGCGGCGGCGTGCACCGCCGCAAGCGCGCGGTCGAGCCGCTCATGGACCAGCTGGGGCGATTCGCTGAGCATGCGCGCCATCACCTCCTCGGCCTGCGCGCGGCGGTCGGGCTCGACCAGGCGCAGGGGCATGTCCAGGATGCCGTGCTCGAGCGGCACATGCAGGGTGAAGCTGGGCATGAAGGGGTCGAGGGCCGGGGCGCAATGCTCGTCGCCGCTGGTGTTGAAGTCCTTGTCGAGGATGGCGGTGGCGGCCTGGAACTCGCCCTCGGTGAAGAGCTCGACCGGCTGGCCCCAGCGCATCGCCAGCTCGATCTTCAGCGCCTCGCGCGGATCCTCGGTGAAGAGGTCGTCCTCGGCCAGGCGGGCGGTGTCGCTGTCGCCGTCGCCGCCCGATGGCACCAGGGCCCGGCGGGGTATGGCGACCAGGCCGAGGTTGGTGTCGCGGATGCGGGCGCCGGTGCGGATCGCCACCCCGGGGTGGCCGGTGAGCTCCTTGATCACGATCTCGCGGATCTGGGCCGGGGTATGCGGCAGCGAGTGCACCGCGAAGTCGGCGACCAGGGCATCCAGCCGCTGCTCATCGAGGCGGTAGATCGGCACCTCCCGCCGGGCGCGGCCGGTCAACTCGAGGTCGGCGAAGACCACCGCGATGTTGTAGGCGGCCTGGTTGTCGGTGATCGCGGCGCCATGGCGGTCGAGGATGCGTCCACGGCGCGGGGGCAGGATCTCGGTGACCAGGCGCGAATCGTCGACCGCCTTGGCCAGACGCCCCCCCTCGACCAGCTGGAGGTCGATCAGCCGCAGCAGGAATCCGGCGATCAGCAGTGCGAAGCACACCGCCAGCATCCATATGCGGTCGGCCATGGCGGGAGTATGCCTGAGGCGGCGCGGTGGGGAAGGGCATCCGTACTGCAGCTTGCTGCGGAGACCTCCTGGCAATATGCTGAGGCGCCATAGGCTCCCCGCGATGCCTGCCGGAGCCCTCGTCGCCGTCCCTGAACTGCAATCCGACGGTCCAGCCCGCCTGCTGGCGCGCAAAGCCAAGAACGCCCACATTCGCTTCCTCGCCAGCGGCGCGGAAATGACCCTGGAGGAGCGCCGGGTGGTGCGCTACTGCCTGCTCCCCGGTACCCGCATCCGCTTCCGCCACGCGCCCGATGGCGCTGAGCTGGCGGGCGAGATCGCCGCCCAGGCGGTCAACCGCGATGCCGCCAGCAACCTGATGATCTACGCAGTGCGGCTCGAGGACGCCACGGTGATCACCCTGCGCGAGGACGCCCTCAGCGCCGTGCCGGCTCCGCGCGATGCCGAGGAGCAGCTAGTCACCGCCTGCCTGCATGACCTGCGGCCGACCTTCGCCCCCGCGGGGTCGCAGCTGCCGAGCGAGCCCTGGGGGGCCTTGAGCTTCGCTGCGCGCGAGGAGCTGCTGCACTGGCGCGATGCAGCCTGGGGGGTCAGCGGCGGGGTGATCGGGCTGGCGGGCGCGCGGGTGCGCCCGCTGCCGCACCAGCTCATCACCGCCCGCCGGGTGCTTGCCGACCGCCAGGTGCGCTTCCTGCTCGCCGATGAGGTCGGCCTGGGCAAGACCATCGAGGCGGGGCTGATCATGCAGTCCCTGCTCGCCATGCGCCCCGACCTGCGCGTCCTGGTGGTGGTGCCCGGGGCGCTGATCAGCCAGTGGTTCCTCGAGCTGTTCGTCAAGTTCGGCGGCCGCCGCTTCCTCATGCTCGACCATGAGCGGCTGCGCACCTATGCCGGCAACCCCTGGAAGGACGAGCAGTTCGTCATCGCCTCCAGCCGCGCGGTCGAGGAGCTCGAGCCCAAGGGCGCGCTGCGCTTCGCGCAGTCGTCATGGGATATGGTCATCGTCGATGAATGCCACCGCATGCAGCCCGGCGGGCTGCTCTACAAGCGCGTCGCCATCCTCAGCAAGTCCACCCCGCATGTGCTGCTGCTCTCGGCCACCCCGGCGCGGCAGCATGCCGATGCCTACCTCGCGCTCCTGGCCCTGCTCCAGCCCCAGGCCTACCGGCCCGGCGATGCGGAGGCCTTCGCCTCCAAGCTCAAGGCCCATGACCAGGTGGTCGACCTGCTGGGCAGGACGCGCGAAGCCGCAGCCGCCGAGGCGCAAGCGCTTGCTGCGGCCTGGCAGCAGCTGTTCTCCGCCGATGCCCTGCTGCATGGGCTGGCGGGCGCGCTTGGCACCAGCGACGAGGCCAGCTTCGCCACCCGGCGCGATGCGCTGGTCGCCTATGTGCGCGAGCACCACCAGCTCGACCACCGCATCATCCGCCACCGCCGCTCGGTGCTGGCGCGGCTGTCGCAGGCCAGCGGGGTCAAGGGCCTGGACCTTTCACGCCGCAGCGGCGAGCGCGTGCCGTTCCAGCCCGATGCGCGCGAGCGTTCGGTGCGCCAGGCGCTCGCCGACTATCGCGCGGCGCTCATCGGCCACGCCCTCGGGGCGCGTCGGGGGAAGGGGCGTCCGGCCGCCACCCTGCCTCCCCGCCTCGCCCATTGGCTGCTCCAGCTCGAGCTCGCCGCCGGGGCGGATCCGCTGGTGCTCGACCGCCTGCTGGCGATGCGCGCGGCGGTGCTCGAGGATCCGGACGAGTACGCCGAGTACCGCGCCCGGGCGCGCCCCGGCGAGACTGCAGCGCAGGTCCTGCGCAGCGACCTGTCGGAGAACGAGATCGCTGCCCACATCGCGGTCAGCGCCGCCTGCCATGCCGACTGCGAGGCCGAGAAGGCGCCCCTGGCGGCACTGCGCGAAGCGGTGGCGGAGTGGACCAAGGGCACCCCGGCGCGGGTGGCGGCGCTGATCGAGCGGCTGAAGGCGTTCTGGAAGGAGAATCCGCAGGAGAAGGTGCTGGTCTTCACCGGCCACGGCCTGGCGGTCAAGCGCCTGGCCGCCTACCTCGGCGAGGCCTTCGGCGAGGATGCGGTCGAGACCTTCGGAGCGCATCAGGATACCCTGGTGCGCGAGGATGCGGCCCGGCGCTTCCGAGACGACGACGACTGCCCGCTCCTGGTCTGCGACCCGCTCGGCGGCGAGGGCCGCAACTTCCAGTTCGTCTCCATCGTCGTCCACCACGATCTGCCGTGGTCGGTCGCCGCGGTCGAGCAGCGCATCGGCCGCGTCGACCGCATCGGCCGCGATGGCGAAGTCCCCAGTTGGCTGATGGTGTCTTCCGATGGCGAGTGCCTGGAGTCCGCCTGGGCCGAGATCCTGGAGCATGGGGTGGGGGTGTTCGGCACCTCCTCGTCGGGCCTGGAATTCGTCTGCGACGAGCTCGAGACCCGCGCCCTGGAGGCCGCCCTGGTCAGCGGGGCCGCCGGGCTGCGCGCCATCGGCCCCGAGCTGGCGGCGCTGATCGCCCGCGAGCGCGATAGCCGCGATGCCCGCGCCGACGAGCTGTTCCATGAGGAGGCGGGCGCCTATGCCCAGGCTGCCGAGCTCGCCAACGGCCTCGAGTCGTTCGCCGCCCCCCGTGATGCGGTCTGCCGCTGGATCCGCGGCATGGGCGGCTCGGCCCGCCGCGACGAGGAGCCGCCGCGTGCCTTCCACCTGCGCACCCGCTTCCACCAGGAGCCCGAGGCCGGGGTCTTCTCGCGCGAGGTGGCGCTCGAGCGCTCGGCGCTCAGCTTCTTCTCGATCGGCAATGGCGTCATCGACCGCCTGCTCGACGATGCCACCGCCGCCTCGTGGTGCGCCGCCTCCTCCTGGCGCCGTCAGGCGGACCTCCAGCTCAAGCGCTGGGAAGGGGTGCGGGTCGGCTACCAGCTGGTCCTCGATCTCGCGCCGCTGGCCAGCGCCGGCGTGCCGCTCGACTGCCTGCGCCGCCTGCTGGTGGTCGCCCCGCCTCGCCGCTCGGTGGTTTATGTGCGCGGCACCGATGGCGGCATCGAGGACGACCCGGCCGCCCTCAGCACCCTGTCACCGCCCTTCGATCCGCGACGCGGCGACCGCGCACTGAGCCTCAACGCCAGCCGCGAGGTGTGGTCGCGGCCGCTCCTGGCCGGCAAGGTCGAGCAGGTGGTCGAGTGGCAGGATCAGGTGCGCCGCGCCCTGGCGGCGGCGCGCGTGCACGCCAGCGCACGGCTGCCGCAGGAGCGCGACCAGGCGCTGGCGGCTTTCAGCGCCCGGGCCGCCTCAGGGCTCGCGGTGGCGCGTGCGCAGGCCTCGGCGGCCACCGCCCGCTTCCCCGCCGGCCACCCGGAAGTGCTGCTGGCCGAGCAGGAGGCGCTGGATGAGGAGCGTCAGGCCCAGGCGCTCACCGGCGCGCTCGCCGGCGCTCGCCTGGAGATCGTCAGCGTGGCCTACGTGGTCGTCGTCTGAGATTGGCGCCGAAGACTTACCAGCGCCGGACCGGGCAGCCCGGCTGGCAGCCCGGCGCGGGGACGCCCCCGGCTCAGGTCGTCGAGCGCGCGCTGGCGGGTACCAGGTCGCACGCCTCCGGCGGCATCCAATGCGCATCCTTGCCGTCCCACTTCACGTTGCAGCCGATCGGATTAGTCAGCGGCGTGCGGATCGGCACGCCAGCGACCAGGTCGGCAAGCGCACGGTCGAGGTCGTTGATGGTGGCCTTTGAGGTGTCGCGGGGGTTGTCCAGCGCACGGCCGGTGTAGACCAGCTTCAGCGCATGGTCGAAGACGAAGAAGTGCGGCGTGCGCAGGGCGCCATAGGCCTTCGCCACCGCCTGGCTCTCGTCGTGGAGGTAGATCCAGGGGAAGCGGTACTGCTTCTGGCGCGCCACCATGTGCGGGAAATCGTCATCGGCGTAGGTGCTCTTGCTGTTCGAGTTGATGCCGACGAAGGGCAGGCCCTGGGGGGTGAAGGTCTGGGCGCTGGCGCGCGTCACCTCGTCCGAACCGGTGACGAAAGGGCAATGGTTGCAGGTGAAGAACACCACCAGGCCCTTGGGGCCGCAAAGCTGCGGCAACGAGTAGGTGGCGCCATCGGTGGCTGGCAGCGTGAAGGGCGGCGCACTGGCGCCGAGCGGTAGGGTGAAGCTCATGGCTGGCTCCTTTGCTGGGGGTAGGGCTGGATGTAAAGGCCGGGGAAGGGGCTGGATGGACGTCAGGATGGATGGCGTCATGGCCAGGTGAGGCGGGAGGCAGGCGGTGAGACGGCGACCACGGTCCACGGACCACGGCCGAGCGTACCCGGGTGCCGCCCTCCGCGGGGCCCATCGCCTAGAGCGACTTGGAGGCCTTGCGGATGATGGTGGTGGCGCGCATGTCCCCCTGGTCCTCGCACAGTTCGGCAGCCTCTTCGAAGAGGTCGCGGGCCTCATCCTTGTTGCCGAGCTGGACCTGGGCGTTGCCGACGTCGACCAGGAGGCGCGCACGCGCCTTCTCGTCCTTCAGCTCGTCGTAGATGGCCAGGCTCTCCTGGAGGTACTCGAGGGCGGTCTTGGCCTCGCCGAGATGGAGCGCCGAATAGCCCATCTGGTGCAGGATGCGCGCCCGCACCGCCGGCTCCTCGGTGAAGCCGGGCAGGGCCTCGCGGAAGTGCCGCATCGCCTCGAGGTGGGCGCCGCGCTTGGCCACCACCGTCCCCATGCTGTGCAGGGCGCGGAAGCGCTCGGCCTGGTCCTCGGGGTGGGTGCAGACCTCGATCAGGCGGGCGAGGTGGGCCTCGGCCTCGGCGTAATCGCCCATCTCCTGCTGCAGCTCGGCGATGCGGCCGAGCGCGCGCAGCTGGTCGGCGCGGTCGCCCATCTTGCCCAGGACCTCCACCCATTCGCGCATGCTGGCGAGCGCCGGCTCGTTGTTGCCGAGCTGGCGGTGCAGGCTGGTGATGGCGGAGAGCGCCTGCTCCTGATGCGAGAGGTTCTCGTTCTCGCGCGCGACCTCGAGGCTGCGCTTGAGGTGGGCGAAGGCCTGGGCATCGCGCTGGGCATTGGCCTCGGCGGCGCCGAGGAGGTAGAGCGTGCGGCTGATGCCGTCGAGGTCGTTGATCGCCTCGCACAGATCCAGGCTGCGCTGGTAGCTGGAGATCGCATCATCGACCGCGCCGCGCTTGGCATGCACTAGGCCGATGCGGCGCAGGGATTGCGCCAGGAGCGCCTTGTTCCCCGACTGCTTGTGGATGGCGATGCAGCGCTCATGCAGGGTCAGCGCGTCATCGAAGTTGCCGCGCTTGCGCTCCATCTCGGCGAAGCGGCTGAGCGTCTCGGTGGCGTCGAAGGAGCGCGCCAGCTCGGTCGAGATCGTCACGCTGGCTTCGAAGTTCTTGGCCGCGGCGGCGAAGTCGCCGGCGATGGTGTAGGCGCTGGCGAGGCACTCGTGCGTCTGCGCCCGCTGCGGACCCTTGCGGAAGCTGGTGAAGATCGCCAGCGCGCGCTCGCAGCACTTGATCGCGCTCGTGGCCTCGCGCTTGGCGACGTAGCCATTGGCGAGATCGAGCAGGCACAGGCCGATCTGCACGTGGTCGTTGAGCTCCTCGGCGAACTCAAGCGAGCGCTTGAGGTGCCGGATCGCCTGGTCGGGGTCCTTGAGCGCGATGAAGGCATTGCCGGCCTGGGTGGCGGCGTCGAGCGCCAGGCGCTTCTCGCCCGAGCCCTCGAACACCCGCAGGGCATCGGTGAGGGTCTTGGCGGCATCGGCGTGGTTGCCGCTCTTGGTGTGCAGCTTGCCGAGATCGAGCAGGCATTCGGCGCGCCGGGTCGGGCTGCCGGCCTTCTCCCACAGGTCGGCTGCGGCACGGAAATGGGGCACCCCGGTGGCGAGCGCCGCACCGGTCTTGTTCTCCAGGATGAGCAGCCCGAGACGTCGCTCCTCCTGCGCCTGGATGGCGATCTGTTCTTTGCTCGGCGTGGCTGGGACGGCGGGATCGCTGTCGGTGGACATGGGAACCTCGGCGTATTCGGCTTGGTTGCTCGTGTTTATGGCCGTGTGTGGGGCTGCGTCCACCGTATTCCGCGTGGACTCTGATCGAGCCTCACACGCGGAGGTCCGGCGCGCCCACCGCGGCGAGCGCCAGCGCATCTGCAGCCAAGCGCAGGATCGGTCGCCTGTGTGCTGCGCCAGGCCTCAGTCGGTCGAACCGGCGAAGGCCGAACGCACCGAGGTCCCCTTCATCTTGAGGCTGTTGTCCAGGGAGGAGATCTGGGTCTTGGTCAGGCCCAGCGGCGGCACGAAGGCCTTGTCGACCAGCCAGCCATCGAGCTCCTCCTGCGCTTTGCCGATGAAATCCTTGGCTTCTCCCAGCTCGGCCTTGTGGTGGCCATCGCCGACCTGCAGGTTGTCCCTATGCGTCGCCATCCAGGTGATGATCTCCTTGACGCGTTCGAAGCGCGGGCGATCCATGGCCAGGAAGTCCTTCCACTTCTCCAGGTCCTTGCCGTTGAGCTTGGTGATATCCGAGCGGTTGTAGGTCTTGTCGACCAGGGTGAGCAGCGCGGTGAAGCACTCCGGGCTGTTGCCATGCGCCTGGAGCTGGTCCAGGGCCGAGCGCAGGGTCAGGTAGCTGGGATCCGCGATCAGGGACAGGGCGGTGGCGGCGATCGGGCGGCTGGCCTCGTCGTCCAGGGCGACGATCAGCTTGCCGATCAGATCCTCGCTCTGCGTGCGCGCCTCGATGGCGATCTGCTGGGCCTCGTCGACGGGTGGAGACCCCGCCTTGGCTTTGTCCTTGGCTGCCGGCGCATCGCCGGGCTGCAGGGTGGTGATCAGCGCCTTGCCGAGGAGATCGCTCATGAAGGCATCGCTGATGCCTTCCAGGTGCAGGCTCTTGAGCTTGGGCAGCAGCGCGAGCACGGCATCGCGGGCGCCGATCAGGCGCAGTCCCTTGACCGCCTTGAGCGCGGCGGCGAGTTCGACCGGCGGGGTCTTGGGGTCGAGCTTGGGGGTTATGCTCTTGCCGAGCTCCTCGCGCTTGTGGTAGTCGGCCGGGCTGTCGCCCAGCATCATGTGCGGCCCGCCCATGGCCTCGATGGCGATGGCGCGCACCTCATCCTTGGGGCTCGACAGCAGGCCGACCAGGCTGGTCAGCTGGTTAGGGCTCGCCAGCTTGGCGATGGCGTCGGTCAGCTTGGTGCGGCTGACCGCCAGGTCGCTGACCCGGCTGCCCAGCAGGGTGATGGCATAGCCGATGTTCTCGGCGTCGGCGTTGCCGGCGATGGCGTCGATCGCGGCGGCGATGCGCTCGGCATCCTGGCCGGTGGCGGTGGCGATGCTCAGCAGGGTGTCGTTGGCGTACTTGGGCTGGGCCTTGGCCATGAGATGGATGGCGGCGATGCTCAGCTCGATCTTGTAGCGCCCATCCTTGGCCCACATGGCGAGGTCGTCCGGCAGCAGCTCCTGCTTCATGGTCTCCGAGTCGTAGATCGCGGTCGCGGCATCGAGGGCGAGGATGCGCTGGTCCTGGCTGATCAATCTGCCGGCGGCGCCATTGGCCGGGGCGCTCTGCTTGCCATCCGGTCCGGGAGGCGGATCTGAGAGGTGGCGTTCGGCGATCTGCACCAGCGACGAGAACAGCTTCGCCTGCTTGGCGACATGCACCTGGGCCTCGACCGGACCATGGGTGCCGCTCACGAGCAGGCGCAGATCGCTGGGATTGTTGTCGACCAGCTTCATGTAGGCGTCGGCCGCGACCAGGGCATCGTCGCCCGTCGCCTTGTCGAGCTTGCCCAGCGCCAGGCTGCGGGTGATCGGTCCATAGGAGAAGATGCCGATCGCCAGAAGCCCGACGATGCCGAAGACCACAAACTTGGCGTAGCCCCCGGAGCTGCGCTGATGGCGGGCGGTCACCGGCTTGGCCAGGCGCGAAGTGCCGGGACCGCGGGCGGCGGTCTTGGTGCTGGATGGGGGCCGTGCGGGCGTTGCCGCCATGCGTGCGGATGGGCGCGCCATCGGCTTGGAGGCCGGGCTGACCGGGGCCAGGGTGGATGGGGTGACCAGCGCATCGTCGGCCGCTGATGCCTGTGCCGAAGCCGCCGGCGTGGCCGGCGGCAGCACCGGTACCTTGGCAGTGGGCGGATTGCGGGGGGTTGCCGCTCCAGCGCGCTTCGGGCCGTTGGCAGGGAGCCGTCGCGAGCCGGGAGTGGCATTGGGTGCGGCGGGAGAACCAGCGGGGGGTCGGGCGGGCGTGGGCATGCTGCCATGGTATGCCAGCGCGCGGGGCTGGTGAAGCTCTTCGACAGGCCTCGGTCAGGCTGTGTGTCCCTCGCGTTGCACCGCCCAGGAGGACCCAGGAGAAGATGGTCAGTACAGCAAGCGACCTGAGCCATCTGCTGCCCCGTGCTCTGAGCCGCATCCCCAGTGCCCATGAGGGGATCGGCAGTGTGCGGGGCGCCATGGCGGTCACTCCTTTCGCGCTGCCAATCACCGGGTAGATACAGGACATGCAGGTGCAGCTATTCAGGCCGATCGTCTACCATGCGCTGGCGTGGTATGCCGTCGCCGTATCTTTGGCGGTCATCCTCTGGCTCGAGCTGCCGCGCTGGGAGCCCGCCTGGGTGCTGCGCACCACTCCCTTTGTGATGCTGGCCGCACGCGCCGCGGTCGCGGATGGCGATGCCCAGGGCTTCGCCGCGCGCGTCGCAACCTGGGGGGCGGATGCGGTTCCGGGGCTGTGCCACTGCCTGCGCCATCAGCAGATCTGCGTCCGGCGCCTGGCGGCGCAGGTGATCGCCGCCATCCCCGGGGAGCTGGATGCGCGTCTGGTGGCGGCGCTGAAGGCCGACCTTGATGATGATGACCGCGCCGTCCGGCGAGCCGCCCACCTGGCGCTCCACCGCTATGCCCGGGCAGCGCCCCAGGGCGCGGCAACCGCTACCGGCGCGGCAGGTGCCGCTGGGACGTTGGACGCGGCGCTGCGACCGGCGTTCCTGCTGCCGGCCTCGGCCACCGCCGCCAAGTCGGTTGACGATGACGACGATGACGACGATGACGATGATGATGACATGGCTGCGCCCGCGCCCGGTGGCAAGCCCGCAGCGGGGAGGCGTTGAGACGCCCAGGTGGGATGGCCCGCCGCGCTGCATGCGTCCCGCCGTGGCCGCCGGCCGGGAACCACTGCCCAGGAGGACCATCATGACGCACCGCGCTGTCGTCGAGGATCGCAACATCCCGCTGATCATCATCGCACGCATCCTCAGCCTTGGTATCGCGCCGCTGGCGCTGCTCCACGGCTGGACCATCGCCTCCTCCGGGCGCCTGATCGAGGGCGTGGTGCTGGCGGCGATCGGGGTGTTCGCCAGCGTCTGCCTGTTCGCGGTCCTCAGCGTGCTATCGGCGCTCTCCGAGCTGGCGCGGGTGAACCGCTACCGCGCCGAGCGCGATGAGGAGCTGGGCAAGCTGCTCACCGACGTCCACCGCCTGCTGGTGGCTGCGGGCGCCGGGGTGGATGCCACGCAGAACCGCTCGGGCGTGTTCAAGTCGTCGCAGATGCCGTATACCCCGGAGAACGATGGCGCCCTCACCGGCAGGCGGCCAGTGCAGCGGGAGTAGCTGGGCTGCAGCGACGATGAGGCGATTCTGCAGCCGCTAGCGCTGTCACTGATGGGTGGGCAGTGAAAGGAGATGGGCTCCTGGCCGTCATGGGAAGCTGGCAGATGGAGGGGAAAGGGGCTTCGTTGATGGTGTTCTTGAGCACCGCAAACCTGGTCATTCAGGCCCGGGATAGACGCGTCTCGGGTTTTCATTGGCTGCGAACGCAATCGGCGATGACCTCCAGCGATGCCCCGCTGCAGGAGGCGGCGGCAGAGGACGGCGGCCAGCAGTGACCATTCCACCGGCAATGCGATCACAGCGGAGGTCCTGGTCGTGTTCGCTGCGATCGCTTTCCGGACATCTTCTGACGGCAGGTGGGACAAGCGCTCATCGCCGCTGAAGGCAGCTGGGCAAGGACAGCAGGAGGTAGAGGCAGACCACCAGTGTCGTGGTGGGCTTGGCGCCGAATGCATCGGTAGTGAAGCTGGCAGGGTGTTTTCAGGCAGTTGGCGCGAATGACAAAGATACCACTTTCGAATCAACTAAGAAATGGCGGATCAAATCCGCCCCGCTATAATCAACAATGAGCCGGCCGGAGGGAGGCACCCACGTGGTGGTGGGACCAAGCGCCGCGCCGGAGGCC
>Ga0302319_10005830_pt1 | contig 24611 bp, 20 predicted proteins | sample Bog_T0_2_FD_203319 | JGI IMG/M metagenome (GOLD analysis project Ga0302319, IMG submission 203319) | Peat permafrost microbial communities from Stordalen Mire near Abisko, Sweden - Bog_T0_2 | ecosystem: Environmental > Terrestrial > Soil > Wetlands > Peat | place: Sweden: Abisko, Stordalen Mire...
CTTGTAACTTTACAGCAGAGCAGGTCGCCGTAGGTCATTGGTCGCTCGCTGATGATCTGGCACAATCGTCCTCTGATGAATCTATTGCCAATAGTGAACTTCACTCGGTGGCCCGAAGGAGAACTAGTCAGGCGACTGAACCGTATTAGACAACGTCAGTCCATTGGCAAGCGGAACCGGGGAATTAGCCGTTACCAAATATTGAACAATTAGAGAGATCCTGCGGTTGGATGGGTCGTTCGGATACAGGGGAAGACGGAGACGCTGATCAGCGAAGCCACGCACTTGCGATACCTGATGTGGTGCCAGGCCTTCATCCTGCATAATCCGCCTGGCCGCGTTAGCTCGTCCGCAGGAGAGATCCCAGTTGTCGTATGCCTTATCTTCTGAGTAGGGCGTGGCATCCGTATGGCCTTCGATCGAAAGTCTGTTGGGAAGCTTGCCCAGTTCAGGGGAAAGAACCTGGAGTAGATCTTTGAGGGCGGGAGTGGGATCCGCATTCCCCAGCTCGAAAAAAGTGCCCTTGGCGGACTCCATCAGTTCGATGCGCAAACCTTCCGGCGTGATCGTAATCTCAATCTGATTCTTGAGCTTATTCTTTGGATCAACGCTCTGAATTGCCTTGATAATCTGCTCTTTCAGCTTCTGCATATCCTGCGGAGTCGGAGGCGTCAGCGTCGCCGTCGGCCCCTTTCCCGTCCCCGTCATTCTCGTCGTTCCGTAGGGATCCTTGAAATAGCCGCCAACTGCTGTCTGAATCGGCTTACTAGCACTCATCAGCCAAAGCACAATGAAGAGCGCCATCATTCCTGTCACAAAGTCGGCGTATGCCACCTTCCATGCGCCGCCGTAATGCTTGCCGTGGCGGGGCTTCTTTTGGATGATGATGATCTCTGGTGTTTCTGCCACAATATAACCCTTTCCGCCAGCTAAGCCGCAGCAGCTACGGCTACAGGTTCATCCTTGCGGCGGCAAGCTTTCTCCACTTCCTGGAAAGTGGGACGAACATGCTCGGGAATCGCTCGCCTCGCCATCTCGATGGCGAGAATCGGCGACATTCCCTTAATGAACGACAGCATCACTACGCGTAGCACATGGTAGTAAGCCGACTCATCATCGACCAGCTTGGACATGGATGAGGCGATCGGCCCAACCACTCCGTAGCACATCAGGATGCCCAGGAATGTTCCCACCAGTGCTGCGGCAACCTTCTTGCCAATCTCCTCAGGAGGTCCGCCCAGCGCGCTCATCGCAATGACTATGCCGAGAACTGCTGCCACAATCCCAATGCCAGGGAGTGCATCGGCCATGGTGGACAGCGCATTCGACGGCTCCGTAGCGCCAGCATGGTGGACGTCTAGGTCGAGTTCCATCATCCGGTCAACGTCGAAGGGTGTCGCTCCTCCGGTGATCGCCATGCGCATCGTGTCGCATACAAAACATTGGGCGTGATGGTCCTTGAGAAAGAGAGGATACTTCGAAAACAGAGCGCTCTTGTCAGGCTCCTCGATGTCGCCCTCGATTCCAACCATTCCTTCTTTACGCGCCTTATTGAAGAGATGAAACATCATTCTGAGGGAATCGAGGTAGCGCTGCTTGGAAAACTTTGAGCCACTGATAACCCCCACTAGGCTCGAGGCGATCTTCTTAAGCACATGCAGTTGGTTCCCCGCGACAAGCGTTCCCAGCGCCGCACCCCCAATGATGATGAACTCAGAGGGTTGCATCAGAACGGCCACCGGACCTTTTTCCATCAGAAAGCCAGCGAGGATGGCGCCCAGGACGACGACAATTCCAATAATCGAAACCATAAATCCCGTACCCCCTCGCAGCCTTTCGCTGGAATAACGAACCGCGCGTGAATGGCACGTAAATTGAAGCTACGACCAGGTGAATTCGGTTCTCGCCTATCTATCGGCATATGTGGCTAGGACGTCTAGTGTTACGGCTGTTCAAGAACGGAGTAAGCGTTACTGTGTGCCGAGCGGCAAGGACGGCTATAGTTCAATGAGAACCGGGCATTGGATGAACCTTCGCAACCACAACGAGGTCAACCCGCCGATTCATCTTTCGACCCTCCGCGTTCGCATTATCCGCAATCGGCCGGTATTCTCCATAGCCGGCTAGTGAGATCTTTCTCGGATTTAGACCAGACTCGTTGATAAGAAACATCAAGACCGCCATGGCCCTGGCGGTCGATAGCTGCCAGTTTGAATCAAATTGGGTGGTATGGATCGGTTGATCGTCCGAGTGCCCTTCAACCCGCAGATAGAAACCGTGTTGTGCCAGTACCTTGGCGATTGCCTCGATTTTTCTGGCCGCGCCGGGCCGCAGCACTGCTTGTCCGCTAGCAAAGAAGCCGAGCTCCTTGAGACTGATGACAAATCCCTCTGGAGAAGCGTTCATGGTCACCTGGCCATCTCTCAGTTCTTCGCCGATGGCGGCTTCCAGTTGCCGACGCAGCGCTTCGATGTCGATTCCTGTCGCCTCGGTCTTGGCGCTCTTGTGCACCGCATTATCCTCTATCGGTGGAGTCGAGGTCGGTTGATCAGCACGAACTTGGGGCCGCATCGTCACCGGTGTGGTCTCGTCTCGAGAAAACGGCTCCAGGTCCACTAGACCATAGTGAATGGCGTTGGAGAGGTTCTTGACGGAGTGGTCTTCCTTACGCAGCGAAGCGAAAAGGACCACAAAGAACGCAAATAGTACGGTGATGAAATCTGCGTAGGAGACCATCCACCGGTCACGGCCCACCGGTTCCTCGATTTTTCTTCGCTGCCTCACGGAGCCGTCACCTTCTCCAGCCGCGGCCTTAGGGGGGCCGCAGCGAAACTGTTCAAACGCAGCTCTAGTGCCCGCGGATTGATTCCCTCGACAATCGCCAGGACTGCCTCAAGCGTCATCTCCTGGACTACCTGTTTCTCGCGAAGTCGAATTCGCAGCTTTCCTGCCCATGGAAGAAAGAACAAGTTTGCGGAACCGACGCCATAGATGGTCGCCACAAAGGCAACCGCAATGCCCTTGCCCACCTCGTTGACGTTCTGAAGCCGCTGCATGACCTGGATCAGCCCCAGAACCGCGCCGACAATTCCAAAGGTGGGGGCAAATCCGCCTGCCGCATCGAATACCCTGGGAATGCGCTCATCCTTCTCCCCTTCATAATCCAATTGCAACTCCATCATCTTGCGTAGATCGGCAGCACTGACACCGTCGATCGCCAACATCAAGCTTTCCTTGAGAAACGGGTCTTCAATTTTCGCAAGTTCTTCATCCAGCGAGAGAAGTCCCGCGTGCCTGGCCTTATAGGCGAACCTCAGAAGGTGCTGTATCAGATAATCCGGGGCTGGTCCTGAACGTAAGAAAACATCTTTCAGCTGAACAAAGGCCTGGGCAACGATCGGGAAAGGGAACTGCACCAGCACCGCCCCGAGCGTGCCTCCGAGCACAATCAGGGCCGCCGTCGGCTGCAGCAGTTGAACAAGCGTGCCTCCCTCCAGCAACGTGCCGACACCAACGCCAACAAAGGCGATGGCTATGCCTATAAACGTAGTTTTATCTAACGCCATATCTGCTCGATCTCTTCATCGGCAAGAACATCCTCCTCCTTTAACCCGTGCCAAATTACGCCATCCTAGCGAACGTCTGCTTCGAAAGTCCCTGCTCGGTGCCGTTCAGTAGCGGTAACACTCCAGTCGCCAAGTTCAGGATCCGCTTGATAGATGAGAATTCTCTAATAACCAAAACGGAACCTGTCTCATCTGTCCCGCATTGGGAGAACAAATCATTAGAGTTCCCTAGGTATTTGTTGTTTTGCGCGGTCTCGGAGTGGAAGGTGGTAATACGCGATGCGTGAGAGTTATCGAAGCTGATATCGAACTCTCGGTAAGCCTCGCAGAAAACTTTGAGGACGAAACGCAATGCACGTTCTGGTAGTGGAAGACGATCCGGCCCTAGCAATGCTCCTACAGAAGGGCCTCGTGCTCGAAGGATATGAGGTGGAACGCGCAAGCAACGGAGACGCTGCGCTGGATATGGTGGTGGAGCAGGCTCCTGATCTAGTGGTGCTTGACCTAGGGTTGCCATGCCGCGATGGCACAGAAGTGCTCGAGCTTCTGAGTCGCGACTTTCCCAGCTCGCTGGTACTTGTGCTTACCGGTCGCAGCAATGTACAGGAGCGTGTTCGCTGCCTGGATCTGGGGGCAGACGACTTCGTGCTTAAGCCATTCAGCTTTTATGAAGTGATGGCCCGATGCCGAGCTCTTCTGCGCCGCCGTGACCGCTTCACCGATCCAATGCTCCGCTTCGGGGGGGTGGAGTTGAATCGGATGGAGCGCACCGTCTCCTACCACGGTGCACATGTTGAACTCACCGTGAAGGAATTTTCTCTTCTCGAGTTCCTGATGTTGCGTCGCGGAGGGCCTTGCTCGCGCGGGGAGCTGCTGAGTGAAGTGTGGCATTCGACGCCTGAGGCAGGAACTAACGTCGTCGACGTCTACATCACGTATCTGCGCAAGAAGCTTGCGGCGGCCCAACCTGACCATAATCGATGGGCTTCCGTGATAGAGACTGTACGCGGCTTGGGGTATCGGCTGCAGGACAGACAGCAGCCTTCCAACTTTGAAGGAGCCGTTCCCAAAAAGCAGCGCGCGGTTGTCGAGCTACTCTGCGGAGCTTAGACGCAACATGACAATAACTCGCAGCGAGATTGATCTGAAGCAAAGTATGAGTGAGTTGCACGATCTGTGCCAGCCGCTCACCGCTCTGCAGTGTCGGCTGGAGATGGGCAGAATGCTTGGGCACGCGGAGGCGTTCGAGGAGGCCATCCTTGGCGCTTTAGAAGAGGCGCGACGAATGTTCACGATCGTTGCCCAGATGCGGCAGCGACTGCTGGAGATTGAAGCAGTGGCGGAATACAGAGGATAGGAAGGGGAGACAGCATGGCATCGACGAACATTGCTTTCGAGAGAACGGTCATACTCGCTAGCGCAGACTCAGCCTTGCGAAGTAGGCTGCGCGGCAGCCTGAGCGATCTGCGCTGGAATGTGCGGGAGGCCCGCGGCGGTGCGGAGGCTATCGCACAACTCGAGGACAGACCCACCGAAGCCCTATTACTCGACAACTGGCTTCCCGACCTCGAGGTCGTCGAGTTCTCGGGGCAGATCGGTAAGCTGTATCCCAAGATGGAGCTATTGCGGATCGATGGTGTCCCCATCACGGGTGGAACCAGAAGCCCTCGCCGCCACGAGCTACTGCACGCTCTGCGCGAGGCGCTCGGATCTTCGCGTCGCGAAAGTTCGGCCGAGCAAACTCATGCAAAAGATGTCTTACCCGCTATCAGGGAGCGTGCTTACGCTGAAGAGTATTCAGAGCTTTCACGGCGCGCCGCATTTCTCCCGAGGTTGGCTACCACAAAGCTGGAGAACGTTGAGCATGCTTGCCGATGGAGCGGGAAGGCTGGGACTACTCAGATTTCCCTGGGGATTGGAGATCTGGTTGGTACGAGTCCCATCATGCTGGAGCTGGCCCGGATGGTCCGTCTGGTCGCGCCGCGCACCACGACCATATTGATTGAAGGCGAGACCGGGACCGGGAAAGAGGTCCTAGCCCACGCCGTGCATCGTCTCAGTCCACGTTCAACAAAACCCTTCGTCGTGCTTAACTGCGCTGCTATTCCCGAAACCCTGCTGGAGGCGGAACTGTTTGGGCATACCCGGGGGGCCTTTACCGGTGCAATCCAATCCCGCACTGGTCGCATTGAAGCGGCTCATGGTGGCACACTCTTTCTCGACGAGATTGGCGAGATGCCTATTGGTATGCAAGCCAAGATGCTGCGCTTTCTGGAGAATGGCGAAATCCAGCGCGTTGGTGAAAACGAAACGGTGCTGGTGGACGTGCGCGTGATCGCTGCAACGCATCAGAACCTGGAAGCAAAAGCCACTGCGGGCGACTTCCGCCTGGACCTTTATCATCGCCTCGCCGTCTTTCCCATCGACATTCCTCCGCTGCGCGAGCGTCTCGGCGATCTGGCTGCGTTGAGTGAGCATTTCCTCGCGCTCATCGGGAGAACCTCACCGCGCAAGACCCTTTCCGCCGCGGCGCTCGACAAGCTTTGCATGCACGACTTTCCGGGCAACGTGCGTGAGTTAGCTCACATCCTCGAACGCGCATCGATCCTTGCAGAAGAGTCTCCTAGCATTCGCTCAGAGGACATCCGTTTGCGTCGATCGCAGCGGCACTGATCCCTCTCGATTCACAAAGTTTCCAGCATGGCCTTCCGTTGGAGGGCCACTTTTTTCGCGCTGGAACAGATTCTTCGGTTTCTCTCAGAAACTATGCGGAAGTATGGCTGCCCTCGTGCCTATTGCTTTCAGTGCCGACACAGAGCCATTAAGCGACCGAAGCAGCGAACCCGAGGATGCCCATGAACCGGAATTATCAGCAAATCATGTCGACCAGCCCAACAGGCCATCCAGCCCTTTGGGCTGTGAACGTAACGACGATGTCCAGCGCGCAGGGCACGCGCGTTCTGACCGGTATTCCGGCCCAACACGCAGAGGAACCAAAGAATCCTGTGGTCAATCGGCTGGAAGGACCGGAGCGTGATCGGTTGCTGCTCGAGCATCTTCCATCAGTGCGATACATCGCGCACCGGATCCATGAACGGCTGCCCCAGCATGTAGAGCTCGACGATCTGATCTCAGCGGGGGTGGTTGGTCTGATCGATGCCTATAACAAGTTTGATCACACCAAGAAGGTGCAGTTTAAGAGCTACGCACAGTTTCGAATCCGCGGCGCCATCCTGGATTCTCTGCGAATCTTGGACTGGAGCCCGCGTGAGCTTCGCCGAAAGGGCCGTGCGGTGCAAGAAGCTGTCCAGAGCATGACCCGCCGGCTGCGGCGCACGCCTACCGAGCCGGAGATCGCTCACGAGCTGAATCTCGGGCTCAACGAATACCAGCTCTTGCTCGGGCAGCTTAAAGGGCTTGAAATTGGAAGTCTGAATCTGGAGCACAAGGATGATTCTGGAGAAGATCAGCTCGCCTACATCGCGGGTTCCCCCGAAGACGACCCGCTTTTCCGTTGCTTGCAGGGAGAGATGCGGCAGATGCTGATCGACTCCATTGAGACGCTTCCCGAGAAGGAGCGCATGGTCCTCACCTTGTATTATTACGAGGAATTGACGATGAAAGAGATCGGCCTCACCCTTGGCGTGGTCGAATCGCGCATCTCGCAGATCCATTCTGCCGCCATCGCTCGACTTCGTTCCGCTCTGGAAAGCGTAAAAGAAATGCAGATGGCGCCAGCGACGATAAAGCGCATACCCATCAGAGCTGCTGACTGCTGACTTGCCCTAAGGAGCTTCGAACGATGCGACTGTTCGTCAGCCTAGGTGAGACGCTCCTGATCAACCACCGATTGCCCACCGGCAGCAACGAACTTACGACCTCCCGCCCGAGTGGATCCGCCGCGGTGCGAGTTGATAGACGGCCGCAACGTCTTCCTGCAACGTCTTCCTATTGATAGTTAAACGGCGTGCGCCGTTCGTGCCCTATCGAGCATCTCACCCTTCGGAGGAAATCAGGCATGAGTGAATGGGTACAGCTGAGGGCGGCCGATGGCCATGAGTTAAGCGCATACGTGGCGAAGCCGCAGGGCGAGGCGCTCGGCGCGTTGGTCATCATCCAGGAAATCTTTGGTGTCAATCCATCGATTCAGGCGGTTGCGGATGCCTATGCTAAGGATGGCTTTGTCGCCATTGCACCTGCGCTCTTCGATCGCTTCGAAAAGGGACTCGAACTTGGCTATACCGGCGAGGACCTGAAGAAGGCCTTTGATCTTTACGGGAAGCTGAACCCGGACACGCAGCTGCTCGATGTTGCCGCTGCCTATGAGCACGTCGCCGGCACAGGAAAGGGAACTGGGGTCATTGGATTCTGCTACGGAGGACTTCTGGCCTGGCTGAGCTCGACCCGCGCGAAGGCCCATAAGATGAACCTCAAGGCGGCTGTCGGATACTACGCTGGAGGCATAGGCAACGTCGCATCTGAAGAGCCCACCAGCCCCGTCCAACTGCACTTCGGAGCAGACGACGATCACATTGGAGAGAACCAGGTCGAAGCTGTTCGCGCCTCCCATCCTGAGGTCGAAATCTTTGTGTACGAAGGCGCCGGGCACGCGTTTGCCAATGAAGCGCGTCCCAGTTTTGTGCCGGCCGCGGCCGCGCTAGCCCGCCAACGCTCGGTGGAGTTCCTCAAGTCGCACATCGCCAAGTGAAATCACAGGAATACCGGTACAAATCGAGCCGTGCGGAGGCGCTTTCCAGCCCTCCGCGTGGTATCTTTTAAGTGGACACTACGAGAAGTGGACTAGAGCATAGAGAATCAGGAGTAAGACCTGCCGTGTTGGCAACAGCGAAGAAATCAGACATTATTACCAAGTTCCGCACGCACGACTCGGACACTGGAAGTCCTGAGGTGCAAATTGCGATCCTCAGCGAGCGTATTGGCGAGTTGACCGAGCACTTCAAAACCCACAAAAAGGATCATGGTTCGCGCCGTGGTCTGTTGATGCTGGTGAGCAAGCGCCGTCGTCTTCTGGATTATCTCAAGAAGACGGATTCCGACCGCTACCGCGACGTCATCGGCAAACTGGGTATCCGCAAGTAGCCTATTCCGTGCTGCTGCGGTCTCATTGTGCCACGGCGGCCCCACCAGGAGTGGTTAAAGATTGAATCTGCGCAAAGCCATCGACGGGATGGAAGTGACTGTGGTTACTTCTGTCCTCGCCGCTCGACTCGACGCACATCGCGGCGCTTCATCGCGCTGGCATGGACCCTCCCCTGTATCCAAGCCCAGAACATCTGACGCCCCGACCGAAGAAGCTTCGGCGGGGCTTTCGTCTTAGCGCTATCAAGCGTTCAGCGCAGTACGACCATTGACCTTAGAGACAGAAGAGAAAAAGAGGAACGTTTATGAAGCAGGACGTAACTATTGAGCTTGCCGGTGGCAAGCACATCAAATTCGAGACAGGACGCATCGCCAAGCAGGCCTCCGGCGCGGCGTTCACCACCAGTGGCGACAACGCCGTTCTGGCCACTGCGGTAGCATCGCCCGACCCCAAAGAGGGCATTGATTTCTTCCCCCTTACCGTCGAATACCGCGAGTTCACCTATGCCGGTGGACGCATCCCAGGCGGATTTATCAAGCGCGAAGGCCGCCCCAGCGAGAAAGAGATCCTCACCTCGCGCCAGATTGATCGCCCAATTCGCCCGCTCTTCCCCGAGGCCTTCCGCAATGAGACTCAGGTCGTCGCGTTCGTCTATTCGGCCGACAAGGAAAATGATCCAGACGTTCTCGGCATCAATGGTGCCAGCTGCGCGCTCGCGCTCTCGGATATCCCCTTCCATGGTCCCGTCGGTGCGGTTCGGGTCGGCTATATTCTTGACTCCGAAGGCAAGGGCCAGTACATCGTGAATCCCACCTATTCCGAGCGCCTTGTCAGCAAGCTCAACATCATGGTCGTCGGTACCAAGGACGGTATCGTGATGGTCGAGTCCGGTGCGAAGGAAATCCCTGAAGAGGTCGTCGTTGGCGCCATCGAGTTCGCCCACGAAGAGATCAAGAAGATCGTCGCCGGCATTGATGACCTGGTCAGCCGCGCTGGCAAGACCAAGCGCACGGTCACTCCGTTGGAGAATGACGAAGCCTACGCTGCAGCACTCAAGGCCAAGGTTGGCGACCGTCTTAGGGACGCGCTGGACACCCAAAAGAATCCCAAGTTCGAGAGCTACGCCAAGGTCAAGGAGATCAAGGACGAGCTGAAGAAAGAACTCCCCGCTGACGATCCCGCGGCGGCCAAGAAGCTCTCGAAATACTTTGAGGGGCTCCGCGAAACCATCTTCCGCGAACAGGTCCTCAACGACCGCATTCGCCCGGATCACCGCGCCTTTGACGAGATTCGCGCGATTTCCATCGAGACCGGTGTTCTTCCGCGTGTTCACGGTTCTGCTCTCTTCACCCGCGGCGAAACCCAGGCCTTGGTCAGCGCAACGCTCGGCACCACCGACGACGCACAGCGCATGGAAAGCTACGAAGGGGAGCAGAAGCGGAAGTTCATGTTGCACTATAACTTCCCGCCGTTCTCCGTGGGTGAGGTTGGGCGTATGACCGGCGTAGGTCGTCGCGAGATCGGTCATGGCGCACTCGCCTGGCGCGCTATCGAGGCAGTGCTTCCCGCTGAGGACGAGTCTCCCTACACCCTCCGCGTTGTCTCCGACATTCTCGAGTCGAACGGTTCGAGCTCCATGGCAACGGTCTGCGGCGCCTCTCTCTCGCTCATGCAGGCTGGCATCCCCCTCAAGGGATCGGTTGCCGGCGTAGCCATGGGACTGGTCAAGGAAGGCGATAAGTACGCCGTCCTCACCGACATCGCAGGAGCCGAAGACCACTATGGCGACATGGACTTCAAGGTTGCGGGGACGCGCAACGGCATCACCGCTCTGCAGATGGACATCAAGATCATGGGCATCACCACCCAGATCATGCGTGAAGCCCTCGAGCAGGCGCGCCGGGGCCGCCTCTTCCTCCTCGACACCATGGATGCAGTTATATCCAAGGCTGCGGAAGAGAAGAGCGCCTTCGCTCCTCGCATCCACACGATCCAGATCCCCACCGACAAGATCCGCGACCTCATCGGACCTGGCGGCAAGGTCATCCGAGGCATCGTCGATGCAACGGGCGTTAAGATCGATGTCGACGACACGGGCCGCGTCAATGTGGCCTCGTCCGACGCAGAGGGTCTTGCCAAGGCCATCCAGATGATCTCCGACATTACGGCTGTGCCCGAAGTAGGCAAGACCTACCTCGGCAAGGTCGTGCGGTTGGCCGAGTTTGGCGCCTTCGTTGAAATTTTTCCGGGAACGGACGGCCTCCTCCACGTATCTGAGATCGCAGAGCATCGCGTCAAGGAAGTCAAGGATGAGCTCCGCGAGGGCGATCAGATCCTGGTCAAGGTGCTCTCGATTGAGGGCAACCGCATCAAGCTCTCCCGGAAGGCGGTTCTGCGCGAGCAGCGCGAGAAGCTCGGCCTCCCACCGGTAGCAGATTCCGGCGGCGGCGAACGCTCCGAACGTTCTGATCGCGGCGAACGTGGCGAACGTTCTGACCGTGGCGAGCGCGGCGAGCGTTCTGACCGTGGCGAGCGCGGAGGCCGTGATCGTGACCGCGATCGTGGTCCCCGTCCCGAGCGCCCCGCGGCACCCGTCGAGCAGCCCAAGCATGAATCCACCATCGTTCTTGAAGGCGGCGACGACTTCGATGACGATGGCGATGACTTCGACGGCGATGACGAGGGTGGCGACGAGGTCGAGGTCGCCGCAGGTGCACCGCAGGAGGGTTCAGCGGCTCCCGCTGACGGAACACGTCCTGCCGGCCAGCGTCGCGGACGGCGACGTCGTACCCGTCGTCCCGGTACCACTTCAACTCCCCCGGCTGGTGGCAACAGTTAGTCGGCTGTCAAACATCCTTTCCCCCAGTGAAGCCGCGCATCCAGCGCGGCTTCACTGCCTTTGGCGAGTCCACCACCTCTGCTCACGCGTCTTAGCCTGTAGCGAGGGAAGGACCCCATTCTGAACGCGCGCAGCCAAACCAAAATCCACCGCTGGTGGCCCTTCCTCCTGCTCCTCTTCGCAGGAGCGAGCCGTTGGGCTGTATCCGCCGCTAACCCTGAAGCGGATTCAACTCTCGCCTCTCAGACCATCGGCTCCGCATGGGCTGCACTCCTCTCGTTTGCCTTTCTTTTTCACAAAATGAACGCGGCAGCTCCTTATCAGACGCCATCGCGTTCCGAAACCATACGCTGGCTTATCTCTGGCGCCATGCTCTTCGCCGGCCCCGCCATCGCTTTCTTCCTTCCCGCTCGCGATCTCGACGCAAGCGCCCTGACTATCGCTCTCGCCCTCACTCCGGTTATCATTGCGATCGCTTCTTCTGCCTTCGGCACCGAGAGCTCCGAAGGCATCGCCGGCCGCATCTGGCCGGGTCTGGCATCCGTCGCGGGCCTACTGCTCGTGCTTGTGCAGCCCGCCCTCGGAGATATCCGCACCGACCTCGCCTTGGTACTAGCCCCCGCCCTCACAGGCATTGGCGCGGCGCTCTTCTGTCTCCGCCCGACATGTACCGCGCCGCGTATTTCTGCCACCCTCCTCGGCGCCTTCATGCTCTTCGCAATCGCTCTCGCGGGCGATTACTTCATCGCGCATACCCGGCCCTCCATTTCGCTCCTGGCTGTAGCTGGCGACGGCATTCTCGCCCTTCTTGGCGTCCTGACCCTGGACCACCTCGGTGCCACGCGCTGGTCCTCCCAGTTCACCTGGATTCCTCTCCTGGTTATTCTCGAAGGCATCACCCTGGTGCGCGCGCACCTCACGGCGCATTGGGTCATCGGCCTCATCCTGCTAATCATCGCCGGGGCCTACCTCCTGCTGCCGCAGATGAGTCCGTCGGCCTCCGAAACATCCCCATCCCCGACTACCCCCAGTTGACCCGGCGCGCGAACCCACCCAGGTTCGACCCTCGCGAAATTTCAATCCACAACCCCGCCAGGGCTACACTCATTTCCATGGCAGCCTCGATGTACATTGTGGTCGAAGGCGAGGACCCTGGCTACAACATCTACGTGAACGGTCGTGTGCTTGCGCGGCATGAGAACACCATCGAGAAGCTTGCCCTTGATATGGGCGTCAAGCCTCTGCTCGAATTCTTCTCCGCCGATGAAAACTCCATGGCCCTCCTTATCCAGGAGGGAGGGGGTAATCCGGATTTGCTTAAGCGTCTACCGCCCCCCCAGTGGTATCGCCCGGAAGATGGGCTCCATACGGTCGAAGCCCTGATCAGCACAATCGAAGCCGACCCGCACCAGTTCGGCAGTGAAGGCCCTGAGATTCTCAGCGAACTCCGCGAGTACGAAACTGTCCTCCGCAAATCCGCCGATCGCGGCCATCGCTGGCACCTTGCCGTCAGTTGGCGCTAGCTTGCTCTCAATTCTTGGCTCTCAGCTGAGTCCAAACCAAATTGATAACTTGAATCTACCGACGGTCTCGATCAAGAACCGCTATCAATGAGTTCTCATCCCCTGGATCAGGCCATGGGTTCGTCCTTGAAGCTCACATTAGGATCCTGTGCATAAGCTTAGCAACGCTCCAGCAGGGAAGGCCAACGAAGCATCTGTGAACGAACTCCCTCGCTCCGAGCAAGGCGCCCCGACTCACGCCAAATTAAGAGAGAACGATACGGCTCAGGAGTAACCACCAGCTAAGGCAACCGTTCAGTTGCTTTGCGGGCTGGCTCAAACTCATCGCCGGGATTCCACTCCACGGCGCGAGGCGCATGGATAACTTGCCAGCCGAGATCAATTCCGAATCGTGCCAGCTTCGCATCTCCATTGAAGTCCCACGTGGGATCAAAGTTGTCCGAGAAATTGTGATAGTGGTTGTCGTTGAAGTCCTTTTCTTTTGCTACGCCCCATGCGCGGTCGTGACCTTCGTAGAGAGTTCCGGAGTCCACGGAGAACGCGGGAATCCCAACGCGCGATAAGCTGAAGTGGTCGCTTCGATAGTAGCTGCCGGCCTCTGGCCGCGGATCGGGCACAATTGCGAAGTTGAATCGTTTTGCGGTCGCCTGCACCTCTGAATAGAACGTCGTACGCTGCGCTCCGTTGACGTTGATCTCCTGCTGCACGCCGAGGGGCAGCAGCATATCGAAGTTGATATCGAGCGAAATCTGGGAGGCTGGAATGGGCGGATGCTGTCCGAGGTATTCGGAGCCGAGTAGGCCCTGCTCCTCCGCTGTTACTGCAGCAAAGATCACAGAGTGAGGGATCTTGATTTCCGACTGCGACCAAGCTCTCGCCATTTCCAGGATCATTGCCACGCCAGTCCCATTGTCTGCGGCGCCGTTATAGATGTTGTCGCCGGGCATTCCCGGGACAAAGCCGAGGTGATCGTAGTGCGCCGTGTACAAAACAGCCTGATCCTTGGTCCCCTTATCGACATTCTGCCCCGGGAGTATCCCCACCACATTCGGGCTCTGAAATGGACGAACCGTGCTGGTCACGGTGGCCTTCAGGCGCACCGGCAGTTCGACTGCATGGAAGCCTCGCTTACCCGCTGCGTCAAACTCTTTATCCAGATCAAGGCCGCTCATCGCAAACAGCTTACGAGCGACATCAAGTTGAATCCAGCTCGCTGCCTTCAGCCGCGGATTCGCATCGTCACGCAGGAAGGTTTTCTCCCCCGAGTTGGAATTGCGAACGACGTTCCATCCATAGCTTGCCAGGTCGGTGCGATGAATAATCAGTGCACCCACCGCTCCCTTACGAGCTGCCTGTTCGAACTTGTACGTCCATCGCCCGTAATAGGTGAGCGCCTTGCCTGCAAAGAACTTCGGATCGTCCGAGGGCGGATCGCCCACGATGCACAGGATCACTTTGCCTTTGACATCCGCGCCCGCATAATCATCCCAGCCGTACTCCGGCGCCGTCGCCCCATAGCCCACAAACACGATGGGAGCATCGAGCGTCGTTACTGGCGTCAACGTTTGATTCGAGACCACGAAATCATCGCCAAATTTCAGCAACACTGGACGTCCGTTAGCGGGAGAGCCTTCCTCAGGAATCAGGCTAAAGGTGGTCTCGTCTGGCTTCGCCTTCATTCCCACAAAGTTCACCTGCTGCAGATAGGTTCCGTTATCGCCTCCTGGCTTCAGCCCGTCGAGCGCAAACTGTGTGGCAATGTACTTGGCTGCGAGCTCGCCGCCGCGTAGTCCCGGGTAGCGCCCCTCGAACAGATCGTCGGAGATGAACTTGTCCTGAGTGCGGATGTTTTCTGCACTCACCAACGCCTCAGCCGCTGCAATCGAGCCCCGCTCAGGAGCACTTCCACTCTGACCAAGCATCTGCTCAATCCGTGTGGTCGAAGCTAACGAGAAGAGTACAGCCGTCGTTATAGCGATTTTCTTGCTGCTCATCATAGTCGTCCCTCTTAGAAGCCTTCACCGCTGACAGTATATTGTGGTTCAGTCAAGCAGCACCGAGGAGGTGGCCGGCACATCGGAGTCAATGGCCTACGCAGCGCGTCGTACACCAGTCAAGCATCCCTGAGCCTCACTTGATATTGGCTGTTCCCCGTTTCCCTTTCCAGCGAAGATTCCCACGGTTAGCACCTCGACGGAAGGGAGAAATCGATGAAATTTGGCGACACAGCCAAAGAGCGAGATAATCGATTCCCATGAAGCTTTCCCTCAGCCTCGCATGTCTTCTCTCGAGCACCATGTTTTGTATGCCTTGCTTGACGGCGCAAAATCGTCCGCCCGCAACGCCGCTTATTGCTCATAATCCTTACTTCAGCATTTGGTCCACTACGGATAAATTGACCGACTCGCCGACCAGGCACTGGACCGGGCACCCGCAGCCGTTGATGGGACTGGTACGTATCGACCAGAAGTGTTTTCGGATTATAGGAGACGAGCCAGGCTCCCTGCCCGCCCTTGAACAGACATCTGCAGTTCTTACCCCGCTCCATTCGCAGTACACGTTTCAAGGCCAGGGTGTGGAGATTCAGCTCAGTTTCTTTACGCCAGCATTTCTAAACGATCTCGACCTTCTTTCGACACCTGTAACTTACGTTACGTGGACCGTCCATTCGACAGACGGTTCCACGCATGACGTACGTGTTCTGCTGGACGCGGGTGCGGATCTGGCGACGAGTTATTCGGGGCAGATGGTAGTTTTCTCGCGGCATCGAACCGCTGCTACCGAGGTGCTTACGGTCGGCACTCGCGACCAGGCGGTTCTCAATCGCTCTGGTGACGACCTGCGCATAGACTGGGGATACTTTCATATCGCCGTTCCCGACAGCGAGTCATCCGAGACGACGATCTCCGATCGGCCCTGGGAGTCTTTTGAGACGAGTGGCAAACTGAATGCCGCGGACACTATGGAAGGCCCGGTGCCATCGAACCGTTCTGCCCCGCAACTCGGGGTTGCGTTGGCATTCGGCCCGGTAGGTTCGGCACCGGTACGCCGGCATTTGCTCTTGGCCTATACGCAGGAGTACGCCATTCAGTTGATGCACCAAAATCTGCGGCCATATTGGCAGCGTAACAATAAACCGGTCTCGACCATGCTGGACGAGGCAGAGCGCAGTTACGGCGACCTCGAAGAACGCGGAACGGCTTTTGATCGTGAACTCACCGCCGATCTCACCCGCGTAGGCGGCGAACACTACGCATGGTTAGCGACGCTAAGTTATCGGCAGGCCATAGCCGCTCACATGCTGGTAGCCGATGCAGAGGGAAATCCGATGCTCTTCGCTAAGGAGAACTTCTCCAACGGAGACATCGCCACAGTGGATGTTCTTTATCCTTCTGCTCCGCTTTTTCTGTTCTTCAACCCAAAGCTGCTCGAAGCCCAGGTTCTACCGGTGCTGGAGTATGCGGCGATGCATGATCGTTGGCACTTCGCCTTTGCGCCACATGATCTTGGACAATATCCGTTGGCCAATGGACAAGAATATGGAGGTGGGGAACTAACAGAAGAAGATCAGATGCCGATTGAAGAGAGCGGCAATCTGTTGATCCTGGTGGATGCTTTAGAGCGAGCCCAGGGTGACACCACGCTGGCCACACGGTTCTGGCCACAACTCACACAGTGGGCAAATTACCTAAAGGACAACGGCCTTGATCCGCAGAACCAGCTAACTACGGATGACTTCGCTGGGCATGTAGCGCACAATGCCAATCTTTCGATCAAGGCCATCGAAGGTCTCGCCGCTTATGCCGACCTGGCGCAACGACTACACCGGCCAAATGCTGGCCAGGACGCTACTGCGGCGCATAGTATGGCCCAGGAATGGGTGAAGATGGCGCAAGAGGGTGACCACTACAAACTCGCCTTCAATAGTCCCGACACGTGGAGTGAAAAGTACAACTTGGTGTGGGATAAACTGCTCGATCTAAAGCTCTTCCCACCGAGAGTGCACCAGGAGGAGATCGCCTTCTACCTGACCAAGCTCAATACATACGGACTTCCATTGGACAGCCGTGCGGATTATACGAAGCTCGACTGGGAGTTATGGACGGCTACGCTTGCTGACAAACCGCAGGACTTTCAGAAGATTCTCGATCCGATCTATCGTTGGACGAATGAAACAACCAGCCGCGTGCCACTGACGGATTGGTACGATACAAAGACTGGCAAGCAGGTTGGTTTTCAGGCAAGAAGCGTGGTCGGAGGAGTTTTTATCAAGGCACTTAGCGATGAGGCGCTCACCGCCAAGTGGCGACAGCGCAAAACTGGGAGATGATCTTGCACGAAATGCCTGGACTCACCGTGATAAGAGTCAAGTCCGCTATACCGACCTTTGGTTCCGGTCAATTACGGTTCGCGGCGGCCTGTTCGGTCCACGTTGAGCGAATAGCGTACGATACCTCAACTGCAACTAGGAGATGCCGTTTCCGATTTGCGAAGGAGTCGATATTTAGACATCTCAATAGATGCCGTGGTCTGCGGACATCCGGGAGATGATAAGGAATATAGAAAGCAAATGAGAACGAAGAACAAACATCCCACGCTCAGCGAGGTGGCCAAGAGGGCGGGCGTGGGGACGACCACTGTTTCTCGTGTGATTAACAGAGCAGGGCACGTCGAACCGAAGACCTTAGCCCGCGTGGAGGAGGCCATCAAAGCGCTTGGCTACCTGCCAAATCAAGCCGCGCGTGTTTTGAAAGGCCACCGGACGAGAACGATAGGTTTTGTCATCCCAAGCATTGCAGACTCCTTCTTCTCGAATTGCGCGGAAGTCTTGCAATCTATTGCTCGAAGCAATGATTTCTTGGTGATTGTGCTGACAACCCAAAATGATCCTGATACCGAGCGGGATGCAGTTAACATCTTGATCCAGCACCGTGTGGATGGGTTTGTCATTGCGCCAGCAGACTCCGAGAGCGAGACTCTACGAAGTCTCCTCCATCGGATACCGGTCCCAATCGTAGCTTTGGATCGTCCCATAACGGGATCGCTCGTTCCTTCGGTCGTTGCAAACAACTTCGAGGGTGCGCAGCATGCGACACAACACCTGATCGACCACGGGTACAAGCGTATCGTGTGCCTGACGGGCGAGACGAATCTTTACACTATCCGAGAGCGGGTTCGGGGCTATTGCGATGCGATCGAATCGGCAGGATTGGAAATCCTGCTTAATCCGTCGATCTGCGATTATGAATCTGCTGAGCGGGCTATCAAAGAAATGTTTGATAGTTCAAATCCACCCGAAGCCATCTTTACCTTGAAAAATAGTGCCACCATCGACACCTTTGAAGCGTTGCGGCGACTGGGGATTTCGATCCCAAAGGATGTTGCATTGCTCGGTTACGACGATTTCCAACTTGCGGACACCGTGCGTCCGGCCATAACTGTGGTCCAGCAGCCCATCTATGAACTGGGACACATGGCGGCTCAGCTTCTTTTTGAGAGACTGCTGAGTTCCGCTTCCGCTGGAGAAGGTGCTATGTCTGCACCTCCGCAGCAGGTTCAACTCAAGACTCATTTAATTCTGCGAGCCTCTTGTGGCTGTTCGCCGGCAGTTTCCTGACCGTTACGAGCCGAGGGAAACTCTGCACAGACATCTCATCAGGGATGAGCCGACGTCGTTTGTTGCCGGACGTTTCTTGAGCTCTTCGGTTGCTTAAATGTTATCCGGCGGGAGGCATATGCCTTCGGCGGCCCGCCGGGCAGCTTCCGTGTGACCCTGACAGAGATTAGCGTCCACCATGATCATACTGCGATTTCATTCGCCGTGCACGACGCTAAGTGCTCATGGCGCTAGACTTAGCTAAAAACTAGACGTTCCTCAGTTAAGGGCTGGCTCGTGTTCAGAATTTCGCGATGAGGCTGATTCCGCCAACAAGCAGCACACCGCCGATGATACGGCCGGCGTTGAGGGGGTGAGGTTGCATTCTGAACCAGCCGAAATGGTCGATCAGCAGCGAGCTAATCAGCGCAGCTGTCACCGTAAAGCCGACGAACGGCCCCGCACCCACTTTGTTGACCAACGTGAGGCCGGCATAGACCTGCACTGCTCCCACCAGACCACCGACCACTGCCCACCAGGGTAGTTCCGCCAAGTCCTTCTGAGTAGGCAACGGATGCGGATGAATCAACGATGCGCCCGCGAAGAAGAAGGTAATCAGCGCAAACGAGATGGCCGACGCAAGCCACGGGTTAACGACATGCTTGTTGAGTTGACCATTCATTGCCGCCCCGCAACTTTGAAGCGCACCTCCGATGATGATGAATGGGATGATCCAACCGGCGTTTGCATTCATGAGACCCTCCTATATGTTAAGTGTTTTCCGACGAGCACGTTCATCAGGGTCACTCCGCCCTGTGCGGCAAAGAGCGCCACAGGCATTGCGACCGTACCCCACTTTTAAGAACTTTTAGAAAACTCACATTGAGCTTCTCTCCTCCTTCGCTCCGCCCAGACTTCGGAAATGCCGCGCGGACGTGTCAACATTAGAGCGATGCCGACGGCGACAATCAACGGCAGAATAATGTGTGTGCAATCTCTTTCGAAACCCATCACCACTTCTTTCCGTTCTTATTCGGTCCGAGTTGGGTTCCGAGCAGACCATGTTCCGGCCATGCTCCCAGCGCGTTGTCTTGATCGCGCTGCTCAAACTTCCGTTCAGCGTGTTTTCCGATTGCTAGATGAATCTCGTCGGTCGCGACCCTTCCATGCACATCTTCGAAGAACACCTTTAGTGGGTGGATTCCTTCAGGTGGCGTCGGCACTTCAGCCTCCCAAATGTGGCTGTCGTTTACGCGCTTCATCGGATGCGCCCGCCCATCCACATGGGCAGTAGCTTCTACGGCTTCGGCCTCGCCCCAGAACTTCGCTCGGACCTTTAACGGTTTTTGCGTTATCTCGTGGGACTCTGTCAGAAGCCTCTCATCGCTCGGTGAAGTAATGATGACAACGGGCAATTTGCCCAGCTCTATAAATCGCCAACTCACCATGTTGCCGTCGATGTTCGTGACCGAATAGCCCACCGGTCCCTCTTCGATCTGCCCTATGGAGCGGGTAGCAGAGTAGAGTGTCCGTCCATCGTTGGCGATTTCGTTATAGTGCGTGTGGCCCATATCGATTAAATGCACGTGGTAGTCACGGACGAGACGGCTCATCTCTTCTCCGCCGACCTTCAGATCGCTCGGGTAACAGTGCAATAGGATAACGGTGGTCTGGCCTTTCTTCGTCGCCAGTTCCAACTGCTCCTCTGCCCACCGCAGTTGCTCTTCCGACACAGTGAATGAAGGAGGCTCAGGCACATCGAAGGCGTTCATTGCCAAGAACCGCGTTTCCCTCACTGTGAAGGCGTAGTGGGTTTGCTCGGACATCGCTTCCTGGAAGTTCGCGAAGCTCTTTTCGTGAACGTCGTGGTCTCCGATAATGGCACACCACGGTACGTTGAGGCGGTCCAACTCTCCGCGCACGACTGCATAGGCAGAGCGGCTCCCGTCGTCGGCTACGTCTCCGGGCAGGAAGACAAAGCTTACAGTATTGGCGAACGCCTGATTGACCTCGTTCACAATCTCCGTTAAGTCAAGATGGTTTTGTTCACCGGCTTTGGTCATGTGGAGATCGCCAAAGTGGACCCAGCTAATTACACCTGCAGGGTCGGGTGGTTGGGGCTGGAAAGGACGTTTCGATGCGAGAGTGCTCATGCCGGAAGCTCCTGGGGGTCGACTTTGGAGGATGTATTTTTGTTTGGTTCCTTCGCACTCGTAAGCGTCTCGGGAATCGCGATCCACAGCAAAACGAATGCTAGTGCAGCGATAGCTCCTAGAGACAAGAAAGAGATGCGGTAGCTGAAATGCTGAATGAGTTTCCCGCCAAAGGTTGTACTGAGAGCTGCGCCGAGCCCGACCGCTGTTGCGAGACTGCCTTGAACGAGATTGAACCGACCCGTGGCACGGGTTCTGTCCGCCACTACGAGAATCGACACCACTCCAAAGATGGCATTTGCCACGCCGTCCAGGAGTTGAATAGCAATCAGGCTTTCAGTGTTGTGGGTCAAGGTGTAAAGAAGCGCGCGGATCGGCAGGACGCCAAAGCCAACCATCAGCAATGGCTTCCGGCCATGAAGGTTGGCGAACCGTCCAATCGCCGGGGCGAAACACATGATGACAACCTGCGTCACGATAATGCAGGCCGACATAAACGGGGCGGCGGAAGCCCGCGAACCATGTGAAAGCATCTCTCCTAGTTGCGGCAACATCGCCGCATTCGCGAAGTGGAAGAGGAAGGCACAGGCTAGGAAAACCAGCAGTGTTCGGTCGCCAAGTAGGGTTTTTGTCACGGAAGCTCTAGCAGCGACTTCTTGCCCGTCTACCTGAATGGCCCCGCCCCGCGCAAGGTCATAGTCGATGTGCTTACTCTTGATCGCTCGGATAGCGAGTACGGTCGGGATAGTGAGCACGGCAGCTGTGATGAAGATGGCTCGGTTCCCAAACCAGTGACTCATGCCTGCAATTGCAAGCGCACAGGCTACGTTGCCCGCTGAGTTGAAGGACTGGTTTTTCCCGAATTGGTGATCAAAGAAGGTTACACCGACAATTCCCATGGTGACGGCTGCAAGCGTCGGTCCAAGGAATGGCCCGGCTCCCCCAATCAGAACTTGCGATGTATACACAGCCCACGGCGCAGCCGTGATACTGAGAAGAACAGCCCCCACGGCGAGTACGGCTGAGGCAAGGAAGAGAATCAATCTCTTCGATCTGAGTTGATCGACGATGGCGCCAGCCGGTGCCTGTAACACCACTGTGATGATGCCGCTGATGGTCAACGCCATTCCGACACGCCCGGGTTCCCAACCAGCTCCCGCAAGGTAGGCAGCTAGAAATGGACCAAGGCCCGTCTGCACGTCGGCAAGAAAGAAGTTCGTCGCCTCAAGGGCGTGAATGCTTCGTTTCTTGCTGGGATCGATTTCTGTAGCGTTGGCCATTCTAAAGGGTTCGATGCAATTCTAGGTCTGCTGCATTGAAGAGATGGGGTCGAGTCATCGAGAGGCGGTGCTTGCCGACCGAATGACAGCGGAGACAGCCCGAAGATCCGGCAAAGAGGCAATTGAGCAATAAGAAGTTATGCACGTTAGTTGCTGAGGGCGGGGGGAGATGTTCCATCTGATGGTGGGATGGTGCTGCTCCTCTCGGCGGTGGAAGAGGACGCAAATGTTCGGATCTGGGAGGCGGTGTGACCATCTGGACCTACCGATGGCAGGGCCGCATCAGCATAGCGCCACGCGATGCAGAGGTAGCCGATGGCGTCGAAGGCGGCTTCTATGCTGCCAGGCCTGATTCCACGATTCGCTTGCGCCGAACCTTCGCAATGGCGGGGTTCATCTCAAGGCGGCGCGAGAGCTGCTCCGTCACGCCAATTCGCTGAAGAGCTTGAGGTATACGCGAGCCATCTCTTCCACTAAGCGGGAAGCGAACTGCCGAGCGAGGCAAATGTTTTTGGACGTGGAAAAGAGAGGGTCTCAGCATCCTCGTCGGCACTCGAGACGGGATAGGAGGCTAAGAACTATTCGCAGCTTCCTAAAGTCGTTAGTGGATTTGACGTTAGAGTTCAGTTACTGATCATCTCCGAAGGGCCGGTGTTCCGTTCAGCATGCCGGGATTCAACGTTCATCAACGATGTTGATCACGGTTTCATGGCATGATCCGTTAGCAGGCCAAACGCCATCAGATCAGCGATGCAATACCTGTCGCCCAATCGTCCACCCTGCAATGAGAATGCATGTTGATCCGTTTGACGCCTCAGAAAGCAAACCTCAATGCGAACTGAATGAGGCGCGGGTTTGTGCTCGTGGACGTAATCGTACCGAAGGCAGATCCGGACGACGTTGTGCAGTCGCCGTTTGATGTGCTCGGCGTGCATGGCTGATACGCTCCGTCCGGGAAGGAGAAGTTCGGGTGGTTGGTTGCATTGAAGAAGTCTGTACGGAATTGCAGGTTTGCCCCTTGCTTCGGCCATCCTAATTGCCATGCCTTGATGACGGAGATATCGGCGTTGATCTGCCCGGGTCCGCGCAGGATGCCGTTCGGAACATTGCCGAAGCCCGTGCCAACCCCATCGTCACCGATCACTGCCGGCGTCGTGAAGCAAAGCACGTTGATGTAATCATCCACTCGATGACCTGCGGAGCCCTTCGTTGCGACCCCATCCTTATTGCAACCCGCAGCATAACTCGGCCGGTCGGTGCTGATGCCGTACACGTTATACGGATTGGTGTAACTAATGCTCCCCTGCTGGCCGTCTTGCGCCACTACCACGGTCGAAGCACTCCATCCGCCCAGCGTTTCTGCAAGCAGGACGTGAGTTCTCGAGGGACTCGGGAGGTTATAGAGCGCCGACACCACAAATCGATTTGGGCGGATGTACGGTTCTGGCCCGTAGCCCGACCCATGAACTCGCAGATCATTCTGATTGCCGCTGGGACCATACGCGTTGGTTCCCAGTGTGTAGCCGGGCACCGGGCTCAGCAACCTGGCCCACGTATAGGAAGCCTGATACTGCAACTTATTTTTGTAATGCTGCGACAGCGACGTTTGCAGAGAGTTGTACCAGGCCTGCCCCTCCGTTCCGAAGTTGTACATCGTTGCGGTTGTCCAACCAAGATACGGAGCGCGCAGAGGGATATTCGCGAGAGTATTCGTCGTTTGTCCGCGAATCGGGTTTTCCGGCGACGCCAAGTTCGCCTGGTTGATCGACCTGCCCAGAATTTCATGCAGCCCACGAGCTCCCGAGTAAGTTACTTCGAGCACGGCACCGCTCGGAAGTTTCGTCTGCAGACCGAGGCTGTAGTGATAGGTCGATGGCGGACGGAAATCCTGGCTGATGGAATCCAGGGTCTGTTGGGTCGTCGGGGAATACGGCACGAAGGAAGGCAGGACTGGAGACGGCGCAAAGGGCATCGCATCGGTTGCAGCAGCATTCGCCGAACCGACCAGAGAGCGGAAGCCGCCGAATGGCTGCTCCGAAGAAAGCTGCACATTCAACTGTCCTTCCGGTGTCGAGTGATACAAACCCGCACCGCCGCGCAACACCATTCTGTCTCCGCCGGGCAGCATGTATTCAAAGCCGATGCGTGGATTGATCGTGTCCTGTCCCTGGCCCGTGATGCCGAAGGTGTTTGGTCCCCTCACCGCGCCTTGAGGAAGAGCGGCAGAGGCATGGTAGTTCGAGCCAACCTCATACCCGGCGTAACTCCCGCTCGCGGGCGGATTGGGATCGATATCGGCCACGATCACGTTGCCCGTAAGTCCACGTGCATCGCCCAGATCGCCGATGTGCTCGTATCGCAGGCCCAGGTTCACCGTCAGGCGCTTGGTGATCGCGTAGTTGTCCTGGACATACGCATCAGCGTCCTTGTACCGCCAGTCGCGCACCTTATCGCCAACACTGTCAGCCGACTCATAGATATTGCTGTAAGGGACGCCATAGGCCAGGTAGCTCTGTCCCAGCAGCAAGTCCGCCCACGTTAGTGGGATCACGT
>Ga0302319_10005831_pt1 | contig 24611 bp, 17 predicted proteins | sample Bog_T0_2_FD_203319 | JGI IMG/M metagenome (GOLD analysis project Ga0302319, IMG submission 203319) | Peat permafrost microbial communities from Stordalen Mire near Abisko, Sweden - Bog_T0_2 | ecosystem: Environmental > Terrestrial > Soil > Wetlands > Peat | place: Sweden: Abisko, Stordalen Mire...
GGCCGGCTCGACTGACGCCATCTCAACTGAGGCTTCCGCCGGCGTTTCTTGAGCCGGCTCCGCGATCTCCACCTCAGCCGCGGCTTCGCCAGTTGGATAATCGAACTCCGCGTTCACCAGCTGCAGGGTCTCGCTGCCGTTCGACCCCTGCTCCGCGCTCTCTGCGGCAGATGCAGCTTCTTGCTCCGCCTTCCACTCCAGGGCGTCGGCGACAAACAATGCGGCGAGCTGGCCCAATGTGACCGGCTCTTCCGCGGCGTATATAACAGCTTCCAGCTTTGCTTTTAGGCTCATTCTGCAATAGGTACCTCAAGTATGGTACCGGAAAGCGGGCATCCCCGCTTCCCAATCGACGGCGTAGCCCGAATGCATCCCCGGAAAAAAGGGCATCCGCCGCAGCGGATGCCCCAAAAAGCAGTGAAACTCGCAGCCTATGAGTGCGCAATCTGCCGGAAGAGCCAGAAAAGCGAGCCAGAAAGCAGTGCTGCCGCCGGCAGCGTGAATATCCACGCCGCCGCAATGTTTCGCAGTGTCTCCCACTGCAGGCCGCTGCCGTTGGCTACCATGGTGCCCGCCACGCCCGAGCTCAGCACATGCGTGGTACTCACAGGTAACCCGAATGTGTCCGCCGCGGAGATGGTCGCCATCGCCACCAGCTCCGCGCAAGCGCCCTGGGCGTAGGTCAGGTGTTCTTTGCCAATCTTTTCGCCCACCGTCACCACAATGCGCTTCCAGCCGACCATGGTTCCCATACCCAGCGCCAAGGCCACAGCTACCTTAACCCAGGTGGGAATAAACTTGGTCGCCTTGTCCACCTTGTTCTTGTAGTTGGTCAGAGCCGCCGTCTCGTCTGCGGTAAAAGCCGGATTCTTGGCCTTCTCCATCAGGCGAATCGCGTCGCTGGCTACATACATATCGTTGCGCACGTTGGTCTGCTGATTTCCCGGAACCGCCTTGAGCTCCTTGTAGAGCGCTACTTTGTGGTTCAGGTCCTCCACCAGTTCGCGCAACGCTAGAACCGTGTCGGATTTCAGCTGCTTGGTGGCGATGTAATCTGTCACTTCCGCGCGTGCATCCTCACCCAGGATTCCGGTTTTGTCCACATGAGCGTCGAGCACTCGTCCCGCCTGCTCTGACGCCGCGATAAAGTCCTGCACGTCCGCTCCGGTGACAGCGTGATTCAGCGCATAGGCCGTGGGCACCGTGCCGATGAGAATCAGCATGATCAGGCCCATGCCCTTCTGTCCGTCGTTGGACCCGTGCGAGAAGCTCACGCCGGTGCAGGTCAGAACCAGCAGCAGGCGAATCGGCCACGGTGGCGGCTCAGAACCCTTGGGCGCTTCGTAGAGAGCCGGATACTTGATTGTCCACTTCGACAGCAGGAACAGGAGCGCCGCGCAGCCAAAACCAACGATCGGAGAAATCAGCAGCACCCTGAAGACCTTCGTTACCTGGTCCCAGTCCACGCCCGACGTGCCCGTATGCGCGCTCATCAGCTGGTTTGCAAGCCCCACTCCGATGATGGAGCCAACCATGGTGTGCGAGCTGGAAGCCGGCAGGCCAAACCACCAGGTGCTTAGGTTCCACAGGATGGCCGCGATCAGTAGCGCGAAGACCATTGCGAAGCCTGCACCGGCACTCACCTGCAAAATCAACTCCACGGGCAGCAAGGTAATAATGCTGTACGCCACCGTGCCGGACGAGAGCAGCACCCCGGTCAGGTTGCACAGCCCTGACCAAACCACGGCAAGGTTCGGCTCGAGGGAGTGGGTATAAATCACCGTCGCCACAGCATTTGCCGTGTCGTGGAATCCGTTCACGAACTCAAAACCCAGGGCAATGATGAGCGCCGCAATCAATAGGAGATAAGGCCACAGGCTCCCGAGTGCCACACCAGTGAAATCCTGGGCTATATGGAAAGCAATGTACCCACACCCGATGACCAGGGCTCCAATGCACACCCCACCGCTGATCATTGCGTGGGATTTCTTCATTTTTTTGTCGAGTAGGTCTGCCGCCGGAGGGTGGACAGAGATTGTTGTCGCCAGGTCTGACATTGTTTCGGCTCCAATGAACAGGATAAGAATACGCCCGGCACCGCTGGGGGAAGCGATCCTCAGACTTGTACATGGATATACGAACAACATGAAAGGGCGATGAATTGTCTGGAAATCAATGTTTTTTGTGCGCAGAATGCCTGGGCCGCGCCGGGGTTCAGGCAGTTGACCGCAACGCGGCGGAGGCCCAGGCAGCGCTCTCCGCATAGCCCTGGATCAATTGCCGCTGGCTCAGCCCATTGGCTTCGCACAGGCGGTCGCAGACTTCCCAGTCTGCTCGTTCGTTGCATTCCAGCCAACCCAGCAGGCATCGCTCACGATTTTCCATCCCCTGCAGAGCCTCGCAAATCTCCGAGCGCAGGGGCAGCAATGGGGTCAGCTCCTCCATTGGCAGCCGCAGCATAACGGGAACCAGGCTCAACATGCCCAGCAGGTACTGCTCCGCCGGATCAAGCTCGCAGGACTCGGCAGCCAACTCGCAGAAGCGCGCCCGCAGCAGCGCCATGTGGAGAATCTCCGGAGGCTCCTCGCTATTCAATTCGCTCAAAACCGCCAGCGACACGATGCGCCGAAACGTGGTCTCGCCCACCGCGATGATTGCCGACTCAATGCTGCGAACCTCCTGTTGGATCGCATACAGCGGCGAGTTCACCAGCCGCAGTAGCCGGAAGGTGAGCGAAGCGTCCTGCTGAACAAGCCCACTAACCTGCCGTAGATCGATCGGGTCGTGATGGAGCAGTTGCACGATCTTGAAATGCAGTAGCCTGTTGGGCGGCAGCTTCCGCTTTTTCAAGAGAACCGGGCGGCAGAAATACCCGCCTTGAAACAGAGAGATCCCCTCACCCCAGGCATGCTTGAACTGTTCCTGGGTCTCTACCTTTTTCGCAATCAGAGCAGGCGGTGTTGAGCCCAGGCCGCGCAGAAACTGGCGCTCCTCCACGCCAAAGCGGGACGGCTCGATACGGACGTAGTCTGCCACTGCCGCCAGCGGTCGCACAGTCGTGCGCCAGCTAAAATCATCCAGCGCCAGCCGGAACCCTCGCGCCTTCAATTTGCGGCAGCTTTCCAGGAGCCGTGAAGTCAGTTCAAGCTCAGACGGGAGCACCAGCACCGTTCTATCCGGCGAGAGAACCAGCACCAGGTCCTCGGTCAACGACTCCGTAGTGCAGCGGATAAAAGCCGGGAGTCCGTTTGTCATTCCGTCCAGTCCGAAGATTACCTCGTTGTCCAGCATCGTGCGGGCGGCCATGTCGTCTCCGCCCCGCAACACAGCCTTCGGATCGCCACGGAAAAGCAGCTCATAGCCATGCACATGCCCTCGCAGGTTGAGAATCGGCTGTCGGCTCACATACCGCGTCTCTCCCGCCCAGTTCTCAAGAGCAGATCCACGTTCAGTCGCCGTAAGTGGGTTGGTTGCCATAGGGACCGTCCTGAAGCGTTCATCGGCGGAATGGAGCGTTACCTTGACAGTTGCGCGGATATTACTCAGGAGATTGAGAACCATGCCCGCGGATATCCTGAGTCTGCTGCAGTCGCGAAAGCGATGGTTGAGCAGTGTGATACTGGACGGCGGACTTCCCTGAAGTTGCTCTAGCGATTAAGCTCTTCGTTGGGAGACAACATGGTTCGATTTGGCTTGCTGGGATTTGGTCATCATTGTGTCAGGCGTCTGGTACCGGCGTTTCCAGGGGCGCGGTCCTCGGTGCTGGCAGGGCTGTGGCGGCGGGACCTCGAGAAGGCCGCGGCAAGCGCCCGGGAATACAACTTGGAACATGCGTTTCGTACCGCTGAGGAGTTGTGCGCCTCCCCTGAGATCGACGTGGTGTTTGTCACCTCACCAGACGCGTTGCATTTCCCACATGTCTTGCTGGCCCTGAGCCATGGCAAGCATGTTTTGTGCGAGAAGCCGCTGGGTATGAATGCCTCCCAGGTGGAGCAGATGGTGGCTGCCGCGAACGCTGGCGGCCTTTGCCTTGGCGTGGCGCAGAATTTCCGTTACAACGCCAGTGTGGAAGTCATGCGCGATTGGCTTGCCGATGGGCGAATTGGCAAGCCGGTATTGGCGCACGCGCAGTTCTGCTACCCCGCCGACACCAGCCCAAGACAATGGATCTACGACCCGGCGCTGGCTTGCGGAGGACCGATCGGCGATGTCGCCATCCACTGCATAGACGCACTGCGGTTTGTACTCGACAGCCGCGTGGCTGCCGTTTCCACCCTGGCCCGTGCCGACGCTGTGTCCGCTCCGCTTGAGGCTTACGCGGCCATCGGGCTCGATTTCGTGTGCGGCGCAATGGGTGCGGTCACCGTGAGTACGCGGGGCGCCTATCGCTCGCTGATTGAGGTAACCGGAGAAACCGGCGCAATCGTGAGCCAATTCGGTTTCACCGTCGAGACCGATGTGGACGTGGAGCTGTGGCAGGGAGGCCAGGTCGTCGAATGTAAAACCGTTTCCAACAGCGACGGCTATACCCGCATGTTGGACTCGTTCGCCGATTGGGTCGAGGGCCGCGGCGCTTACCGAGCGCCGGCCACCGACGGCCTTCATAACCAGCGGATTTTGGATGCGGCCTACGCAAGCTGGCGCACCGGGAAACGCGAGGAATTGGGTTTGCCTTAACCCGATTCGCCGTCCGTCAACGGTCCTGGATTTCCCGTCGTATGGCCGTCTTGTTCACATACATGGCGGCATCGGCGTCGGCCAGCAGCTCGTCCACCGTGCGGTGGCGGACCGCATTGAATTGAACTTGCCCAACGCTGAATTGGATCCGGTACCCGGCTTCCACCAGTCCGCCGTGCATTGTGATCCATTCTTCCAGACGCGAAAGGGCGATGGGCCCGAGTTCGCTGCCGGCCCCGGTTAGAAGCACGACAAACTCGTCGCCACCAAGGCGTCCAATCACATCGCTGTCGCGGAAGATCGAAAGCAGGCCCTGCGCAAAGGCTTTGAGAGCACGGTCGCCCTCGCCATGCCCATAGGTATCGTTAATCCATTTGAAGCGGTCCAGGTCAAAGAAAAGCAGCGTCGCCGGCTTGCCCATCCGCGTGCAGATCCGCAGCGTGTGTCGCGCCAGGAGTTCAAATCCTCGCCGGTTGGAGAGCGTGGTGAGCAGGTCGGTTGTGGCCAGCTGCAGAGCGCTGAGCTCCCGCTCCGCCATCTCCGCCAGATCCTTGAGCAGTTGGCGCTCTTCTTCATCGAAAACGCGCGGTTTGTTGTCGATGACACAAAGAGTTCCCAGGTTTTGGGAGTTTACCCTTAACGGATAACCGGCGTAGAAGCGAATGTTGGGGTCTCCGGTCACCAGTGGATTGTCGAAGAACCGGTCGTCCTTTAACGCGTCGGGGACCAGCATCAGGTCGTCGTCGAGAATGGCGTGTGCGCAAAACGAGATATCCCTTGAAGTCTCGCTCGCCTCCACGCCATCGCTGGATTTGAACCACTGGCGTTCGCTGTCAACCAGCGTCACCTGGGCGATCGGGACGGAGAAGAGGCGCTTGGCCATGCGCGTGAGGCGGTCGAATCGCTCCTCCGGTTGGGTATCGAGAATACTGAGCAGGCGCAGGGTCTCGATTCTCGATTTCTCGTTGACTGGGATGGGTGCAACCTTCATGGCCCGGCTTTTCCTTATCGCTTTGATATCTCGATCAGAGACTATTCTATTGCCGCTACAGGGGATGCTGATCGTGCCAGGTGGCGTGCAGACACACCCATCCATAGTAAAGAACGAATGGGAGTCGCTTCTGGATTGCCGCCTGCAAAAAATATTTCTCCGCTTCGCAGCGCAACGGTTCTCGACTACCTATTTCGCCGTGGCAAGGCTGGCGGCTTTGGCGCGTTCGGCTGCGGCGTCCGCCGTTTGACCCTCGCGGTCATAAGCAATGGCGAGCTGGCTGTGCGGCTCCGCAAAGGTTGGATCAGCGGCGATTGCCTCCTGGTAGCGCGCCGCTGCATCGGCGATTTGACCTTTTAGAAGCAGCTGATTGCCCGCATTCATGGCGAAATTCGCCCGCTGCCGGCTCACTGCGCTGCGGGCCAGGTCGGCTCCCTGGCGACGCCATTCAGCCGCCTGACCGCGCAAGGCCTTCACCTCCGCGCGCAGTTGCTCGGCCTTCCCCGTTTCTCCAGCCGCCTCCGCTGCGTCCGCCGCTGTCGATGCTTCGCCCGCCTGGTCCGTAAGCACTCCAGCCAGCGTGACGCGGGGTCCGGGCTGGCCTGGAAGCAACGGAATTGCCTTTTCCAGCGCGTCGCGAGCCTCATCCAGGCGCGAATCCTGCTTGAGCGTACTGCCGAGAATTGCCCAGGCATCCCCATTCTCAGGCCGTAAGGCAACCGCCTTCCGAAGCTCGACCACCGCCTCATCCAGCTTGCCCGTCTGCATATATAGGATGCCGAGCGTATACGGGGGATCCTGGAGCGTCGGATCCATCTGTCCAGCCTTGCTCAATTCGACAATGGCCTCATCCACACGGTCTTTGAACTTGTAGGCCATGCCCAGGTCGTAATGAAGCTGGGAGTCGCCGGGGTCGAGCGCAAGGGCAGCCTTGAAATCGACAATGGCTTCGTCGAATGCCGACAGCTGCACATGCGCGACGCCTTGATCCTTGAATATGGTTGCATCTTTCGGAGAGAGCGCAAGCGCCTTCTGAAAGTAGTCGAGGCCCTCCTTTGCTTTGCCAGTCAGGGTTAGCGCGAGGCCCAGGTTGGTTAGCGCACTCACGCTTGTGGGGTCTCGCTGAACCGCCTGCTCGAACCACGGAATCGCCTCAGCTTGGCGACCCTGGCGCTGTAGAGCCATGGCCAGGTCGTTTTGCACCGCGGGAAGACTCGGGTCGAGTTGGACAGCCTGCTCCAGGTGCGGCGTCGCCGTTTCATCTTGTCCGGCGGCGACGAGTGTCCGCCCGTATTCCGCCTGTGCCAGCGCGTTCTTTGGGTCCTGCGTGACTGCCCTTTCAAAGGTAGCCGCCGCGCCATCGAGATTTCGTTGCTCGCGTTGGACGATGCCGAGGTGTATGCGAGCCGGCAGAAATGAGCTGTCAATCGTCAGTGCGCGCTCAAACTCAGGCTGCGCCTTGTCCCATTGGCCGGCTTGCGCGTAAAGAGACCCGAGGGCGTCGAAGACATCGGCTCCAGTGGCGCCCCGGTCGATGGCGGCTTGAAAGATGGGTATCGCATCGGCCGGGCGGCCAACTGCCGCCAGGGCGCGTCCATAGGCCTCAAGAAAATCCGCGTCGACAGGCTGGGTGCCTGGCTGCGACGAGGCTTGGAATGCGGCACTGAAGTAGGGAATTGACTTGGAGGGATCGCCGGCCTTGGCATAAGCCATGGCCAGGTTTGACTCGATTCCCGCGTCGTCCGGCTTGAGATGCAGGGCGGCGTCAAACTCAGTGACGGCTTCGGTCGGCTTTCCGAGCTCAATGAGAACCTCGCCAAGGGCCTCGTGTCCCTCCGGAATCTGCGGGGCGAGCTTGGTGACCTCGGTGAATTGGGCTCTGGCTTCTTCGAGGTGACCGGCCTGCATGGCGGCGAAGCCGCTGCGGAATGCGGCATCCGCTCGCTTCAGCGCATTTTGACCGGGCTGCGCAGTTTCCTGAGCCTGCTTGCCCGCAGCCGGCGCCTGGGCCGCGGTTGCGAGTGGAACAGCCGAGAGAGTGCCAATGAGAAACAACACGGAGACCCTGCGATGCATAGCTCTATTTTCCCGCAGGCTGTGGGATGTCGTTGTGTTGTAGATCAACCACCATTTGGAATTCGCGATTGGCCTCCGCAACCTGCCCGGTTGCTTTGTAGGCCTGACCGAGCAGATTGTGAGTAATGTAGTTGGATGGATCCATTTTCGCGGCGTGGTCCAGGTAGTGCAGCGCCTGGATCGGCTGCTTGAGCTTCAGGAGAGCTTCGCCGAGAAGAATGTAAGGCGCTGTTGCGCCTGGTTCCAGCAGGACGGCGCGATTGAGGGATTGTTGAGCCTGCTCATACTGGCCTGCGCGAATCAGTGCGTCGCCAAGACGCTCATAGAGCAACCCATTCAGAGGATTGATCTTCTGCTCCGCTTCGAGTTCGCGAATGGCGCCCTGGGTGTCCGCCTTGGCGAGAGCTACTTCGCCGAGCAGCTGGTGGGCCAAAGGCAGGGAGGGATTGATTTCCAATGCTTTGCGGGCTTCGGCTGCGGCTTCCGGGGCAAACTCACGGCGCAGGAAGAGGCGAGCGGCGAGCAAATGGGCCTCTGCGGAGTCGGGCGCAAACCCATATTGCGTTGCGAAGGCGTGGCGCGCATCGTCATAACGGCCCACATCGGCGTAGCAAAGGCCGAGTACGTATTGTGGATCGATATTGGCTCGCGCAACCGCGGTGTGAGCCTTCTCAAGGAAGGGGATTGCTTCTCCAGCATGGCCTTGACGAAACAGGATGACTCCGTGCATCTCGATAGATTCGTGATCGTCGGGGTCCTGGTCGGCTGCTTTGGTGAAGGCTTCCACGGCTTCAGGAAACTTCTCTTTTTGATAGAAGATGATGCCGCGCAAACGCTCCACCCCGGCGGGCTCTGGGCTCTGCGCTGCGAGTTGGTCGAGCTGGGCGAGCGCCTTGTCCAGGCGTCCCCTGGAAGCCAGGTCTTGCGCGACTTCAAAGGGTGTTCGCGGGACAGGAGCTTCGTCGCCCTCAAGCGGTGGCGGTGCTTGCGCAGTTTGTGCGCCAGCGGCGAGCGTGAAAAAAACAACGAGAAAAAGAGCGATCAATCTGCACTGCATACTGCTAAGTCCTTTATTTCGGGAGGTAAAAACGTGTTGTTTTGGCATATCGCTTTTGTTTTTATGGGGTTGCGGCAAAAAGGGGGGAGGGGGTGGGGTATGGGAGGGGGATGGCGCTGCGCAGGCCGGATTCCTGACAGGTGTAGACAGGCGGGGTCGTGGCTTGCTCTGAAGTCAGGGAGGTCATATTTCAATTGTGCGCTTTCCAGCGAAATAGACTGCAAGTCTGCAACGTAAATTTGAAGTTTTCCGTGAAAAGAAAGAGGGGAGCCGAAGCTCCCCTCGAGGTTTATTGCGGCTCCTCGCACCAAATTAGAACTGAAGGTGGAGAGAGAACTCAAGTTGACGCGGACCGCAGTCGTTGCCCTGTCCGCAGCCGCCACCCTCACCACCGATGGAACCTGTCGACTCAACGTTGCCGCCAGGGTTCCCTGCAGTGATGTGATTGAAGGCATTGAATGCATCCATGCGGAATTTGACGGCGACGGCTTCCCAGATGCTAAATGCCTTGGTCAGCGCCAGATCGGTGCCAAAGAATCTTGGTCCGCGATAGGTGTTGATGCCGGCATTGCCGAAATTGTCGAGCCCAGGATTGCTTAGGGCGGTGTTGTTGATTGCGTCGGTGCAGCTTGTGGTATCGGTGCCACCACGGGGGAGGCTGCAAACCTGTTTGGGATAGAATGTGCGCGATCCGGTGCCCTTCCCGTTGGGTACATACGCGGTAAGAGCCGTAGCGACCTTCTTGGATTGCGTCGGGTAGCAGGGTCCGCCGTTGATGTTGGATCCGCACTCGTTGTATCCAAGTGTGTACGGCAGGCCGCCCGACCACTGCGACACGTCGCTGATCTGCCATCCACCGACAATCAAGTCAGTCGCATGGTTCGCACCGGGCAAATACATCTTGCCCTTGCCGAAGGGCAGATCGTAGCTGCCGTATGTGGTGAGCTGCTGGTCACGGACATTGCTATCGCGGCCGTGGGTGATGGAGTGGCTCCAAGTGTAGTAGCCGGACTCTTCGTCGAAGGCACTGGCCCACTCGTAATTGGCATTCATGCTCAGCCCATTCTTCATGGACTGGGACAGGGTGACCTGCATGGCGTCGAATTCGGTGTTCTGATCGTCGCCTCTATAGGCAATGCCGTTGTTCCAGCCGCACATTCCCGGCGTGATGAATGGCTCGTTAGGCGTTACATACGCAGGATCGGAGCAAGCTGGCAGCTTAGCTGCATAATACCGCTGCAGCAGGTTGCCGTTTGCTCCACCGTCTGCAGCTATTGTGTTGGCCGGAACTGAATTGTCATAGTGCAGGGCCTGGCCGTTGACGCTATTGGCGCCTGGAAGGAAGATTGCTCCTTCGTTGGGGTTGGTTCCGTTGCTGTCGCCGTCACCCAGCGTGTGTGTTCCCTTGTTGCCGACATAAGCCACTGTCAGCGAAAGGGTCGGTGTGAGGGCGCGCTGCAAGCTCAGGTTCCAGGCGTCGATGGTGGTCAGGTGGAGCGGGTTGGGACGTGAGCTGGAGCTTACCTGCGTTCCAGGGTTGGGCAGCAGGCCATTTGCTGGAACAGCAACCGGCTGATACTGCGCGGGGCCTACAGACAGGGTGAACGCCTCGCCAACGTTGGTGGGCGAGTTGATCTGCTGGTTTGCCAGGACCGGGATGTTCTGGGTGATGGTGTGGCCAAAGATAGACCCGAAGACGCCGGTGTCAAAGCTGCGTCCGTAACCGGCGCGAATGACGGTCTTGGGATCGATCTGGTAGGTAACGCCAAGGCGCGGCGAGAACTGCTTGGCCTTGTCGACGGTCCAGCCGAGGTTGGAAGGAACGCCGCCAATGCCGGCGACGTGCAGATAGCCGTCGCTGAGATTGAGCAGTGAGCCGTTTCCTGGGCCATTGGTCGACTCTGGGAAGTACAGGTCCCAGCGAAGGCCGAGGTTCAGGGTAAGATCCTTGGTTACGCGCCAGGTATCCTGGCCGTAAAAGAAGGTGCGCTTCTGGAATTCCTTTGCGTTGGTAGATGTAGAGACGTAGCGGTTGAAGCTGGTTACGTCGCCTTGGAGGAAGGTGGCGAAGCCCAGGCCACCCTCAGTGGTAAGTGCCGGATTCTCGTCGGGGCCATTGTTGAAGTTGAGCAGGCCGGCGCGGTCGTTATCGGAAGGTACGCGCAGGTTGCGGCCATAGCGAAGGTCAGCGCCCACCTTGAAGGTGTGGTTGCCCTTGATCATGGTCCAGTTGTTGACGATCTGGCCCTGATCTTCGCGCTCGGTGAGGGGGCAGTTGCAACGGTTGACGTTGAGGCCGTCTCCGTAGACTGTGCCGTTGGTGCCGCCGCCGCCGCCGGGCAGGTTGTTGATGTTGAAGCCCGGAGAGCCGGAGGTGATATTGCCGCCGATGTTGATGCCCGGGATTCCCAGGGTGGTGGCAAACTCGGTGCCCTGGTCATGCTTGGTATCGATGACGTTGTAGCGGTAGTAGCCGACACGGAAGTCGGTCAGCAGCTTGGGGCTGAGGGCAATATCCATGCCGGCCGCAAGGCTGTCGTTGGCGCCGTTCGAGTTTCCGCCGTAGTTGCCGATGCCGAATCCGGGTCCGCCTTCGGGCCCGAACATGACTGCGCCGGAGAGCGTGTCATAGAAACGCGAGAAGCGCTCGAATGCGTGTGCCTTCTCGTTGAGCGTGTAGTCGACACGTTCCGTGTACTGGTTGCTGTTGAACAGGCCGGTGCCGCTCTCCTTGTAGTTCTCGTCGAGGCCGTTCACGCTGCCGTCGATACCCTGGCCCAGGCCGATGCCGGTGGTGAAGGGCGCAAGCAACTTGAGAAGAGCCAGAGACTGAGGAGAGAGGAGCGAGGCAGGAACCACGTTGTGCGGGTACGGAGCCTGATTTTTTCCTGGCGTGAACGGCACGCCAGCAGCCGCCGCCTGCGCAGCTGTGGTGGGGTAAAGCGTGCCTGCGGCTCCCAACTGTGTAAGGTACTCGCTGAAGTCCGCGCCTTGATAGCCGGCTGCAATTTGGGCCGCGCTGTTGGTGTTGGTGCCGAGTGCTGTCTGAGTCAGCAGGTTGGTAGGCAGTGTGTCCGTGGCCGAGGTGCCGACCTTCTGACGCTGGCCTTCGTAATTGAAGAAGAAGAATGCCTTGTCCTTCAGAATCGGACCGCCAATGCTGGCGCCCATGCGGTTCTTAAGTCCTGGAGGCAATCCGCTCGGATTCGTCAGGCTTACCTTGCCGGGCGTTACGTTGAACGGGTCACGCGCGTAGTTGGCGTTGCCGGTACGGAAATCGTAAGCGGTGCCGTGGAATTTGTTGGTGCCGGAGCGGGTTTGGGCTGTCACAACCGCGGAGACGGCCTTGCCGAGTTCGGCGTCGAAGTTCTGCGTGGTGATCTTGGTCTCGGTCACCGCGTCCATTGCCGGATTGATGACGATAATGCCCAGAATCGGATCTTCGTTATCGGTGCCGTCCAGCTCAAAAGCGGTTCCGCCGAAGGCCTGGCCGTCCACCTGGATCTGCTTGGACCCCTGCGGGTTTTCATCGGCCGCGTGGGACCAGCCGAGAAGCTGTGCGCCCGGGAGCAGCAGTTGGAGGTTGGTGAAGTTCTGATCGCCGACCGGCAGGGAAGAAACCTGCTGCTGGTCAAACACCGTGGAGACGTCAGTGCTTTCCGTCTTCAGCACCGGCTGCGAATCTGCGCTCACTTCGACGGTCTCGGTGCTTCCGCCTACGTCCATTGTGGGGTCGATACGGGGAGCCGTGTCGGCTTCGACTGAGACGCCCTTGGTTTCGAAGGCCTTGAATCCCTTGGCGGTGACCTTGAGGTCGTAAACGTCGGGGATAAGGTGGGGGACGCTATAGTCGCCCGATGCGTTGGAGGTGACGGTAACGATGGTGCCCTTGGCCTCATCCTTGACCGTGACCGTGGCGCCCGAAACGGCCGCCCCAGTCTTGTCTGTCACGGTGCCGAATACCGATCCATAGACCGATTGTGCGGCGGCCGGCAGAGTGAGCAAAATACCCGCGCAGGCGAATATGCCCAGCGCGAGGGCTGTACGAAAGCTCTTGTTCATGCGGTCTCCTGAAGATAGTTCTGTTTTTTATGTGTGAACTTGTGGTCAACCCACTTGCCCGGCGGGTTATATCCCGCCTGTCGGCATGGAAGGCTCGCCTGCCGCGATGGCAAGTCGAGCTAAAGTGACGGAGTTCCCGCTCCCCGAGTGAAGATTGGAGGGAGCAAAAAGGGCGTTCTCCGGAGCAATCGAAACGATACCAATTGAAATCGGGACTGTCAACGGCAGAAACAGAAAAAAATCATGTCTTTGAGCGTAAATACGATATGTCAATACCTGGAAACATTTACATTTTCTTGAGCTGAGCTTCCCCGGTGGCGTGAAAGTCTCGGAAAATCGGAATAAGCTGCTGCTATAAAGCGATTTACTTGAATGTTTCTTGGTGTTCCTGCTCACGCTGGCGAACCTGACATGCCGGCTTATTGCGTATTGTTACCGTATTATCAAGTACTTTTAGTTGGACAAATGTTTCCTTATTGATATGTCAATTTATGGCGCCTTTTTCAGGCCTCTCGATTCCTGTCTGGACAGCCGGTGGATGGGATGCCTGGCGATTGAGAAGACGGAGATGACCATGGCAAGGTAGATCAAATGATTGATTCAGATGGGGAGTTCTCGTCCTGGGAGGTTCGGGCAGTCGACGCAACCCGAAGCCCCGGTGCGCGTACAAGAGGGCGCACGATGGTCCGTTTTCGGGCTCCCTGGGCGCGCGATTCAACCACTTCTTCGGCTTGATTTCGGCGCATTTTGGGTATGACATTTGGCTGCGCTGAGCGTCGCGCCCAGGCTGCGGCCGGTGAGCTTCATCACTCAGTAGCGAAGTCCGAGCTTCATGGGGAAGTCTTCCTCGTCGTCTTCGAGGCCAAGCATTCCGCAATGCTCCTGAACGATGCGGCGGTGCACGCGGGCGAGGAGGATATGGGCAGCTGCCACCGCTGCCGCGGCCCCGAGGAGATGAAATATGCTGGCCGCGATCCACGGCTCACAGGCTACGGGGATCCACACCACCAGAGGGAAGAAAGTGAAGTATTTCAGGACCGTGAGCGCCAGGTTGGGCTGCTCCCGCACCGTGTCGCCTGTAAATGCGATTGACTTGACGTTGAGGAAGAACGCATCGGTGAGTAGCAGGCACATTCCGGCCGCGATGAGCATCAGGCTCGCTGTTGCCGCCCAGGTTCCAAGCTCCGCGGGAGCGACGGCGCGCGCAGCAAGGCAGGCAGTAAGGGAAATCAGCGTAGCCCAAAGGAGCACCCACTGGCGTGCCGCGCCCAATTGATTCATCGCCGTCTCAACCTCCGGCGGTCTGCCGTGAACGATGCGGAATACCCAGCTTCCCTGCCGGTTGCCGGGGGAGAGGAAGGCCATGCGCAGGCCGACGATCGTCCAGAAGGCGACAATCGCAATGGCGGCGCGAACGCCGTCGGCGGAAATTTCCATCCGGACTTGGCCGTGTTCCACGCTCAGCCGCAGAACGCTCGAAACGATAACCGAGAGCCCAACACCGCCGTAAAGAACGAGATAAATACGGTAGCGCTGGACCCGCATCAGGGTCTGGCTGATGAAGTGGAAAACGGCTCGGGAAACGGGCGTCCGCAGGAGCGCGGCATGAAGCAGGCCATTTGCGGGACGCGCGGCCCAGGTCCGGGTGTCCTGCGTACCGGACCCGACGACCAGTTGGCGGGTTCTGCGCAGGTAGGCGACTGGATAGGCAAGGGCTGCGATGACGATCGTGATCAGCAGGGCCAGGCACCCGGTTTCCGCGAGGCGAGTATAGATGGGGAGGGCTGCGGGCCCTTCAAGAATGCGCTGGTAAATCCCTAGAAACCAGAACGGCGGACACAATAGCGCGATCCGGGTGTTCGATTGCAGAAATGCTGGCACCGCTCCCGAAAGAACCGGAAACAACAGGAGGAGCATCAGAAGGGCGGAGATCAGCAGGCCTTGCAGGACCAGCGAGACGCGGCGGAAAAGCCGCTCGCCCAACACCGACAGCAGTACTCCCTGCATGGCGAGGATCAGGGCGGCCGAGAAAAGCCCACTCCCGAGTGCCGCGAGGATGTGTCCGGTGAGCAACCGGGTCAGGTTGGGTGGGTCGAACGAGGCGGGAATAGCCAGGGGCGCCAGGAAATTGGCGTCGAGCAGAAATCCGACAATAAAGATTGCGATGGCCGAAACTCGCGCCAGGAAGAGACGCCAGTTGGGGATAGGCAGCGTGGTCAGCACAAACGCGTCGAGCAGATCGGGGAAGAACATGTCCCACTCGAAGACCGAAATGATGCCCATGGCCACAAACGAATACAGCACGAAGAAGAAATGATGATTCACCTGCAACCAGTAGCTCGGTTGTTCGCCGGTCGAACTATAAAGCGGCCAGTGTTTGAATGGATGATAGACAGGAAACAACCATAGTGCCACCATAAACCCGGGAATGCCTGTTGCGACGGCAATCAGCACCAGGCGCGATTTGGCGTCCCCGTCCGGCGAGGCCGTCTCGTGGTTGAAGAACCGCTCTAGAAAATGCCGCACCAGTAAGGAAAACTGGCTGCGTTTCGGCACTACTTCCGCTCCCAACGCGGCCTGCGCGTTGAGCGAGAGCGCCTCCGGCTCCGACATCATGAACAACCGCTGGAACTCCTCACGGATTGCCAATTTGCATCACCTCCACCATCTCCTGCGCGATGCTGCGCGTGTCCTGCTGCTTCACCAGCTGGGCAAAAACGCTTTCAAGATTTGGCAGGCTCATCAGCCGGGTTAGATCCGCGGGGTGCGCATCCGCCAGGACCTTGCCTTTGGCAATCACAATCACCCGGTTGCAAACCTGCTCCACTACCTCAAGCACATGGGAAATGTAGACCACTGCTTTGCCTTCGGCAGCCAGCAGCTCCAGCAGATCTTTGAACAGCCGGCCGGAAACTACATCAAGCCCGGAGAGCGGTTCGTCAAAGATCAGCAGCTTGGGATCGTGCAGCAGGGCCGCGGCAATCAGCACCCTTTGGCGCATGCCCTTCGAGTAGGTGGAAATGGGCGAGTGCTGCCACGAGTCCAGGTTCAACAGAGTCAGCAGCCGGGTGCCTTTTTCTTCAATCACCGCTTCCTCAAGGCCACGCAAGCGCCCAACTAGTTGCAGATACTCCAGGCCGGACATATAGGTGTAGAGATGCGCCTCCTCCGGCACATAGCCGAGCTGCGCGCGGAAGCCAACCATGTCGTCAGCAATATTGCGGCCTTCAAAAAGGACCCGCCCGTCGTTCGGCCGCAACATTCCGGTAATGATCTTCACTGTTGTCGATTTGCCCGCGCCGTTTGGCCCCAGGAAGCCAACCACCTCCCCGGCCGCAACCTTGAAGCTCACATCCTGAATGGCGGGAATGCCACGATAGCTGCGGTATAGGTGCTGGACCTCAAGCATGGGAATGCCTCCTGGCGTGTTTCAGGCGCTGAGTTTCAGGGTCGTAATTACCTCATCCGGAATTTCCTCAAAGTGAATCACTGCGGATTTTGCGCGGATATCGTTGTAAACGAACAGGGCAATAGCACAGCCCACGAGTATGCAGATCATGAAACCGAATTTGTTGGGCTCGTGGAGCGCCCGCAGCTCAAATTCCATGCAAGGCAACACCAGCGACACCAGTGCAATCAGCGAGCCCCAGAAGATGAGTTGGATATTCGCCTTTCCCGGCAAGTACGAGCACGTGAATGGAACCTTGTGGAAGCCAATCAGGCACACCTCGGCGAGAATGCATCCCAGCATCGCCAGAACAACCAGGTGGCCCATAACTTGAAGTGCCGGTCCAAATCGCAGCGCCAATGCGGCTGACAACAGCCACGCCGGCATCACTCCAAACAGCAACAGTGTTGCCCTGGTTGCCGCCACATACTTTTCCGGCAGGCGAACCTGCGTCGTCCGCAACACCCAATTCGCAGTGAGCGAGATAGGGATCGAGAAGACCGTACGAAGCCCCACAACCGTGAAGAACATCATCAGGAAAGTGGGGAACAGCAGGTCCATCGAGACTGGAAGTGTCCCGGTGGCTGCCATCTCGCCTCTCAAGAGTGAGAAGGCCAGTGCGATCACAAACGCCAGGTAGAACGCGAACGCCACTCGATGCTGCCGGCTCCGCGTGATCGACCGTATGCTGAACTGCGCAACCGCATTTTGCAGCGGGTTACCCAGGCGCGGGATCCAGTTGATGCTGCCCGCTCCCGGCACCAGGTCCGGCTCCTCGACAGTCTTTTTCATGGTTCGCAGGTAGCAAAGCAACAGCGACAACCCCGCTCCCGTTACGGCCAGCCCCAGGCCGATCCACGCCCGCTGCGCAACCCACTTGGATTGATCGGGCAGGGTTCCGTTCATTTGTTTAAACATTGCCCAGAACCAATACGAGGGCGAGCTTGCCAGTATCCACTGGCTGCCCGGCGCTTCCCAGGCCGCGGGAGTCGTGAGCGATGGCTGCACAAAATACACGCCGATAAAAAGCCCGAATGCCGCGAGTTGCAAAAATGCTGAAAGCCTGAGGAAGATGCGCCGCGGCAGCATGAGCGCCGTGAATCCCTGCACCGTCAACACCGATCCATAGAGAAAAATGCTTGCGGCAACATTCGCAACCCACCAAGCCGGAATCGACTGGAATTGACCGAGTGCCGGGCCAGGTTGCGCTCCCAGAATCAGCGGCAGCATCAGTCCTGAGGCCACATTCAGGGTGAACACAGCCAGTCCCAGAACCGCGAGCGAGGCAGTAAGTTTCGCCAGCAGAATCGTGCGCGGCGCGATTGGCAGCGGAGACAGCACCATCACGTCGCGCCTATCGGGAAACGTCGAGTCCCAGCTGATCACCGTAGCCAGCCCAACCACCAGCATCGTGGTCGCAATCAGGTAGTGTTGCATGTGCCGCAAAAACGCAATGGGCTCGTCAGGCCCGGTGATATACACATAGCCAATGTAAGTGACCATCGAGTGCACCACGCTAAGCATGATCAGCACCCCGGCAAACTGGCCCAGAAACCCCAGCACGTCCGCCTCCACCGAGAGAGCCTCAAGATCGATTACGCGCAACAGAAACTGCCCGTAAAGTACGCGGAAGTCGAGCGGCAGGCGCGCCACGATTTTTTGTATGAGCTCATGCATAAATGAGGTCCACAATCTCTCGCGCCATCCGGTCCGTGTCCTGCTCGACCGCCAGCTGGGAGAAAATCTTTTCAAGCGTCGGCAACTCCATCAACGACCGCAGCCGTTCGATGGAGTCGTCGGCAACCAGTTTTCCGTGGTGCAGAATCACAACCCGCGAGCAGATCCGCTCCACCGTATCCAGTTCATGCGAACTGAACAGAACCACCTTGCCCCTCGCCGCCAGTTCCTGAATCAACCTGCGCAGCACCAGCGACGAAGCCACATCCAATCCTGAAAACGGCTCGTCCAGCAAGATCAGTTGTGGATTGTGCATCAGCGCCGCAATTAGCAATACCTTCTGCCGCATGCCTTTCGAATAGCCCGAAATGGAAGCGTGCCGATCCCCATGCAGCGAAAACAACCGCAGCATCCCATCAATGCGCTCAGCAGCTTGGCGCGCGGGCAAATCGCGAAGCTGCGCCACCATCGTCAGGTACTCGGCGCCAGAGAGATGTGTATAAAGATAAGGCTCCTCCGGCACATACCCCATGCGCCTTTTGTAGGCAATCAGGTCGTCTTCAATCGGCTTGCCTTCAAAGAAGATGTGGCCCTCCGACCGCTCAATGAGCCCTGTAATCATCTTCATGGTCGTAGATTTTCCTGACCCATTCGGCCCCAGGTAGCCGGTCACTTCGCCGGGCATGGCCGAGAAGCTGACATGATCCACAGCGGCAATTCCGGAAAAGCGTTTAGAAACATCGCGCAGTTCGAGCATTCAATCACCCGCATACCCTATGTAGCAATCTGCACACGTACTTGTCAAGTAGATTGCTACATAGGTAGAATGCGCCATGGCCCGCGATCCGAAATCTCCGGAAACAAAACTCTCCCACACCGCCGCCATGATTCTGCAGTCGCTCGACGCTGGCTTTGTTTACGGCTTCAGCATTATGGAGATGACCGGGCTGCCCAGCGGCACTGTCTACCCAGCCATGCGCCGCCTGGAAGGTGATGACCTGATCCGCTCGCACTGGGAGAAGCAATCCATCGCCGACGCCGAGCAGCGCCCGCCGCGCAAATACTACAAGCTGACCCCCGCCGGCAAGACCACCCTCGAAGCCTCCCGCAAGCGCTATCCGCTGCTCGAAAGACTTATTCCAAGTGAGGAGGCGCGCTCCGTATGAGATTTCCGCGCTGCGTCGCTCGTTGTTCCCGGTTCCCAGCGTGTGGAGTGGCTTCGCGAATGGCGCGGCGAACTCTGGCATGTGCGCCAGTCCTTCGCTCAGCCCGATAGCGCCGAACGCCGCAGCGAGGGCGAGGTTACAGCGTTCTGCCTGGGAGCGTTTCAGGATGCGCTTTGCCTGCGACGCGCCGGCCAGCCCAATCAGCCATTTTTCGCCAATATGCGCGGCACTCCCCGGCTTTGCATCTTGATGATGGCCGCGATTCTTGTGGCCACTTATACTGTTGCGCTGTTCCTTCCCGGCGTTCGCGCCGAGCGCAACCTGTGGCCCCGCAAAGTAAACCCCAACCTGGTTGTGATCGAAGGCCAGGGCAGCCGCAACGACGCGGTGCCCACCATCTCGCCCAGCGAATTCCGCGCGTGGGAGGTTCGCAAGCAGCGATACATTGACGCACTCGCGTTTTACCAGGTCCGGCAACGGATGGTCGAACCGGTAATACACGGCCAAACCGGCACGAATGCCATTTGGGGCGTAGCTCATGCCAGCTCCAACCTGTTCACCCTGCTTGGCTTACCCCTATGGTGTACTACCGGCGAGACAAACGCGGCGATCAATGCACCCCAGCTGATTTTGTCCGAGAAAATCTGGAAAAACGAGTTCGGCGCAGACCCGCATGTTACAGGGACGCTGCTCCACCTGGGCAATCAGACCGCGCGCATTGCCGGCGTTGCTCCCGACGGTGCGCTTGGTTTGCCAGGTCGCATCGATGCCTGGCTGCTTGAACCCGATCCTGCCGCCCACGCTGCCGGCCCCGGCTATGTGGTCGCCCACCTCACACCCGCCGGTTCGGCGCAAATGTGGGGCTCTTCGGTGAGCATCGCAGCCTACGGCAACGACGATAGCGAGGATGAGCTGGTCGGCGTCTCCCTCGAAGACTGCCAGCCTTCCCCCATGAGCATCTACCTGTTCGCTATTCTGCTGGCGCTGCTCGCCCTGCCCGCAATTACTTCCGTCTCCCTCGGCGAATACAGCGTGAACCCCCACAAGACCTCGTGGCCGAGGAAAGTCCAGCGCTGGAGCTTCCTCGCCGCCAAAGCTGCGCTGCTATTGCCGATCGTCTATTTCCTGGCGTTCGATCTGGCCTACGGCTGCACGTGGTTCAGCCGCGAGTCGGCCATCTACATTCAAGTCGTCTGCAGCTTTGCCTTCTGCCTGTTCGGAATGGGCTGGATGCTCAAGGATCAGCGCCAGCGCTGCCCGGTCTGCCTGCGCAGCGTCACCCATCCCGCCCAGGTCGGACAGGCTTCAAGAACCTTCCTCGACTGGAACGGCACCGAGATGATGTGCATGGGCGGCCACACGCTGCTCCATGTACCCAGCCTGCCCACAAGCTGGTTCAGCACCCAGCGCTGGCTCTACCTCGACACCTCGTGGGGTTTCCTGTTCGCCGGCTCAACGCGACCGGTTCCATAACGATTTCGATCGTTCTTGCGCCAACCGCATGCGAGAATCGCGCCTGAAGGACGTCGAAAGCGGTGACGTAGATTGACAAATTGGAAGGAAGTCAGTTGGAAGCGAGTTGGAATCACCCTGGCCGTCGTCTTCGGCCTCTGCTATGGGCTTAGTGCGCTACCAGGATTAGTCATTGGCGACGTAATGGCCATCTATCTCGCACACGAGGCCAGGAAGGAGCGGCCTAGCGTGGCTGCTGTTCCGGTTCCTTTGCCGGACAAGAAAGTCACAGCACTCAATGGCCTAATACTGAGACCGTTTGATTACTCGTTGCAGGTCCCATGGACGGACAAGGACTTTGAACGGGACGGCAACCTGGTGACCTCTGTGCACTTCAAGAGCGGGGTGGGACTCATCATTTTCAATCCGCTCACAGCTCCCGATTTCATCAAGGAGATGAGAAAAAAGGGCACGGCAGAGGCAAGAAAGTTGAAGCGTCTATTTGGTGACCGAGCTGTCAGTTCGAACTATGACCTGTGGGCTGCAGAAATGGCCGCAACCCCGGAACAGATCAAGTGGTGGGCCGCACCTGGCTCCAACATCAAAGACTCGATCCTTTTGAATCTAAAATGGATAGAGATAAGTCCATACTTAACAGCGATTTACCTGCAAAGCTCGGATGAGATGCATGGCTTTCAATTCGGCAGTCCTGCAATCGCCCCGTTTAAGGTTGGGCTGGAGCTTTTCGACCGAAACGACCGCCGATACGAGATCATTATTGCTGGGAAGGACCCCACCCACCCAATCATCAGCCAGGAAGAGATAAATGCGATGGTCGCATCCCTGCGACCAATTCCACATAGCTTGGTATTTTGGGTTGGCCTTCAGGGTAGGCCCGGACTCTCACTTCGGATCACTCCCCAGCCAACTGCTCCAGCAGCGTGTCAAAATCCTCAAGCTTGGAATACTCGATGATGACTTTCCCGCGCCCCTTATGGTCCTCAATGGAGACCTTCAGCCCCAGAGACCGCTGTAACCGCTCTTGAACAGCGCGCACATTGGGGTCGACCGGCGGCTCCGGCTTGGTTTCCTTCTTCGCGGCCTTCTCCGGATGCAGGAGCCCCTGCACGTACGTCTCAGTTTGGCGAACAGAAAGCGAAAGTCCGATTACCCGCTGTGCCGCTTTCTCCATATCCTCCGCGTGCTCAAACGCCAGCAGCGTACGCGCATGCCCGAAGCTCAAGTCCCCAGACTCCACTTTCGCCTGCACCGTTGCCGGCAACCGCAGCAGGCGGAGGAAATTCGCCACCGAGGCGCGATCCTTGCCGGTACGCGTGGCCATCTGCTCCTGAGTCATATGGAACTCGCGGGAAAGCCGCTCAAACGCCCGCGCCTGCTCCATCGGGTTCAGATCGGCGCGCTGCAAGTTCTCGACGATGGTGATCTCCATCGCCTGCTCGTCGCTCACCTGGCGCAGGATCGCCGGGATCGTCTCCCTGCCGGCCAGATGCGAGGCCCTCCAGCGCCGCTCGCCGGCGATCAACTGGAATCGTCCTGAGGCCAGTGGCCGCACCAGGATCGGTTGCACCACTCCATTCGCCACAATCGACGCAGCCAATTCCGTCAACTGCCCCTCGTTCACTTGCGAACGCGTCTGGAACGGGTTGCGGTCAATCTGGTCAAGCGGAATCTCGCGGGGCTTGCCGCCTTCCGTTTCCGCCGGAGCTGCCGCTGGGGCTTGAACTCGGGGAAGGAGAGAATCCAGGCCCTTGCCTAGAGCGCGTCGTTTGGTATCTAAAGGGGCGATTGTCATGGTGAAAATATCCTCGAATCCCGGAAATTGCTCGCGGGCTTGAATCAAATCTTGCTGCGTACCCGAATATCGCTAGAGTTCCCAAGCGAAATGGATTGACGGAACGGGTTTTCTGCTCCAGATCAGGAGTAAGGCCAGAATCGGACCCGGTTCCTGTTCGAAGGCTGTTCAACTGGTTCGGCCTTCGCGGCCGCCTTGCGTTCCAGACTCCGAGGGCTTTCAATATGGTTGCGAGCAAGGTACTCGTTGGCCAGATCAAAGTACGCTTCAGTCCCTCGAGATCGGGGATCGTAGAGGGCAACCGGCTTCCCGTGGCTTGGCGCCTCGGCCAACCGCACATTGCGCGGAATCACCGTGCGAAACAGACGTTCCCGGAAGTATTCGCGAAGCGTGTCGGTCACCTGCTGCGCCAGATTGGTGCGATCGTCGTACATGGTTAGCAGAACGCCTTCGATGGTCACGTCCGGATTCACTGAAGCGCGCACCCGCTCAAGGGTCGAAATCAACTCGGTAATGCCTTCCAAAGCAAAGTATTCAGCCTGCATAGGGACAATCAATGTATCGGCTGCGCCGAGAACATTGAGCGTCAGAAGATCCAACGCAGGCGGACAGTCAAGAACAATAAGGTCAAAGCGCGCCCGTACAGGCGCGAGGGCCTGGCGGAGACGTAATGCGCGATCCGTGGCGGCGGCGAGTTCAATATTTGCGCCGGTCAAGTTCTTTGACCCGGGCAGGAGAGACAGGTTCCCAATTTCTGTTGGCAGAATCACCTGTTCGGCCCGTGAGTCACCAACGAGCACGTCATAGATGGAGTGCCGGTTGTCGTCTCGATGCATTCCGAGCCCAGATGAGGCGTTGGCCTGAGGGTCGCAGTCGACAAGGAGAACTTTCAAACCTTCCAATGCGAGGCAGGCGGCGAGGTTAATGGCAGTCGTAGTCTTGCCAACCCCGCCCTTTTGATTCACAACGCCGAGTATCTTGCCCATGGAAGACAAGGGTATAGGGAAGCACGGCATCGGGGTAGGGACTTGCGTTGTGGAGAAAAGGACAAACCTGTGGAAAGCGGCTTTTGGCGTGATAGAGGGGAGACTCGGAAGCTACTGAGGGGAAAGGCCTTGCAGCAAGGGCGTGCCGGGGACGACGTTAAGAGGTGAAAGGGGCTTGCCGGTGGAAAACTACTGTGATCCCGGTGGGATTTGCGAATGTTTTTCCGGGAGATCCCATAATGAAACTATGCCGGGATTAGGAAGTGGACGGGTGTGTTCCACGTGGAACATTTCCCGTTTTGGAGCACTTCCTAAATTGTTCCACGTGGAACAACCATCCTCCAAACAATCCAATCACCGTCGGAACGGCCATGCCGGCGAATATTCCCGAAGCCGTCCGTCAAGCGCCGCCACGCAGAGGGAACCGACCTTCGGCTAATCGTCCATACAAAAGAGCGCCTGCCACCTATCGAGGCAATTGCAGCCATCAAGCTCGACAACTGACCTTCAGCCAATCTCCAGCACCCTACCCAGGGCAACCACCCTTTGCGTGCTTCCAGGCAACTCTTGCGATTCCATCCACTGCAATCTGGACCCTAGCGCCAATTTCAACCTCTCCCACTCCGCACCCGTAGTCATCACTACGAGTAGGCCCCCGGGAGCCACCAGCCGCAGGGCAGCCTGCACAGCGTCGCCCATGCGGTCCACTGCCCGTAAAGTCACGCAGTCAAACGGGGTCAGCAAAGTTTCCGCCCGGCCTGACTGGACCACTGCCGACAGGCCAAGTGTACGAACCGCCTCACGCAGAAACGCCGCCTTTTTGCCCTGAGACTCCGCAAGCGTAATCGCAATCTCCGGCCGGCAAAGCGCTATCGGAACCCCAGGGAAGCCGCCACCAGATCCAAAATCCAGCAACGACTCGATTCCGGTCGGCAATGCCCGGGCACAGACAATCGACTCCACAAAATGCCGGGACAGAATCCCGTCTTCATCCCGCACAGCTGTCAGATTCATTCGTGCATTCCAACGTTGAAGAAGGGAGCAGTAAGTGCCAAATCGACCAGCAACAGCCGGCTCCAAACACTTGAGCCCCGCCGCCGCCAGCTTCTCATTCAGCCGCAAGCCAATTTCCAGTGCGATCTCAGTCACGCAAGCATCCTCAATAACCTCAACGCTCCTGGGGTGGACGCAACGCCGTACCTATCC
>Ga0302319_10005832_pt1 | contig 24610 bp, 23 predicted proteins | sample Bog_T0_2_FD_203319 | JGI IMG/M metagenome (GOLD analysis project Ga0302319, IMG submission 203319) | Peat permafrost microbial communities from Stordalen Mire near Abisko, Sweden - Bog_T0_2 | ecosystem: Environmental > Terrestrial > Soil > Wetlands > Peat | place: Sweden: Abisko, Stordalen Mire...
AAAACTCAGACTAAACAATTAAGCGGTCGCCAGACCAGGCGTTTGGGGTTACTTTCCAGCGGTGAACAAAATGATTGCCTGTTTGTTGATTTTGATTTTGTTGGGCGTCGTGGTCATCGCCGGCTGTAAAACGTCAAGGGCGGCCTATGGATCCGCGCCCTACCGGGTTGTCCGCGCCGACGGGCCATTCGAGGTCAGAGATTATCCGCCTTTGGTGGTGGTGGAGACGCCGATGCAGGGTCGCGACAGCGGGATGAATGGGAGCTTCACCCGGTTGTTCAAATTCATCACCGGTGGAAACGAGTCGAAAGCGAAGATTGCCATGACCACTCCGGTATTTATGACCGGCAACGAATCCAATGCCACCATGGCATTTGTGATGCCGGCAAAATTTCCGGTGGAAAAAGTGCCCAAGCCGGCGGACAGCCGTGTTAAGGTGCGGGAATTGGCGGCCGGCCGGTTCGCGGTAATGAGGTTTAGCGGCGGGCGGAACGCGAACAACGAGAAGCAATCTTTGGATCAATTAAAACAATGGATAACCTCTGAGCGAATGCCGGAATTGTCTCCACCCGTCTATGGCTATTTTGACCCGCCCTGGACGCCCCCATTCCTGCGTCGCAATGAGGTGATGCTTCGGACGGGTCCGGCTCAGTGAGGGTTCCATCTAAATTCCAAAGATTTTTACGACACCCATGATTTGAGTAAACTAAATTCGTTTTAAAAATGAACAGGAGAGTTCGATCCACGCCGTTTCAAGGGGCGGGCATAACCTGATCGCCGACATTGACGGGGTAAAACAGCGGATGATTAGCGTTGCCGCCGCGACCGAAGGCCGCCAAAAACTTTTGCACCTGGGGCGACAACAGGAAATCCTCAAGCGCCTTCGCGCCGGCGAAATTTGCGGCGGGAAACCTTTTTGGATTCGCTTCCATCACGATATAGGGGCGGCGCATGACTGGGTCGTCCTGGACAAGGATTTCCATGCCTTCGTTGGCCATCTTGCCGGTCAGCGCGGGGATGTAACCGACCACCACATAGGCTTCGTGGGAACGGCAAAATTGCAGCACGTTCCATTTTGAAATGGCGGTGTCGTCCTTGATCACCCAATCGCCCGTGGGCTCGACGCCGGCCAGCCGCCAAAGCGTGTGGGTCAACTCGCGGCTCCCAATGCCTTGAAAATCCACGAAATTCGCCTGGGCTTCCGCGATTTTCTTCAAGGCCAGCGAGCCATTGGTCATTCCCCGGATTTGCGCCGGGTCATTCGTGGGACCAACAATCACCAGCTCATTGCGCGTCCACGGCTGCATGTTGATGGCAATGCCGTCGGCGACGACATCCGTAGTGATGTCACCGGAATGCATGGTAAGCAAATCCACCTGCCCGGCGCGGATGGCCTTGTCGAGCAGCGGGCGCTCGCCAGTCACGATCACCTCGACATGATAGCCAGTCTTGGCTTCAAACATCTGGGAAATCTCCCGCCACATGCCGGTCATCGTCATGCCGCCGATCACGGCGCACCGCACCGTGTGCGTCCGCCGCTCGTGAAAGGTATGCCAGTGGACGCCCAGCGTAATCGCCAAAACCGCCACAATCATTAATGCCGCTTTCCACTTCATAATTTAATAGTTATGCGCCTGCGCGTCGCCGGCCGTGCCGGTGAGCCACAAAATATCGGCATTCCCGGGATCGCCCACGCCGCAACCGACGTAGCTGCCCTTGAACGATTGCACCGCCCCGCCGAGAAACAGGATATTCACGCGCCCCGCATGACGGGCAATGACGCTGTACGGCTGCGTGCTAGGATACGTGGAGGCGTAAAGCCCCGGCGCGTCGGCCAGGGCCGCCACCCTCATGGGCTGGACCACCTCCGTATATTTTATCGGCAAGGGCAGAATCCACGGACACAGGTTCATGTTCATGCCGTAAGCCAGAAAATTGGTGGCCCACAAAAAGGTTGTATCGGGGGCGGCGGCATCCGGACAGATAAAGACACTGTGATCGCCCGGGTTCGGGCGCCGGCCGCTTTCAGCGAGGTCCACATAGGAAGGTTCGCTGAAATACGGCGGCAAGGCGTTAAACCAATCGGACGGCCGGTCAATTTCGGTCAGCATCTGCACGCCTTGGCCGCGGCGCGGGAGATAATCCTCGAAGTCGTCGGCATACATCCGGCAGGCTAGCCCCCACTGACGCAGATTGTTGGCGCATTGGGTAGCCCGCGCCTTATCCTTGGCTCGCGCCAGCACCGGCATCAGCAACGCCCCCAGAAGGGCAATCATCGCGCTGACCACCAGCAGTTCCATCAGGCTGAATGCGCCAACGACTCGTAATGGGCGGGCCGGAATGTTCATTGGCTCAGCCGATAATACCGATGCGGCCCAATGGCATTGGTGTCGTCATACAATATCGCGCCGTTGGTGCCGGCGGTGGCCGCGCCAATCGTCACCCAATTGGTTGCCGCCAGATTGGTTGAGGTTTGCACCTGGTAAACGCCATTATTACCGCCAAGGCCGGTCAATTGAAAGGCGCCATTCGTAAACGCCCCGTCTAGAATGGTCAGCAAAGGGGTGGCCAAAACGTCCAAATAAGGCTCGTTGCCGCGCCCATACTTGTAGGAGTTGAACAGGTAGCTCACCTGGTTGTCCACCGCAAACAAGAGGAACGATACATTGCCGCCATTCGTAATGTTGGCCGCCAGATTCGGAGACAACGGCAGCGGCCACCGCACCCGGATATTGTCGCCCGGAGGCGCGTAGGTGTTCGTGCACAGGATTTCGCACGGCGGCGTCAGCAGCGCCGGCAGCGATTGGTAACAGACGCCGTCGGACGTGGGCAGGTTGGGCGTGCCGGTGCCTTCCACCCAATTGGAATCCGACAGCCACTCAATGGCGAACTGGCCGCCGGCAATGACATTGAACAGGGGATTATTGGGCTGAACCCCGTTCACGCCGTAATTGCTGGCCAGATCCAGGGCCGCACCCGTGACGATCCAGTGATTCGTGCCGTAAGCGGCGTTGAACTGCGCCACACCCGCCGCCAGGTTGAACATGATGACGCTTTCAAAAATGCCTTTGGCCGAGGAGGCCGGCGCAATAGCCAGCGTGCCCGCCGCGCCGAAGTTCAAGCCCGTCAAATCCGCGCCGCTTTGATAGTCCGACGAGCCGGTGCAGCCAAAGGCGTCCTCCGTGTCTATGGAGCGGTTGGTCACCTGCGCCCCGGCGATCGGGCCGAGGCACAGGAACAAAATGCTGGCCAGGGCGCGCATTAACGTCTTCCGCGAAGGTTCCAGCGGCCCACCGTAAGCAGCAGGCCAAATCCGCCGGCGACCATGCCGGAAATGGAGGGTTCCGGGGCGACCGCCACCGTCAAAGTCAGTTCCGGATGGTTCTGCGAGTAGCTCCGGGAGTTAAACAAATAGCTCACCTGGTCGTCCGCCGCGTAGAAATAGAGATTCACATCCCCGCCACTGGCGGCATTCGCATCCAGGCTGGCATTCGACGGGAGCGAATAATTAACGTAGACGTTGTTGCCGGGCGGCGTATACGCAAAAGTTCCGAGCGCACTGCTGCCGGGGGCCAGCAAACTCGAAATCGAATTGAAGCTTACCTCAGAGGTGTTGGGATAACCTGATTCGCCGTTGCCGCTGCCGGAACCCTCCACCCAACTGTCATTGGCCAGCCAGTCGATGCCGAAACTCCCGCCGTTGATGGTGTTGAATATGTTATTGTTGGGCACCGCGCCTTGCCCGCCGAAGTTGCTGGCCAGCGAAAGCGTCACGCCGGTGATCTGCCAATTTCCCGCGCCGTAGGTGGTATTGAACTGGCTCACGGCCGCGGCGGTATTGAAGCGGATCACACTGTCGAAAGCGCCGTCGGGAGTGGAGGCCGGCGCGATGGCCAGCGTGCCGGCGCCGCCAAAATTTAGGCTCGTCAAATCGCTGCCGTGCGGATTGCCGGGTGAACCAGCCGCCAAAAACGCGTCGGCGGTGGTGGTGTTGATGGTATATGAATTCTGCGCATGGCTGGCGGCGGGAAACGCGAGCGCCACGCCAATCGCCAGGGACTTGGGAAGTTTGTTGATCAGGTGGAATTTTCTTTTAGGAGCGGGGGTGGGATGTATTTTCATTTTAATATTTTTTGTTTGGTTGTCGGGAAGAAAAACAGAGGAGTTTCCGGCAATATTTCCATCATCGATTTGAGTTCGGCAGTTTGTGTTGGTCGAAAACTGAGGCCGGCCTCGGCAAATCTTTTCGTTCGAAGCGGTCGTCGGCCACAACGCGCAGGTCCGGCACGGAGTCCAGCCAGCCGCAGCGTTCCACGGGATAATTATCGTACTTCGGCACGTAGGGTTTGATGTCCAGCAGCGGCGTGTCGTCCAGAATATCCACTTCCCCCAGACGCAGGATGTTGCCTTCCACGTCGAGCAGCCGCACACAGGACATGCCCACGGGATTGGGCCGGGCGGGGACGCGGGTGGCAAACAGTCCGTGCGCGACCGTGTCGCGATACGGCACCACCCTCATTTTGGCCGCGGCGGCCCGGTGAAAATAATAAATGAGCCAAACCCGGTCGAAGCCGGCCAGGTCGGCCAAGCCCGCGATATATTCCGGACGCACGGTGGCGTAGCCCGGGGAATTCGCCGCGCGATACGGTTGGATTGGGGTGCCGGTCGCTTGCTGGTAGGGTGAATGAATGCGGCCAATCTCAAACAGCCGTATTTCCAGGGGGCCTGAAGTCGACGGTTTGCTCATAATGCCAAAATCTCTCCGGTTTCCCGCGCGTCATATCCCGGAAGTTCGCTGATCAATCGCCGGTGCTCCCGGCTGCGCAACAATCGCACGAGCGCTTGAATTCTTGGGTCATGTTGAAACGCGCTGGAAAAACACAGGTCCAGGGTTTCGCACCGGATGGGTAAAAACTTCAGGCCCGCTTCCGTGGCGCTGAATCGCACGCAAACTCCCGCTTCCGCCCAACCGGCCCGCACCGCCTCGGCCACCGCCGAATGGCCATTCACCTCGCGTCCCGTGAACTTCCGCTTGCCCATCAGTTGGTCCAGGCATTCGCGCGCGGCTGAGCCGGATTCACGAGCCGCCCAGCGTAACGAGCGCCGCGCCACGGAATCGAGCGAATGCGACCGGTCATCCGTCGCCAGGGCAATGCCCGTTTCCCATCGAGCGGCCCGCAACAACTGGCAAGTGTCAGGAAATTGTTCCCGCACGGTCTCCGCATTTCGCGCCGGCGCCTCCTCCGTGGAATAATGCAATCCGGCAACATGCACGAGCCGTTGCCTTAGGAGATCCAACGCCGCGCGGCCCCCGCGCGGAAAAACCAGCAGACGAAATCCCGACGCCCGCGCATATTCGGACGCGAGCAAACCCGCCGCCGGATCGCAACAGGCCATCACCAACGTCCTTTCCGCCATCGAGACGCGATCCTGCGGAACGCCTTTCTGCCAGATTCCGTCGTGAGGCGCCAGATTCAAGTTCAGGGCTTCAACGGGATAAAGCAGCCGCCGTTGGGCGACTTCCGCTTCCCAATAACGGGTGGATTCGCCGCGCGGCTCCCACGCCCACTCGGGACGACCGGGTGTGTTTTTCCGGCGGCCAAACAATTCCTCAACCGAACACTCAAACACCGCCGCCAGCGCCAGGGCCGTGGTGACGGACGGTGAAAGGCGCTCCCCCTCAATGGCACTCACCGCCGCGCGCGAAATGCCGGCCCGTTCGGCGAGTTCCGTCTGCGACCATTTTCGAGCCAGCCGCCGCGACTGTACCGGGTTGATTGATATGATTATGTCGTTCATGGATACGATCCTGTCCTTTCAGGGCACGCGAACTGCCTTCGGGCTCCTTACGCAATTGCGATGCCAAAGCTATGAAATCGGAGTTTAAAGTCATAAAGCATTGAATCTAAGAATATTGGGTATTTTGTGGATTTGCCGGGAGCAAAAAAAGACCGGAAGAAAACCTACCTGAATGTTTCTTTTTGCACAAAAGCTACCCGAATGAAGCTTTGCCAGACTGAGCAGAAACATTTCCTCAAGGCATGGCCGAGGAACCGTGAACACTCAGAAATTACTCAACCGGCACATCCTTTGCCTTCCAAGGGCAACTCCAGGTTGATGGTGGCGCCCAGGCCCGGCCCTTCGCTATCAACCTTCAAGGAACCGCCCAGCTCCCGCGCCGCCAGCGCGCCGCTATGCAACCCAAAGCCGTGGCCATCCTTGCGGGTGGTGAATCCATGGTTGAAAATCTTCGGGAGGTTTTCCCGCGAAATTCCGACTCCATTGTCGCTCACGGAAATGTTTATCCGCCGGTCGGCGGCGCGAATGCGGACTGTCATCCATTTGTTTTTCGCGCCGGCATTGTTGCCGGCGTGTCTGACGTTGCAAACCACATTGACGAGGATTTGTAGCACCTTGTGCTTGTCGCCCCTGAAACCCGGCTAATCAAATGGCGACCAGGCTTTAGTCAAAAGCTGGCTGAAAGCCTGAAGATCCGCCGCCGGCAGGCCAAACCCGGATTAAAAACTTTACGGGTCAAAACTTTAGGTTGTGACGATCATTCCGATCGAAGATGATACTCGAGTTGGCTGTGGAAGGTGATTTTCCGTCAAATCAATCCGGCCGAAAGCTCGAATGTTTACGTTTCGGTCTGGAAGCATTGCGCTAACGATTCCGCCTGATTCAGGCCGCACATACTCAGAGATCGAGGACGCCGCAGGTAAACAGCGCATGAAAATGAAACAATTACGGTCCCGAGGGCAGAAAAAGCCGCTCGTCGTTGCCGCCGCCCCGGCAACTGTTTTAACCGCGGAAGCTTCCTTCCCCATCGTCGGCATTGGCGCCTCTGCGGGCGGGTTGGAAGCGTTGGAGCAGTTTCTGCGGCATGTTCCGGCCGCCAGCGGGATCGCGTTTGTCATCGTCCAACATTTGGCTCCGACGCACGAAGGGATCATGGTCGAACTGCTTCAAAGAGCCACGGTCATGAAGGTCATCCAGGTCAAGGATCGTACTCCGGTACGTCCGGATTGCGTTTACGTGATGCCACCGAACAAAGACATGTCCCTCTTGCACAAGGTTCTCCATTTGCTTCCCCCCGTCGCGGCGCCCGGCCCACACCTGGCCATTGATTTTTTCTTCCGCTCGCTGGCCCAGGACCGGCAGGAGCACAGCGTCGGGGTGATTCTTTCGGGAATGGGTTCGGACGGCACGCTGGGCCTCCGGGCCATCAAGGAAAAGTCGGGAGTGGCGATGGTGCAGGAGCCGGCGACGGCGAAATTTGACGGCATGCCCCGCAGCGCCATTGAGGCCGGGTTGGCGGATATTGTGGCTCCGGCGGAAGACTTGCCGGGAAAAATTCTCGCCTATCTGCGACACACACCGCTGATTGCGCTCACTGGAGAGGCGGTGGAGGACAAAATGCCAAGGGCCTTGGACAAAGTGATCCTCCTGTTACGCGCCCGCACGGGCAACGACTTTTCCTGTTACAAACGTAACACCCTGTATCGCCGGATTGAGCGGCGCATGGGCATTCATCAGATTGACAAACTGATGGTTTATGTTCGTTATTTGCAGGAAAACTCCCAGGAACTGGACCTGCTTTTCAAGGAGTTATTGATTGGCGTGACGAACTTCTTCCGTGATCCCGCCGCTTGGGAAGAGTTGCGCGCCCAGGTTATTCCCGCCTTGCTGGCCAACCGCACGCCGGGTCAGGCGTTGCGCGCCTGGGTTCCGGGCTGTTCCACCGGCGAAGAGGCCTATTCGCTGGCCATCGTATTTAATGAGGTGGTTCAGGAACTCAAGTCCAAGGGCAACTTTACCATTCAAATCTTCGCGACGGACCTGGACCGGGACGCGATAGAAAAAGCCCGCCAGGGCCTCTTTTCGGCCCACATCGCCGCCGATGTTTCAGCCGAAAGGTTGAAGCGATTCTTCAAAAGGGAAGAGCGCGGTTACCGGGTGCGGCAGGAGGTTCGCGAGCGGGTGATTTTTGCCCCGCAGAATATCATTCTGGATCCACCCTTTACCAAGCTGGACATCTTGATCTGCCGAAACCTGCTGATCTATCTGACCCAGGAGGTGCAAAAAAAACTCATCCCGCTATTTCACTATAGTCTTAACCCCGGCGGTATTTTATTTCAAGGAAGTGCTGAGACGATTGGGGATTACCAAAACCTGTTTGCCCCGCTGGCTGGCAAGTCGCGGATTTTCCGGCGGACGGAATCCACTCTGCGGCCGCAGCAGGTGGTCTTCCCTGCTTCCTTCAATGTCGGTCCCCCCGTGGGAATGGAAGCCCCGTCGCCTGCCAAATCACCGGCCAGTCTACCATCGCTGGTGGATCAGTTGGTTTTGCGGGATTACGCTCCGCCCGCGGTCCTGACCAATGATCTCGGCGATATTCTTTACGTCAGCGGCCGGACCGGAAAATATCTGGAACCGGCGGCTGGCAAAGCCAACTGGAACCTCTTCGTGATGGCCCGCGAAGGGCTGCGCTACGAACTCGCTCGCGCCTTTTCGGAGGCGCTTCAGCAAACCGAAAGGGTTTCCCTGCCCGGACTCAAAATCGGAACCCATGGTGGCACGCAGTCGGTGGATGTGACGGTTCAGCGGCTCACTCAACCCGAAACCTTGCAGGGATTGGTGATGATCGTCTTTACCGATGTGGCCGCACCCGTTGCCGCCGGAACCACCGGACAGCTGGCCCACCCTCAAGCCCGCGATACCCGGTTGGTGAAACTGGAGCAAGAACTTTTGAACGTCCGGGGCGAGGCGCGGGCCACCCATGAAGAGATGCAGACCTCCCAGGAAGAACTCCGGTCGGCCAACGAGGAGTTGCAATCCACGAACGAAGAATTGCAGGCCACCAATGAGGAGCTGACCACGTCGAAAGAGGAAATGCAGTCGATGAACGAGGAACTCCAGACGGTCAACTCCGAGTTGCAGACGAAAGTGGACGAATTGTCGCGCGCCAGCAACGACATGAAGAACCTGCTGGACAGCACGGATATTGCGACCCTGTTCTTGGACAAGGAACTTAATGTCCGCCGCTTCACCCCGCCGGCGACCAAAATTATCAACCTCATCGCGACGGATGCGGGACGGCCCATCACGGATCTGGCCTGGGATTTGTGCTACCCGCAACTGTCCGAGGATGCGCGGGAGGTGCTGCGCAAACTGGTTCCCGTGGAAAAATCGATTGGCGCCAGCGACGGCCGCTGGTTCGCCGTACGCATCATGCCTTACCGGACACTGGACGACCGGATTGACGGCGTCGTGATCACCTTCACCAACATTACTGTGGCCAAAACCCTTGAAGCGACGTTACGAAACAATCAATCCGTCTTGGAAAAACGCATTGCCGGACAATCTCCGCCCCGGCAGCAAAGCAAACGCAAAGGGAAGTGATAAACTGATCGCTAGTCATCGTTCGTTCGCCACGCTTGGCGAAAAGATTATTGGAACCTCCAGCCCCTGCAAACGTTTCGCCAATTGTTCCAGTTGGCCGCCCACCGTGGTAGGAGCAATGAATACCTCGTCGGCCAGTGCGGCGACGAACCCGTTGCGGCGTACGGTGAGTTCCGCCGTGACTCGGTTGGCCGTGGCGGCGACGAATTTTTGTGGAGCCACATAAAAACCAACGGAGTGTCCAAGAAACCGTTGAAGCAGAACGAATCCTTGCATCAGCGGGTGGAAGAGGACTTGGTCAACATCCAAGATAACCAGCCTTTGGTGCGCTCCTTTTTCGGCGCGAAGACAGTAGCCTATGCCGCCGACTGAAAAGTAATTATGGCATTCTCAACAACTTCATTATTCCCGCGGGCGTCACCAGGATCGGGGATACGTCCACGCTGACGAGAACGCCACCGGCCTTCTCCATTCGTACATTGAGCAAACGTTCTTTAGGCTATGCCTGTCCTTGAATATACGTGGCCTTTAGTTTGATTTTTTTTTCGAATCGTGCTGCCATTTCTGAATTAGCGGGTTTTTCCTCTCAAAATCCCGCTCCAATTGAATGGCGTCGTCCACCGTGTGCAGCACGGTCGGATGCAAGAAAACCATCAGCTCAACTTCTTGAGTCGACTTGTCCTTTTTCTTGAAAGCCCAACCCAGACCAGGAATGCTCCCCAGGATCGGGGTTTTGCGAATGACCTGCGAAGATTGTTTTTGGATAATTCCGCCCAACACCAGATTCTGCCCGTTCTTGGCCGTAACTTCCGTGCGAAAATTCTCCGTGTCAAATACGTCGCCACCCAGAACAGTCGGACCCGAATCCACGGTGGAAGATTCCGCATGGATTTTTAATTGCACATCGCCGTCCGTGTTGATATGCGGCGTGACTTCGAGGGTGACACCCACGTCCTGGTAAAGGATGCTGGTATTTTGCGATCCCACCGAGGAAACCTGCGTGTTGCCCGGAACCGGCACTTGCTGGCCGACAAATAACTTTCCCATCTCATTATCGTCAATGGTAATACTCGGCTCGCCCAATACGGTGGCATCCGTGTACTTGCGGAGGAACTGCACCAGGTAATCGATGCTGAGCGTGCTGCTCACCACGCCGGAGCGCATGCTGGCCAGAGTTTGCACCACGGTATTGCCGCCAAAACCTTTTTGGTAACTGCCGCTGCCACTGGCCAGGATCGAATTGTCATAGTCATCCGCCGTAAACACCTGGCTGCCGTTCGGAGACCAACGAACTCCCAATTTGTCCAAAAAGTCGCTCGATACCTGCACGATTCGCGCGTTAATTGTCACCTTGTCCGACGGCGCATCCACATCCGAAATCAACTTCAGGATTTGCGGGAAAAAATGGACATTGGCCGAAACCAATATGGCGTTGCCGCGCTGATCCGACACGCAGCGGACCCGGCCGACCAAATCGCTGACGGGACGCACCGCCGTGCGGTCGTTGGAATTTCGCGTGTTGTCCGGCTGCCCGCCCAACCATGGAAAATAGCCGGTTTCCTTGGTTTCCTGGGCAATGTCAAAACCGCTCTGCTGCGTTTCCAGCTGCTGTTGTTGCTGCTGTTGCTGCTGGTTTTGGTTGTTCTGATTCTGCTGCTGCTGGGCCGTAGCCTGCAGCGGCGGCGAACCGTTCTTGGCGAACAGAATGTTCAAGCTGTTGGCCACCGTGTCCGCCTTCGCATATTTCAAGCCGATGCGTAACGTGCTCTCCCCTGCCTGCGACGGGACGTCCAGCTGGCGCAGCACATTTTCCAAAACCGCGACACACTCCTTGGAATTGGATGTCACGATTAGCGCATTGGAATATGGTTCGCTGGTGATGCGCACCTTGCCGTAGAGCCGCCCCACGTCGTGATCCTCGGTCGTGTTATCCGAATCCTCATCAAAATAATCCCAGTAATTGCGCTGCTGTGTTTTTTTCAGGAAAAGTTCATTCAACACGTCCTCCATGTCCGACGCACTGACATATTTCAGCGGATAAATCTGCGGCGCGAGACTGTCATCGGAAATCGGCGCATCCAGCTCCGTAATCATTTTATCAACACTTGCCAATTGGGCGGGCGGGGCCTGGATGATCACCGCGTTGCGACGCCGATCCGACACCACGCTCAATTTGCGTGTATTATTGTCCTGCTGGGGAGAATAATAAAATGTATACCGCGAATGGGAGGCGCTTTGCGTATCGTTTAAATCCTGCAATTGCTTGGCCACATCCTGCGCATCGGCATTCTTAAGGATATAGGTCTGGGTGGTCAATTCCTGGGCCTCTTCCGTGTCCAACGATTCCACCAGTTTGCTGACGGCATCAAAATCCGCGAGGCTCGCGAGAATGATCAATGAATTCGACCGGTCGTCCGCCGCCACGTCGATCGTCGTCTTGCTGCCGGATTTGCCGCTGATCTTTTGATAGAGCGGCGCCACTTCCCGCGCCAGCGGGTCAGCCGCGATGTGCTTCAACGGCAGGGAACGAACCGCCACATCTTCCGGCCGGTCATTATCCAGCGCATCGATCAATTCGCCGATCACCCGCAGGTTGTCATTATAGTCCGTCACGATGAGTTGGTTGTCCCGTTCATCCACGTCCACGGAAGATTTGTCCGAAAGCGCCGTTTTGATCCGGTCTTTCAAATCCTCGGCCTGGATATGTTTGAGCGGAAAAACTTTCACCAGCAGCTGCCGGCCGGCCGGCAGGTTGGTGAGGGAACCATTGACCACTTCCGGACTCATTTTCGGCTCCTGTCCCACGGGCACAATGAGGATCGAATCCCGCAATTCGACCGCGGTAAAGCCCTCCAGCGCCAGAGCGCGATAAACCATGTTCACCGCTTCGCGCACCGGCACTTTCTTCGCGCTCATGATCGTCACCTGACATTGGACCCGCGGATGCTTGATCACCGTTTTGCCCGTCGTCTGCATCAGCCATTGCGCTACCATGTCCACATTTGCCCCTTGGAAGCTGACCTGAATGGTGTCCGTCGCATTCGTACTGGAGCCGTCCGCGTTGGCCGAAGTGCCGCCGGCGCCGAGTGCTTGTGACGGCACCCACGGGCCGCCGGAATCCTTTCCGCCTGCGGACCCGGATGGTGGCGGGGAGCCACCGCCAATGTCTGGCATGACCATTCCCGGGGGCTGCCCACCAGGGAACAGGTGCACCACTTGCGCCAAGGCTGTGGTTCCCGCCAACATGGCACAGGTTATTAGCCGGCCCAGTACCGACGGCAAAATTGCGCGCACGGGTTTTAAATTGGCAAGAATGAGAGTTTTCATTGGGAAATAGTATTTGTTTTGGGCATCAGGCTTTCACCGCCGTAACCTTCAAAAATCATCAATTCTTTCAAGTTTCCGTTCTGCTCAACCAGCACGCGATTGATTCCAATTCGCACCAGCTTGATGTCGCCGAGCGAATCGCCTGCCTTCACCAACCCGCTCTGCCCGCTATCGGTTCTCAGTAACGCCGTGTCTCCGGCTATCCCAAACAACTGCATCGGCAACGGCCGTATCACCGGACCGAATATTTCGCTGTCCACAATCTTGTCGACTCGGGCCTGAATTTCCTTCGGCAAGGCGACCGCCCCCGTCCCGGGCATCCCCGGCATTCCACCCGCAAAAGCCATTCCACCGCCATGTCGACCGGGTGGCATCGAGTTTGGATTGGCCAAATTCGAAATGTTTGTCGTCCCGACATTTGTGGAAGCAGCCCATACTTGATTCGTTGCCGTTAATTGGTTAGTCGAACCCGCCACAATCTTGTTGGTCGAAGCCATCATTCTGGTAGAAGCCGTCGCCGCTTTATATGTCGTACTGGCTTTACCATTTGATTCAACCGCACTGGTATTCGTTGCCGCCAGGATATTCGTCGAGCCACCTGCCACAGGTTTCGTCAATGGGGAAGAGCTGGTTGCACCGGCAGTATCCAATTGTTTTTGGGCAACGGTGTCGGTCTTCGCCGACGCGCCCAGGTTTGCCACTATGAGCACATTGGTCATGGCGGCAGTCAAATTCGTGTTTGCCGTTCCATTTGTCTCAAACGAAACGGCTATTCCATTTGTGCGTCCGGTCAAAATATTCGTCGCTCCCTGGACGCTAACCGTGAGAGTATTTGTTCCCTTTCCACCCCCCGACGAATTGGATCTCTGATCGCGAGTATTCGCCACGAAATGGGTGGCCGAGTTGGTTTGCAATGTTGGCACGGGCGGCAATGTTAGCCGGGCAAATGGATTAGCCCGATACGCAGCCCGCAAAATTTCGAAAATGATCAGCGCGGCCAAGGCAAGGCAGATCAACCGCAGGATTTCTTCCGTGCGATCACGCATGGCTGGCCTCCGGCTTTTTCCATTCATTGATCCACTGCTGATAATCCAGCACAAACACCGTGGCCATCAGTTTGACCATCCCCGGCTGCAAGGGGTCAGCCGTGATCTGCACGGAATCAATCACGATGGGGTATCCCAATAATGGCAGGCGATGAACCAGCGAAATGATTCCGGCAACCTTGCCAGTACCCTGAAACTGGATCGTGGCGATTTCCTTATGGGAAGACCGTCCGGGCGATTCCCGAATGGACGTCAATACCATTCCCCCGCTCAAAATGGCCTTCTGAATTGCCGCGCTGGCGCCCGCCACTACCGAATTGGTCGAAAGGGTCCCCGGATCGATTTGAAAATCATCCATCATTTTTTGAACAATCGCCGCCTGCTCCGTATCTGAGCGCACACCGCTTTTTAGCAAACTGGTTTCCGTCACCGCTTGCACGTAATCCGCCCGCCGCTGATTTAAGAATTTCACAATCCGAACCCCGCCAAACAGGGCCAGGTAGATGGCCACACCAATGGCGCCATATCGGACGGTTCGTTTTTCGCGATCGCTTAAAGTACGCATGGGAATCACATTTTCGGTGGAGCACCAACGGGGGTGGCGGCGCCATCCGCGCCCGGCTCAGGATCCATTTTGACTAACGGGCGTTGTCCCGCCGGTTTCCAGCGGAGGCTCATCCTGGCATTCAATTTTGGCGGTCCCGGCACCGGTGTCTGGTCCTCCAGACTGACATGGGAGAAAAAGCCGGAATCAATCAGTTTGCCGCGAAAATCCATTATCTGTTGCGCATTCTGCACCTCTAATTTCAGCGAAATATCTCCCAGCTGATCGATCGTTATCGAACTAATATGCAATCCCGGCGGGCTCGCTTTCGCCAGTACATACAAGGCGTCGAGGTACGGCGGTTGGCTTTGCTTCAGGTTGAGAAAAAAATTCAACTCCGGCGCCACCACGGAATCGAATTGTAACTGATGCTTTTTGAACGAAGCCAGCTTCCACCCCACCACTGGTTTCAACAGCAGCGATTCAGCGAAGGGAAAAAGCATCAGGACCACCAGCAGGATGGCCACCTTCGTCAGGTTCTGGCGGTGGGCGCCCAACGAAATGTTCCACGCTGCCTTGGTCATTTTCGGTTGGACTCCCAGGAGCAATAGGGGCTTCTTTTCCACCGTGGCCTTCTTAAGACCCGCCAGCGCCGACGACTCCCCCACACCTCCCGGAATCCCCAGTAGTCGACAATCCAACTGGGTGCCCAATTGTTCTACTAATTTCGACGCCGCTCCGTCCGGTCCGGAAATATAGAGGATCCGGGCCGCCGTCTTGGCCCGGATGACCTCTCCGGTCAACATTTTGGTCGGGAACAGCCGAAGACTCGCGGGCGCCGCATTTTCAAATGAGATCAATTCCGTTTGCACGGCCCCCGCCTCCAATATGGCGTAATCAGCCTTGATCGCGGGACACAGATAATTCCGCGCCAATCCGGCCAAAGTAAACTCCGGCTGAAAACCCGCCTGCGCCAGCAATGCCGCATAGTCCTCCACCGTTTCCTTCCGCACCGCCGCCAGTACCACCTCCCGCTTCACGCCATTGGAAGAAACTTCGTTCCATCCCCAAGCCAGTTGCTCGGGCAGCAAGGGAAATTCCCGTTCCATTTGCAAATGCAGGACCGCCGGTAATTCTTCTTTTGCCACCGCCGGTAAAGTTACTTTGCGCAACAAAACTCCGGCCCCATTCAGCGCGCAAACCGCTTTCGCCTTCAATTGCCAGCTCTTCCGATCTGCGGCTTTAGCCAGCACCGCGACAATTTGTTCCCGGCACGGCGTCGTCAATTTTCCGTCCTCGCTCCTTTCCAGCGGCAACTCCACGGCTCCGCCGGCCGCCGAAAAGCGCATTAGGCTCGCCCCAATATCGATGAACACGGTCGGCGTTCTTAAATAGGTAAAATCCCTCATAAGTTGTCTTCGCGATAAGAAAGGGTTTTAACCCCATCCAGGTTCACCTGCACAATCACCTGAATGCGTTGCCGGGCGCCGGTCGATTTCACGCGGCCCTCGGCGAGTATACGGTAGGTTTCCGAACGCGCCGTGATAAGCGGGGCGATCTGTTGGAGAATATGGCGGTTCATCCCATCCACCTGCAACACCTCCGCGATGTTGGCAAAGAACCCGGCGGATTGACGGTGCGAAATGATCGCTTGCGCCAGCTCACGATCCATTCCCGGCAGGCACTTCAGCACTTCCAATCCGGCGGTGTTGATATTGATCGGGCCGGATAAAACCTCGTCGGAAATGACCGTGACCCGATCCGCAATATCCGCGAATAACTGGTCGCTGATCACAGTTTGCCCGGAATTATCCCCACCGCCGTCGCCGCCAGCGCCTCCACCGGTACCGTTGTTGCTTGGCGCAGTCACGTCGAGCAAATTGGCAATGCTGTCGAAATGATGCTGTCCCCGATAAACCACAATCGCGTGAGCGATGTCGCGGGTGATTCCGGGCAGCGCGGACAATGCATTTTCATCGGCATCTTGGATATTAACGCGCGCTTCGCCCGCGGCCGTCACATTTTTAACCTGCGAATCCACCGTCAAATCAGCAGCCCACCCCAAGTCATCCGGGGTCAGGGAATCTTCGTAACGCGGTGCTTCGTTGGGCTCATCCGCCAAGTCATCCAATATTCCGTTTTCATGAATATCCCCACCAAAAAGCTGGTCCGAAGAAACTCCGCGGACCATCAAGAGTTCCCGAATTGTTTGAAACCGGCCGTTCCGGGGCTGATACGGCGGACGCAATGCCTTGTAATAATCATTTTCCGCCGCCGAACTTCCCGCGCCGCGCCAGCCCAGAATGGCCGTGGCCACATCGGGACCTAACCCCGGGATTTTGGTCAATTCATCGCTGGTCGCGTTATTCAGATTCAAACGGCTTTCCTCGTCGGAAACTCCGTAGATCACCCCGCCGCCTTCATCGTCTCGTCCACGGCGAATGACGGAATAAGTCCCGCGCCCCAAGGTGGCGTCCTTGAAGTCCTGCGCATCTTCGTAGAAATCACCCGTATGGTTTCTGGCACTGTGATTGCGATCCGCCGCGTTTTTATAAAGCAAAGCCTCCGCGCGCTCGATGCCCGCCAGCGCCAGATACCGGGCTTGGATTTTGTCGCCAAAATTCTTACCGGCCAGCAAATCCATTTCGGCCGTGTGCAATGTGCCGACCACAACCACCGACAAAATCGCCAGGCACCAAAGCAACCCAATCAAAATGGAAGCACGGTCACTCATATAGGGGGTTTGTTGTTCCCGTCACCGGAAGAACCCGCTGGGCTCCCAGAGCTGGTTGCGCTATTGTCGTCCTGCAACGTTTCCGCCAGATTCAAAAAGGCCACCGTCTTGAAAACCAGTGGCGGCTCTACCGTGCGTTCGCCGGTCTGCGGATCGGTCTTGGACTGCGGATTCGCATCCACCAGCAAGGTGATCCGCACGGCGGTCGGCAATCCCTCCACGTTACCCTGCTCTTTCTGTGAGTTGTCCGCTTTAGCCGTCCCCTGGACCTTGCCCCAGGTCTCATACCAATCCTCGCCATCCGAATATTCCAATTGCAAACCAAGGATGTCAGGAATGATCTCCCGTTTTTCGCCTCCCGCCAGCGGGTCGGGTGCCAGCCGCGGATTTTGCCGCCGCCACAATCCCAAATGTCCCGTCTGCGGATCGGGCTGGACGTAATAGCTGACCTCGCAAAAATCGCCTTCATTCACGCGGCGTGGAGTATAATAATGCGTCGCAAAATCCAGATTGTCCGCCTCCGCTGTGCCAATCGTTCGCTTCATGCCCAGGAAAGGGGAATCACCCGGCAAAGTGCATGCGCTGCGCAATTCCTGCGTCAGCATCGTCATCGCCACGCGCGCGCTTTGGATGGCATCCGCCCGCGGTTCCACCAGCTTTTTCCCTGCCAGCGCTGCATTTAAACACAGATAAGCGCTCACCAAAATTAACGACATCAGCGCAGTGCTGATCACTAATTCGATCAGCGTAAACGCACCCGTCTGCTGATGGGCTGAACTTTTCATTGCTTCATAGACCCCGCTTTCTTTTTCCCTTTTGTGTCCACGGTGTCGTCACCAGGTTGGAACAGCAGGGTTCGCAACTCGAAAATTTCCTGCTTGTTTCGAACGTCCGTCACCGCCACCACCACCTCGTGCAATCCATCCGTGTCGGTGGCGCTTATGGTTTGTTTCCAATGGTACGACTCCAAGCCCGCGCCGCCGTCACCGTCCGTTTCGCCGTTTTCCACGTCTTGTTCCGCCCGCAACGTTTCAATTTTTCCCGCCGCGAACAATGCCGCCGTGGCTTGCAATTCCGAGTCCTTGCTCGACACGAGCGCCGTCGTGATCCCGTGCGTCAATCCGGCCAGCGCCACGCCCAGGATCAAAATGGCCACCATCACTTCCACCAGGGAAAAACCTTGTTGCCGGGTTTTCATTCGTGTTTTGGTTCCTCAACGCGAATGCGCCCGGTAACCGGATTAATCTGTAAAATTAGTTCGAATCCGTCCCGGTCGCGCAGTTTGATCTCCGCCGGATCAGCCGTTCCATCCGGATAAAATGAAATCGTATCCGCTGTCGCCGTACCCATCGTCGGCGGCGCAACCGCGTCGTCAGGCGGCGCCAGAGACGGAGCAGCGACCGTCATCGAAATCCTCGAATCCAAAGTGCCTCCGCCGCCCGGCAGATCGCGCACCGGCTCAAAGCCCACCCGGCCCCCATCGCGCCTTTGGCGCTCCACCACATAACTCCCCGTTTGCGTGTTCAAATTCAGCCGGCACAACTGATTCAAACTGATCGACCGGCTCGCGGCCATATTCGCCGCATTAGCCAGGTCCCGTCCCGCCGCCCGCAGCAAGGCGTCGGCAAAAGTACCTTTCATTTCCGGGATCACCATGGCGGCGGTAATGCCAATAATCGCCACCACCACGACCATCTCAATCAGGGTAAAACCAGACCGCGACTTCCCTTTGGAATGGAATGGCCGCATGATCACCAGTTCCCAATGTCGGCATTCTGACCTTCGCCACCGTCCTGACCGTCCGCGCCCCGCGACCAGATATCGAAGCTCGTCGTATGATGCGTGCCCGGACTCGCGAATTGATAGGGGTTGCCCCATGGATCGTTGCGCAATTGTTTGATGTACGGACCGCGCCATTTTTTGCCCGTATCATCCGCCGGCGCTTCCGCCAATACTTTCAAGCCTTCTTCCGCCGTCGGGTAGCGATCCATGTGAACATAAAAACGGTCCACCGCCGATTCGAGCTCCGCCACCTGCGCCTTGGCCGCGGCCACCTTGGCATCATGGGTCGTACCGATGAATTGCGGAATGATGGTCGCGGCCAGAATGCCGATGATGACGACCACCACCATGATTTCAACGAGGGTGAAGGCCCCCGAACGATTTTGATTTTGCGTTAGCTTCATATTTTTCCCGGATTAGTGCAAAGCGCTGCTCATTTTGAAAATCGGCAGCAAGATGGCGATGACCATGAAACCCACCAGGGCGCCGACCACCATGATCAGCATCGGCGCGAGCAAGGAAATGAGCGTCTTGGTTCGGGCGCGCATGTGACGCTCTTCAATAAGCGCCACCTTGAGCAACATCTCGTCGAGCTTCCCGCTCTCTTCTCCCACATCAATCATCTGCACCACGCTGCGTGGAAAAATGCCCAGCTTCCGCAATGGGGCCGCCAGCGAATCCCCGCCCCGCGTCTCCTCGGCCACCCGCGCGATTTGGGCCGCCAAAATCTGATTGCCGATCGTGTTTTCCACGATTTTCAAGGCCGGCAGCAGCGACACGCCGCTCTTCACCAGCGTTCCCAGCGTGCGGGTAAATCGGCCCAGCGCGGCCGACATAAAGACCGGGCCGATCAGTGGAATTTTCAATTTGAACTGGTCCCACTGTTGCGTGCCCTGCGGGGATCGAATATACCAGACCAAACCGCTGGCGCCGCCCCCAACTGTCACCAAAATCAAAAGCCAGTGGGCGTTTAACGTTTCGCTAAGTTTGAGTAAAATCAGCGTCGGCAGCGGCAGCACTTTCAGCATGTCCTGCAGCATGCTGAAGAGCCGCGGCAAAACCACGGTCAGCAACACCGTCACCGTCACCACGCCGAAGCACAGCACAAACAGCGGATAGGCCACCGCCGCGACAACCTCGCCGCGCACCTCATCTTCGTGCTCGAGCAAATCCGCCAGGTCATTCATCACTTTCGGAAGCACCCCCGCCTCTTCCCCCACCCGCACCATGCTCGTATATAATTTGCTGAACAGCGCCGGATGCGATTCCAATGCCGCGGAAAAGGATTCTCCTTTGCGAACACCATCGGCAATTTGCCTCACAATCCCGCGTAATATGAGGTTCTCCTCCTCTGCACCCAGACTGTCCAATGCCTGCGGTATTGGAATACCTGCGCCCAACAAAGCGCTGATTTCGCGCGTAAACGCCGTGATATCCTTGCCCCGGACGCCCGGCCCAAAACTAAAACCGCCACCCCGGGCGGCCTCGGCCGGTTTTGCACTGCCATTCTCCGCGGAAATCGCCTCCAACTTGGAAGGAAATAGGTTCCGTTGCCCCAACAATTGCAGGGCCGACTTGCGATCATCCGCCTCAATCAAGCCCGTGACCGGCGCGCCCCCTTCTGCCGTAGCTTGATAGCGAAACGCACTCATTCCAAGAGATCCCCTGAAGAAACGCGCAGAATTTCTTCCAAAGTGGTCACCCCCGCCGCCACCTTTTGCAGGGCATCCTGGTGCATGGTGATCATGTCGCGTTGCGCCGCAGCTTTTAAATCCGCATTGGCCCGACGTTCCAGAATCAACGCCCGCAGTTCATTCGTGATCGGCAATAATTCGAAAACACCAATCCGGCCGCGATACCCGGTGCCGCGACATGCTTCACAACCGATTCCGCGATAGAACGATCCCGTAAGGGGTCTCCCGCTGAGTGCGGTGATCTGATTGATTAACGACGAGTCCGGAGTGATTTCTTTTCGGCATTCGTGGCAGATCCGCCGGACCAACCGTTGCGCCAGCACCCCCTCCAACGACGAGGAAATCAGGAAGGCTTCCACGCCCATGTCAATTAACCGCGTCACGGCGCCGGTGGAATCATTGGTGTGCAGCGTGCTGAAAACTTGATGCCCCGTGAGCGCCGCCCGAATGGAAATTTCCGCCGTCTCCGAATCGCGAATTTCCCCCACCATGACCACGTCCGGGTCCTGCCGCAAAATCGCCCGCAGACCCGTCGCAAAACTGAAATTGCGGTTCGGCCGGACCGGAATCTGCGCCACACCCGGCAGCTCATATTCCACCGGGTCTTCAATGGTGAGAATCTTCAGTTCCGGGGTGTAAATGCTCTGGATGATCGAATAAAGCGTTGTCGTTTTGCCGCTGCCCGTTGGACCGGTGGTCAAGAAAAGCCCGTGCGGTTTGCCCACCAGCCGCGAAAGGATTTCGGCGCGTTTTTTCCCCAAACCGAGTTCCTCCACCGTCTGCACGCGGTTGCTTTTCTCCAGCAGCCGCATTACCAGACTTTCGCCATAAATCGTCGGCATGGTGCCCACGCGTATGTCCACCCGCGCACCGCGATGGTTAATTTGAATGTGCCCGTCTTGCGGCATAAAGCGTTCCGCTATGTTCATATCCGCCATGATCTTGATCCGGGATACCAGGGCAGCATGCAATTGCTTGGGCGGCGGCGGCTTTTCATGCAGCAATCCGTCGATACGATACCGGAGTTGCAGGAAACTCTCAAAAGGCACGAGGTGAATGTCGCTGGCCCGTTCGTGCAGTGCCGTCGAAACGATTAAGTTGACGAGGTTTACAACAGTTGGCTCGTTGGCCATCACCTCAATGTCATGCAGCGTTTTCCCTTCGACATTCGTGCCCTGATCGCTGCCCAGATTCTCGATCATTTTCTCGACCGTCAATTGGTAACGCCCCGTGATCGTATCGGCGATCTCCTCTGCCGGAACCTCCTCCTCGACCACCTCGAGCCCGGTTAAAAGCCGTATGTCATCAATAATCCGCTGGTTCCCTGGTTCCGCCGTCGCGATATAGAGATGACCATCTTGAATTCGCAGGGGGAGAACACGATACCGCTTCACGAAGTCGGTTGGTAGCGTCCGCAAAGCCTCCGACGTGGATTTAAATTTGTCGTCCACGCCCGGCGGCTCCGGAACCGTCTCCAATTTCTGAATTTTTGCAGCCAAGGTTTTCTCCATAACGGCTCAGCCCAAGCTCATACTGCTGGATCTAAGTACCCACGCCACGCCAGCTAAATAGCCAAAAATGATTGGCGGAATGGCTGGTTGGAAGAATATTGACTAACATTAAACAACCTGAACATGAAAAAGTTCGAAAATATCGCAACGATTTGATCGCAAGCTAAATATTCCCAACATTTTTCAATTTTTGGTGATCCAGATGTATTGGACTAGTCCAACGCAAATCCCTCACGAATTATTACTTGCCGCAAAGACATCCCTGAATCCTGAAGGAGTTCCAGCAATTGGCCCAGGCTTCCTCCGATTCCGCGAGAAACCACAAAGGTTGCCACCGTGAAGCCAAGCGCAAAAGTCGTGGCATTGAGGATAGGTAATTGGAAGCCCGCGCTGTCGGCCAAGCCCTCGGCGAACGCGGTTGGGTTTTGGTGAACCTGTTTTTTATGATATGATTACCAGCGCCAAAGATAAACAAAACGACTATAATCCTATGGACCTCGAAAACAACCTCGCGCTGCTGGATCAGAAATTGAGAGCCAGCCGGGCGGGAATTCTGTGCCCGAACCCAGCTGCGATCACAGAACTACTGGATTTTATGGGCGAACTGAGCGATATTAGTTGCCATATGGCAAAAGCTATAATGCACGCCGATGACCAGGAGTTTAGCATAAAAAAACTGCGCTGACGAAAATCCCGCCGATATGAATACCATAAAAATAGCTTTTAAGAATTCATCCCTCGTGTTTGAAGCCACCGGTTCCGAAGACGGAAGCTGGACTATCAAATCCCCGGAGGAAAAAACCTGCGATTTCCTCGCCATGACAAATTTCTTCGCCGATCTGGTCAAAACCCGCCTTCAGGATCTGACCGCCCACATTTCCAGTGGCGCCTACGTCAATCTTTCTACCCTGTCCTTTAGTCGAAAGTTTGCCTCCACCGAATTCACACCCTTTGCTCTGAAAGAGCAATTTCTAAGCGACGTCTTCCTTACGCTAGCCTGTTCATCTGGTGAAATTAACGCCTAAGCGGAATAATGGTTGGGCAATATAAAAATGAACAGCTCGCGTTCAGGGGTTGGAACTGGGATTTGCAACCGGACCCGCCAAAGGAGCCGGCACGTTTCGGGATTGCTTGCACAAAATTGACCGCTGCTTGAGAGCGCCCGCGATGCCGCTCACCAAAATTGACCCACCACCCCTGGCGGTCCGGGCGGCGCAATCCTCTTCCTATGGACTACTTGGAAAGGAAAACGACTTTAAGTGGATAGGTCAGCTTATCTGAGCGGACATGGGTCAAATTTAGTGATCGCCATTGGCGCCCGGCTTGGATGCATACCAGATCCTTTGCGGCCAATCGTTTAAAACGAATGGCTATCAACTCTCGTGCCGAGCGATTGCTTCTTACGCTTTCGCCGGACGACGTCGTTTAGACGTGCGCACGGTGATAGCGTCCAAAATAACGGAACCCAGGAACCATATTCTGTCGGGAATTCAACAAAGTTCTTGAATCCCACCTTGTCAAATTCCAAGAGCCGGTAACAGGAAGTGTCCGTTGTCGTTGATGTACGCCTGTGACTCGTCTTCCGTCCGAACTGGCCGTCGGGCTTCTCACGATCACGGAGGCCAAGCGCCAAGGATAGCAATTGGGGGACCTTTCGCTATCTTGGTAACAAAGTATCGGTTTAAATAGGTCCGATTGAATGCTCGGTAACCGATTGTATTTCAGCAACATAATATGTTGAAACATTCCGTGCATGGGCCAATTGCAACTGATCGGCCGCTATCACCACAATCTCTAATTCCTCCCACGTAGAAGGTATGGGTAGTTTGCCTTTACACGAGCACAGTCTGCTGGCAAAACCACAAATCCGGATTAAATTTTAGGCAGCTTTGGCCATGTCCGACCCAATGCCTGGGGCATCGTCAAGCCCCAAAGAAGACGAGGTCCTGATTTCAGCGGAAGAGGAAACCAAAATAACGCGCCCTTCAGCCACCAACAGTCAAGGGTCTTGATGGTTAGCCGGGCGTGGTCGGATACGATTGCGGTCTCTGCTTCGGCTTTCACTTCATGTTGGCTCTCAAAGTGTCAATGCAGTTCTTAGCGGCGGTGCTGGCTCGAGATTCCGGATAGTTCCTGATCACCTCTTCGTATTTGGCGACGGCGTGGCCAAAATCAATGCTCTCCAGCTTGACCGCTTCGTCAAGTAACGCTTGAGCGTTCGACTCGTTGTCGTTCCCGATTTTGTCACGGTCTATGACTGCGAGTGCCCACCATACGCAGGCGACGCGTGCGAGTAGCGAAATCAATAAACCTAGTCCCGTCATGTGTATGGCGGGCAATAATACCGGAAGCACGAAAATAGTAATGCCGACCGCCAAAAGAAGGGCAATCGCACCCTCAGTTCCCAAATACAATAGCCCCAGCGGGCCGAAGATTGTGGCGAATATTACAGCAATCGCCTTTGATTTCTTAGAGAGTGGAGATTCGTGTTCCGCCACAAATGACTTTCCGCAACCCGAACAATGTCCCTCCTCGGCAGCCTGTTCCTGCCCGCAGTAATCACATTTGGC
>Ga0302319_10005833_pt1 | contig 24604 bp, 16 predicted proteins | sample Bog_T0_2_FD_203319 | JGI IMG/M metagenome (GOLD analysis project Ga0302319, IMG submission 203319) | Peat permafrost microbial communities from Stordalen Mire near Abisko, Sweden - Bog_T0_2 | ecosystem: Environmental > Terrestrial > Soil > Wetlands > Peat | place: Sweden: Abisko, Stordalen Mire...
TATAGCACTGCGCTATATTGCGGAACTTGCGCTGGCGCATGGCCACCAGCGTATCGATGGGCGTGGCCTTTAACTCGGCCAGATGCTTCATGAGTGCGCGGCCCAGCAGGCCAGTGCCCGCTTCCTGGTCGGTGTGGATGCCGCCCGGGGGTTCAGAGATGATCTGGTCAACGCAACCGAGCGCGGCAACTTCAGAAGCGGAGATGCGCATGGCCTCAGCAGCCTGTTGCTTGTATGCCGCGTCGCGCCACATGATGGCGGCACAGGACTCGGGAGTGATGACGAAGTAGAGGGCGTTCTCAAGGATCAGAACGCGATCGGAGACGGCCAGGGCGAGTGCTCCACCCGATCCACCTTCACCGCTGATGACCGAGATGGTGGGAACGCGCAGTTTAGCCATTTCAAAGATGTTGCGAGCGATGGCTTCAGCCTGTCCGCGCTCTTCAGCCCCCAACCCCGGGTAGGCGCCGGGAAGATCGATGAGGCTGATGACGGGACGACCGAACTTTTCAGCGATCCTCATCGAGCGCAGAGCCTTGCGGTAACCCTCGGGGTGGGGCATTCCGAAGTTGCGCTTGACACGCTCTTTTGTGGTGCCGCCCTTGCGGTTGCCAATGACCATGACCTCTTCGCCGCCGAGGCGTGCCATGCCGCAAGCGATGGCCTCGTCGTCGCCAAAGGCACGATCCCCGTGAATCTCGCTGAAATCCGTGAAGATCCGCTCGATAAAGTCCATGGGGTAAGGCCGTTGGGGGTGACGCGCCCGCTCAATTTTGACCCATGCCGGCGAAACTGTTTCGGCCGGGCGGGAAGTCCCTGTCTCGTGTTCGCTCATCGGTGCCTGGTGCCTCACCCGGCAGCAAAGCCGTCGGGCCCTTCCTGATTCTACGGGTATTACGCCGCTTGGACAAATGTAATTGAAGGTTTTGGCGGCCAGTGCGGCTTGAAGGACTCAACGGAGGGTTTAGCCTGGCGCAAAACTGGGCCATTGGCCGGAGTCAGCGCCGGCCGACCAAGGGCGCCGGCATTAGTCGACCAGCACTTTCAATGCGCCCTAGGTACGGAGCGAGCGCTAAACAACGCACTTAGATTGGCTGGCCCGTTGCACGGCCAGCCTGGTGACGACTTCGCTCTGTTTGACCAATTCGTGGACGGAGAACCCCTTTTCAGCCAGCGCACCCGTGGGGCATGCCTGGATGCATTTGCCACAGCCGGTGCAGTTGCGCGCATGGCCCCAATCGTCCTTGAGGTCGGAGACGAGGCGGGAGTGAATACCGCGCGAGGCGATCTCCCAAACATGCGCTCCCTCGACCTCGGCGCATGTCCTGACGCAGCGGGTACAGAGGATGCACCGGTTGTGATCGAGGACAAAGCGCGGATGGGACATATCGACGGGAAGGCGGGGATTGTTATAGGCGTAGCGAACATGGGTGACGCCGAGAGATTGAGCCATGGACTGGAGTTCGCAGTGGCCGTTAGAGACGCAGGACGAACAGATGTGGTTGCGCTCGACGAGGAGCAGTTCAACAGCCATGCGGCGATAGAGCGTGAGTTTTTCAGAGGAGGTCTTGATGGACATGCCGTCCTGGATGGGCGAGGTGCAGGCAGGCAGCAAGCGGTCAGTGCCGGCCAGCTCCACCATGCAGACTCGGCATGCACCAACGGCGCTGAGGCCCTTCAAGTAGCAAAGCGTGGGAATGTTCTTTCCGTTGGCGCGAGCTGCCTCGAGGATCGTATCGCCTTCATGCGCCGTCACCAGCTCACCATCAATGCGGACGGAAATGGTTTTGTTCGACACAGCGCTGTTCCTTTCGTTCTCCATCATGTTCACTCCGCAATTGCGGTGCTTCGTAAATCGCAGCGGAGGCAGCGGCGACACTCCTCAAGCGCCTCCTGAGGGCTGAGGCCGGCCACAACTTCCTGCTGCGAGCGAGCCCTTGCCTGCGGGCTGAGAGACGTTGCCTGGTGGCGGCGGCTGAGACTTGGTTCGCCGGGCGCCTGCCGGCTGTATTCGAAGTCGGGGAACAACTGATCCCAGCGTGGGACCTGACTTCCCTGCTCGGGCACGAGACGCTCGTCGATTTTGCGCGCCGCCTGCTTTCCGCCACTCATGGCGTTGGACATGTTCGATGCACCCGTGATGACATCGCCGCCGGCATAGAAACCGGAACGGCTGGTTTCAAGGGTGAAGCGATCGACTGCGAGTGTGCCCTCTTCTTTAAGTGCAAGGCCGGAGGCACGGCAGAAATCCTGGTCAAAGGTTTCGCCGACGGCGAGGATGACGCTGTCACACTCGAATCGCTGTACTTCATCGGTTGGGATGGGCCGCCGGCGGCCGGACTTGTCGTACTCACCAAGGCGCGTCTTAACGATCTCAATTGCCTTCACGCTGCCGTCTGCGCCACCGATGATGCGGTGAGGCGCGGCCAGATAGACGAAGCGCACGCCTTCTTCTTCGGCAGCCTGGATTTCCTCATCGATCGCAGGCATGTCCTTGCGCTCGCGACGATAGAGAATGGTGGCGCTGCCACCCATGCGGAGGACGGTCCGAGCGGAGTCGATGGCGGCATTGCCTCCGCCGATGATGGCGACCTTCGCCCCGAGGTCAACTTTATCGTGACGGGCTATGGACTCGAGGAATGGCAATGCGGGATAGACATTCCTGAGCTCCGTGCCCGGCAAATAGAGCCAGGACTCCTTCCACGTTCCGATGGACAGGAATACTGCGTCGAAGCTGCCGGCAAGCTCGTTGAGGGGAATGTCGAAGCCGACCCTGGTATTGAACACCATTCTTACGCCGATGCGCTCAATGAGGTCGAGCTCGCGCCGAAGGACCGACTTGGGGAGCCGGTATTCGGGAATGGCAAAGCGCAACATACCGCCCGCTTCACTGCGTTCTTCAAAGATGGTGACGTCATGGCCAAGCATCGCCAGATAAAAGGCTGCAGTGAGGCCGGTGGGACCAGCACCTGCGACGGCCACCTTGCGTCCGGTCGGTGGCAGTCGACGCGCGAGGATTCGCTGGACCATGGGTTCAAAGCGATCGGACTGGTAGATCTGGTCCGCGATGAAGCGGTGGACTTCACGCATGTTGACCACTTCATCGAAGGACTGACGGCGGCAGCGATTGTCGCAGGGATGCTGGCAGACCCTGCCGGTGGAGGCAGGCAAGGGATTATCAAGAACAACGGACTCGAACGCATCTTCAAGGCGCCCTTCCTGGTAGAGCTCAAGAAAACGGGGAATGTTCATGCGCAGCGGGCAACTGTTTTCACATGGCGAGAGGGCGAGTTCCTGGCAGACACCCGCGCGGCAACGGTGGGCCACGATGTGATCTTCATATTCTTCGCGGAAATGGCGGATGGTGGTGAGTACCGGATTGGGCGCGGACTGGCCGAGAGCACAGAGCGAACACTCCCGAACCATGCGACCTAGCTCGTCGAGCAGCGCCATTTGCTCGGAAGTTCCATTGCCTTTGGTGATATCGCTGAGGATGGTCAGCGCCTTGTTCAACCCCACTCGGCATGGAACACACTTGCCGCAGGACTCAGAGTGCGTGAACTCGACGAAATACCGGGCAACATCGACCATGCAGTTGTCTTCGTCGAGCACCACCATGCCGCCGGAGCCCATGATGGAGCCAATCTGCGCGAGGGATTCATAATCGACGGGCGTGTCGAGCATTTCTACAGGAATGCAGCCGCCCGAGGGTCCGCCGGTTTGTACAGCTTTGACGCGGCGGCCGGCTACCGCACCCTCGCCGATGTCGTAGATGAAGCTCTTGAGGGGTGTGCCGAGGGGCATCTCGACAAGACCCGTGTTCTGGATTTTGCCGACGAGCGAAAACACCTTGGTGCCGGGGCTCTTGACGCTTCCCGTCTCAGCAAACCAGCCGGCTCCGCGGCTGATGATGGGAGCGATGTTGCACCAGGTTTCAACATTGTTGATATTGGTGGGCTTGCCCCAAAGGCCCTTTTGTGCGGGATACGGCGGGCGAGGATGGGGACGGCCTGCGAACCCTTCAAGCGAGGCGATGAGGGCAGTCTCTTCGCCGCAGACAAAGGCTCCGGCTCCCTGCACGAGCTCGATGTTGAAGTTGAATCCACGGTCGAGAATGTTGGTGCCGAGCAGGCCGTATTCGCGTGCCTGCTCGATTGCGCGGGTGAGGCGGCGGACCGCCAACGGGTACTCGGCACGAACGTAGACAATGCCCTCAGAGGCGCCCATCACGTACGCGCCGATGATCATGCCTTCCAGCATCGAATGTGGATCGCCCTCGATCTCGTTGCGGTTCATGTACGCGCCGGGGTCGCCTTCATCCGCATTGCAGATGATGTATTTGATGTCGGATTTGGCTTTCGCAAGAAAATCCCACTTGTTTCCGGTAAGGAAGCCCGCGCCGCCGCGGCCGCGCAGACGGGATGCCTTGATCTGCTCGATGACAGAATCCTTGCGGCCATCGATGAGGACCTTATAGAGAGCCTGATAGCCGCCTACGGCGATGTACTCCTCAATATCGGAGGGGTTGATGAGTCCGCAGTTGCGGAGGACGATTTTCTTTTGGCCTTTGAAGAATGGAATGGCATGCCACGGTGGAATATCAGGGTAGCCCTGCCCGTATTTGACCGAAGCCGTGATGTGATCCCATTCCTCAATCTTGCAGTAAATGAGATCAGAGGGAATGACGCCTGTGGAGATGGTTTCAAGAATGCGGCCGGCATCGTGAGCCTGCACGCGGCGCAGCACCACCAGCGGGTTGCCGGGCAGGCGGACACTGACGAGTGGTTCCTGAAAACAAGAGCCGAAACACCCTACTCCGGTGAGTTGGACGTCGAGCCCGCTGGCTTGAATGGCACCGTTGAAGGCGTGGAAGAGCTCTTCAGCTCCGTTGCCGCGACCACAGGTTCCCATGCCCACTGTCAGGCGTGGGACCGCCGGCACCAGCTTGGCCAGCCCAGACTCGCGAACCGCATTGAATGCGCCAATGTCCTGAATGCGCGGCATTATTTCCTCCCCTGGGTTAATGCCTTCACTTCCCTTTGCAGTGAACGCTCATTTACGTGGCTCAGGATGTGGTGATTGATTTCAACCACGGGAGCCAGGGCGCATTGGCCAAAACAGGCGACGGTTCGGATCGTAAACCGGCGATCGGGCGTTGTGAGGGCCAGTTTGTCGGCCTCACTGGGATCGTCGGCCTGATGATCGCTGAGGCCGAGATCGAGGCATACCTTCGCCAGCAGGTCACGCGAGCCACGGGTATGGCAAGCCGTTCCGCGGCAAACACAGATGACATTGTCGCCCTGCGGATCGAGATTGAAAAGCGCGTAGAAGGTGGCCGCGCTGTAGATTCTTGCCGAAGGAACACCCGACTCGTCGGCAATGTAGCGCAACGAGGCCATGGAAAGAAACTTGTGGGGATTGGCAGATTGGACGGCTTCAAGAATTCCGAGAAGCGCTCCGGGGCGGCGCTGAAACTTCGCGATCACCTGGTCGATGAGGAGCTTTTCCTGAGGCTCAAGAACCTCAGTGACGACTTCATTGGCGGTTGGCATGGCCCTCCCCACCTTCAATTCCGGACCGGCTCTGAGGAGAGGGGTAAGAGAGAAAGGAAAAGAGCTTCGCCAACGACGCTTGGTATACCTGGCGAAAGAGGCCGATGCGCTTCAGTGGCAAGCGCATTCCGTGCGCACTTCTCCCCAGAAAAGGTCCGTGCGGAACTTTGAACCTGTGAGGGGTCAACAGGATGTGCCTCAGGTCACAGGCGGGTGTGATTACATGATTCCGGGTGTTCCAATTGCAGAATAACTGCCCATCTGGCAAAGGGAGGGATTCCGGGTACCAAAATGATTGCCTTTAGATTCTGGAGACAGGCTAAGCGGGGAAGCTGGAGAAGATTGTAGCGACGATGCGGACCAAGAAGGCCTCTGAACTGCTGTGCCGGATTTAAACGCGTGCCAATATTCCAAACAGCGGGCCGATACCACCCGCTATTCAGGCAACTGGAACCCATTCAGCGCAATTCTTGCTCCGAGCGGAGAAAGGTGGCCGGAATCAACATAAAATGTCTGGTTTCCGTCGGCAAATCTGCACCCATTTGGCCCGCAAAAGACTGCGTGCAAATCAATCACATGCGCTTTTGGATACAAACTCGCCGCACGCTCAACAATTGATCGAGCCTCATCCGTATCAGGCGATCCTGGATCCGGAGCAGTGCCATCTTCAAAGGACGGCGCCGCCCCATCCACGAGACGGGCGAGCATGCTTCGGGGCCGCATCAAGCGGGCCTCGATCAGCCGAACAGGATTGAAGTTCAATACGGGTACATCCTGAACCAGGTAGACTTCCTTGCCGGCATTCTGCAGACTCTGGATTAGATCGTTGAGCCCTTTCGCCAGCGCCAACTCGCTCTCTGCCACTGAAACCGACTGTTCAAAATCTCCATCTCGGACGTAGCGATCTGCAAACTGTCCTTGATGCAGCGGATCTGCCCAGACTGCTGAGGCAATGACTACCTTCACCTTTGGCTCATTCAGAATGTAATTGAGCACCTCACGGTTGAATTGCAGACACTCGGGTGCAAACCCAGGATCCGCCACGATTGAATGCGTAACGCCCTTAAGCGAAGGGCAAGAGGCCTTTGTGAGTTCGATCAGCCGATAACCTGAGCGATCCGCGATAACGCGCAACCCCGATGCAAGGGCCGCCGCATGGCTATCACCAATCAGCGCCAGCGCTCGCCCGTCGCCCGCGGGAACACATCGGGCGTTTAACGGCGGATGTGAAACACCCGTCATGACAATGCATTGGTCTTGATACAGTGGCGATTCAGCCATCTCCAACTGCTGAACGGACCGGCATCTTTGAGGAAGCCCATTTGTGAAGTAAAACGCCAGGGCCGGCAGCATCACCAAGACGGCGGCCGTTGCATATCTCTTCAATAGCAGTGGAGCAGGCGTTGTCGAAGTACGAAACGGCTTTTCCACCAAAAGATAGGAGAGCACTGCGCAAACAAATGAGGCTGCGCCAATGATGATTTTCACTTCACCGCTGAGGCCAGCGTCGGACGCTATAGACGCAAAGCTCAGCATCGGCCAATGCCACAGGTACCAGGAATAGGATACAAGTCCAACAAATACGATCGGCGGCGAAGCGAGGATACGGTTAACCACGCCACCCCTGGCAACAAACACCAGTACTGCGCCAACTACCGGCAGAAGTGCGAAATAACCGGGGAAGATTGTATTGCGGTCAAATACCTCAATTGACAGGCAAATCATTCCAAAGCCCAGGATACTCAGGGCATGACTCCTCAAACTCGATCCTGAATCTGCCTTCGGGGGCCGATTCGCCTCGAAAATCGCAACAAGCACACCAGCCGCGAGTTCCCAGCCTCGGGTGAAAGGCAGATAGTATGCAGCGTTCAGATGATGCTGGCTGCCCCAAATGCACGCGATCAGTGAAAGAAGGGTCAGGCTACCAATAGTCAAGAGTTGCAGACGCCACTGGAGCTTACGCATCACCAGCATCAACAACGGAAAAAGGAGATAAAACTGCTCTTCCACTCCGAGTGACCATGCCATCAAAAGCGGGTGCTGATCGGAGTGAGGAAGGAAATAAACTGTGTTCCGCCAGAAGAAAATATTTGAACTCGACGTGATGGAAGCTACTGCGCTTCCTGAAAACATCTTCATCTCAACTGGGGAAAGAACCAGGAATGCAATCCCGTAGCTAACGAGAAGAACCACGAACAGGGCAGGCAGAATGCGCCGCGCACGGCGTGCGTAGAACTTGCTGACTGTGAAGCTTCGCCCTCTGATCTCCTTGTACACAAGAGAACCAATCAGGTATCCGGAGATGACAAAGAATACGTCGACCCCGACAAAGCCGCCATTCAGCCACGGCAGCCCACAGTGGTAGGCCACAACCGAAACGATGGCCACGGCGCGAAGCCCATCGATGTCCGGCCTGTACTTGATTGGCCTGTGGAGTCCGCTCATGTCGACTTGGAGCATCTTTTGATATTAAGGCTTCTGGCTCGATCTGCTTTTGCTCGAATTGAGCGATTTCAATTCAGGCCCTCCTCTCCCATTCTGCTACCCACCGTCGAGTCATTCAGATTCAGAATGCCCGTCCCGGAAAGCGGCGATAGACTCATGCCTGGCCCCGCCTGCAGGATCCTAACCCTTGCGGACGAAGCCGCATAAGGCGATGAACGAACTATTAAGCACAGGATTGTGCCGAGGCCGTCATACCGGGCGTCTAGGGTAGACGCATATCGGCGAGCGCTCGCTGGGCGCCAAGCTGTGACAAGTGATTCTCATCGACATAGAGCGTCTGATCTGCGATGGCAAACCGACAGCCAGCCTGCACGCAGAATGCGCCACGAGGATCGACCACGCGCAAGCCAGGATTTGCAGCAATAACTCGGTCAATCATTGTTCCTGCCGCTGCTGCCGCTGTCACATTTAGTTCCGGAGCAATCTCGTCAGGATAATCAGGACTATTGTTCACCAACAGATTCGCCAACTCCCGTCGTGGCCAAATCAACTTATTGCGCAGGAACCTGACCGGGTCGAAGGCGAAACCGGGATTATCCTGAACAACGTAAACAACCTTGCCGGATTTTCTAAGTCGCGACACCATTGCATCGAGGCCCTGTTCAAAAAGTTCCGAGTTCTCCGCTGGAGAAGTTATCTTCAAACTGACTGGTCTTTCAATACCGTCCTCCGATCGATTCTCAGAATAAAGCGGGTCGGACCAATACCCCGCAAGAACGACAACGCTGATTTTGGATTCGTGCTCGATGTAATCCAGTCGTTCCCGATTGAACTGTAAACACTCGCGCTCAAAAAGAACGCTGTCGCCATACGACGGGGTCACACCCAACAGTGGAGGACAGTTCCCTTTATTGAGTTCAACGAGGCGGTAGCCTGAGCTCCATCCGATTGGACGTAAAGCCGACGCGAGCGCGGCGGCGTGACTATCCCCAATCAACGCGACAGCCGGCCCGTTGCCGGGTGGAACACACGGGGCGTACAGCGGTGGATGGATAACAGATGTGTGGACGAGGCATTTATCCGACTCGATCTGCTCGATTGATTGATCCATCGACTGAACGGCTGGGTAGCGCCCGGGCATTCCCTGACTTGCAATAAAGTACGCCGGCAGAATTGCAATCAGCACCAAGGCTATTCCATAGCGTTTGAGCAATAGAATTGTCGGCGTAGTCGATTTGCGAAAAGGGCGCTCCACAAACCGGTAGGACAGGATTGCAAATCCAAGGGACAACAAACAGAGGAGACAGGAAAGCTGAGTCGACATCCCCGCATAGGTTATGGCGCGTATGAAACTCAATAACGGCCAATGCCACAAATACCACGAGTAAGAAATCAAACCGATAAAGACGATTGGCCGCCAGGAAAGGGCGCGATTCACCAATCCAGATCGCGTTCCAATGATCAGCACGGCGCCAGTAACCGGAAGCAAGGCCGCACCACCCGGAAAGGGGGTTGTGCGATCGAAATGAACGATTGCCAGAAGAATCAGAGCGAGTCCCGCAGCACTGAGAATGTTCGCCATCATCGGCCGGATTGAACGTTTTGCGAGGGGCCGGTTCAACTCAAATATGGTCAACAATACGCCAGCGGCAAGTTCCCAAGCGCGCGTTGGTAAGAGATAAAAGGTGGGAACCGGCCGATGCAAACTTCCCCAGATCGATCCGGTCAAGGAGATCACCGCTAATGTGGCAATTCCAAAGAACTGCCACCTCCACTTGAACCTCGAAAGAATGATCATGAAAAGCGGAAAAAGTAAGTAAAACTGCTCTTCAACGCCGAGTGACCATGTCATCAACAGCGGGTTGAGTTCCGTGCCGGCTGAAAAATAATTCGTCGATTTCCAAAAATAGATATTGGAACTCGATGTGATTGTGGCCAGCGCGCTTTTTGCGAAATCGCTCGTCTCCCTCGGCGAAAACATAACAATAACTATCAGGTAGCTGAAAAAGAGTACCGCGAGCAGAGCCGGAAGGATTCGCCGCGCCCTTCTCGCGTAGAACCCGCTCAAGGTGAAGCTACGTACTTTAATCTCCTTGTAGACAAGTGACCCGATCAGGTAACCCGAGATCACGAAGAAGACGTCGACACCCACGAATCCACCGCTCGCCCAGGGCAATCCACAGTGGTAAGCCACAACGGAAGTGATCGCGACGGCTCTGAGGCCATCGACATCTGGCCGGTACTTAATCGGTTTCAGCTGGCCTTCTGCTTCCGCCAAGTGCATCGCAATCAGAATCCCTTCCTGGCGCGTTCGCCAGCATGCATTGTAAGGCCTCCAGCTTGGTCGTTGGCCCAAAACGGACGTCGACGATCACGCACCGCGAATTCACATGCCCGCTCCGCTCCCCTTCTTTTCAATTGAGCCCACATATTCGGCCAAATGGCGCCCAATTGGTGTTTCAGGCGAGAATAGTCAATGAAGCATACTGATGACTCATCCCCCTGGCAAACTGGAGATGATTGTTGGCCCCATGCGGAGCAACAAGACCGCCGAGCTGCTGCGCCGCATTGAGACGCGACGTCAATACGCCAAACAGTACGTCATGCTCCTCAAGCCAAGCGCGGATACCAAGGCGGCGGCCGGATTGGTGGAGAGCCGCAACAGGAACGGCTGCGACAAAATGGAAGCGGTGGAGTTTCTGGCGTCGGATCCGTGGACTGTTCTGCCGATTCTGGCCGCAACGGAAAAACAGATTGGCAAACGCGTGGAATGCGTGGCGATCGACGAAGGCCAGTTTGTGCAGGATCTGTTTTCGTTTACCAAGCGGCTGCTGGAATCGGGATACGATGTTATGGTCTCAGGGCTTGAGCTGGATTTCAGGGGAATGCCGTTTGGGGAGATGCTGGATCTCTCCTGGCTGGTGCGGACCTATTCAGGAAATATCACCGAACTCGTGGCTTATTGCAGTTGCGGAGCCAAGGCTCTGTATCCGCAGCGGCTAATTGACGGAAAGCCGGCCGGCTATGAAAGTCCAATCATCATGGCGGGAGACAACTACGAGCCACGATGTGCGGAGCATTTTGTGCTGCCGGGAAGGCCACACTGACTGCGATATCAACGGTTCATCTCCAGGTATCTCAGCGGCGTGGATGGATTCCGCGGAATCGCAGTCTTATGCCTCCGCCGGCGCCGCTCCTAGAATTGGAGCCGCTTGTAAAGAAACCACGGTACGAAGCGCAATCCAAGAGAGATCGGTCGCCAATACCATGGATAGAATACGGATCCCCGAGCGCGATCTAGTTGTTTAATCACGATCCGCGCCAGTGACTCGGGAGATGCCTTCGGAAATGGCAGCCTCTTACCAAAATTTTGCTGTGTGTTTAGATATCCGATTTGGTAGAAATGAATGTTGATATTGGTTCCCCGCGCAAGGTGGCGCAAACTTTCGAAGTAATTGCTTAAAGCGCGCTTCGCGGCCCCATACACTACGTTTCGGCCGCGACCGCGGACCGAAGCGATTGAGCCAAAGCCCACAATGAATGCATGTTGGCGTTCAAGTAGAACCGGCCACAAGGCAGCTGTGAGACTGACTTGAGCGAGAAAATTGATTCTCACTAACGAAAGTGCGGTGCGATCGTCCTGGAGGCCGTTGTCATCCTGTTGAGCATGTCCGATCGGATATAAAAGTGCATCAATTGGACCGAACCTCTTAGCCGCAGCAGCAACCGCGCCTTCTTGCCCTGGGTCCGCGCCGAAATCGCAAATAAAATACTCCGCTCTTACGCCAAACCTCAAATGCAAATCTGCCGCGATCGCGGCGAGGTCGCGGCCATCGGTCGACACCAGCAACAGGCTATGCCCATGACGGGCAGCCTCTTCCGAAAGGCCACGTCCCAATCCGGCTGACGCCCCAACGATCAGAAAATCGACAGCGACCGAAGTACCGTCAGGCTGATGCTGCTGCTTGATCAGTCGTCGTTGCCGCCCGATCCATCCATTTAATTAATCGGCTGCCAATTCTAATCCCGGGTTGTTCGATCAACCGATATGTGACATATGCCCACGGTGTGAGGACTATGAATGTCGACGCAAAGCAGATGGTCAACGCCAGCCAGGATGCGTGGCAATGCCGATACACCTTCGAATAGAAAGACGTCAACAGGAACAACACAATTGGGTGATTGAGATAAACTGAATAGCTAATTCGGCCGTAAAATCGCGTCACGATATTCACGATTGGCTTCACAGGGCTTATGGTAAGACCGAGTACCAGCGGTATCCATGCCAATACCGACCGGTCCGCCCCCAAATTGTCAGGATATTGCCCGTAGTATGCGAAAGCAATGTGGATGGTCAACGCGCTTGCAATTAATATGACACCGATCCACCTTGCCCGAATTCGCTTGAACTGTTGGCTGCTGAACACCGAGTAAACGACGAGGCCAAGCACAAAAACCGGTAGGTGGACTAGAAAGCCCCTATTGATAAAGATGTCTTTCTTTAGCTGTGATAAATGGGAGTCTTGAATTAGTTCATGGAACGCGAAGGCAAACACCAGCGATACGATCAAACATGCCGCGACACGAAAGTTTGTTGTTAAGAAGATGACGACAAGCGGGAACATCAAGTAAAACAGGATCTCTACACCAATGGTCCAACTGGCCCATACGATCCCGTCCCCTTTGCCAGGAATCAAATTGAACAGCATACTTACGTTCAGCGCTATTTCCTTGGCAGAATAAGATTGATGCGAATGCAGCCGATCCGTGATCAGCATGGATAGCAGAAGAAAGTAGAACAGGGGCACAATTCGAAATATTCGCCGGATGCAAAAATTTCGTACGGATGCGAGCCGTCTTTCCCGGAAAACCACGAAATGCTTAGGGTGAATGCGCTAACCAAAAAAACATGGTCACACCCGTTTTGCCTGAGATGATCAAGGGTTGTACCCAATGAGGTGTGACTGGGTTCGGTGAAGGAGCCATCACGATATGAAATAGCACGACGGTAATTGCGGCGATTCCGCGCAGCGCATCCACACTTGTCAGATGCCTGGGACTGTAGCTTTTTCCTGTTTCTTCTGAGTGGGAGGCTGCGGCGGTCGCAGTGTCAGCCTTCAGAGCCGTCTCGGCGATGGGAAGCATGTCTATTCCTCCGGCGACGCCTGTGGTAGTATTGACAGCCCGTAACGCACAATCGCGTTTGGGCGGTTTAAGCCGTTCTTGTATATTCTTGCAACATATATCCCGCTGAAGGCGGCCGACATCCCCACGTAGGCGAAGCCCAAGAATAATAGAGCCGGTATCTGCCATCTTCCTGGCGAGACAACCGACAGAGTTGCGATTATCGCCATGGTCAAGGTCCAGAAGGGAAGGAGGTATGCGGGCACGCGAAGAATGACTGTAGACGACGATAAGATTCCTACAATCCCAAATAGCATCATGCCAATCCAGTTATAGTGCGTCTTGCCGGCAATTCGCGGATGTCGTTTGTATGGCAGATTCTTGCGCTGAAAGCCGATGCGGCCGATCGACGCCCGCAGAAACGGAGCCGACGAAGAATCTAGCAGAATTGCGTTTCGCACCTCTACAGTAATCAAACTGAATTCAGCCATGTCGAGAACAAAATTCTCGTCGGCGATCCCCTTGACGATTCGGTAATATAGCTTGCGCAAGCTTTTAAGAACGATGAATTCGTGGCGGTCAGTTCGTTCGCCGTAAACAATCTCAAATCCCTCTCGGTGGTAATTCATGAAGTCCAGGATCATCTCCGGCGGGTCTTCGCAATCCACGTCGATCATCACGTACAAGTCTGCATTCACGGTGCGCAGCGCCGTTTCGAGAGCGCATTGATAACCGAAATTGCGGCTCAGCACAAGTGCGTAAACGTTCGGATTCGCTTCGTGAAGTTTCTGAATAATACTCAGCGATGCATCCTTGCACCCGTTATCGATGAAGTAGAGGATAGGTTCGCAAAACTCCTTGAGTTGATCGAAGACATTCCTCATTCGTTCGAAGAACAACGGTATCGCTTCCTGCTCGTTGTACACAGGACAAAGAACGGCCAGCGTTGCCCTTTTGGCAGGTGCTGCAATGATTTCATTCATCGTGGCAACCACAACTCCATGTGATAATACCGGATCCTTCATAACAGCTTACGGGATATTCTTCAAGAATCATGTCAGAGCCTCTCTTTGCTCCAGCTCGTTGGGAGATCTACAGTGAGGCAGGTCAGCGCGCTCAAGATCCAGAGCCTAGAGAATCGCCGGAACGGTGGAGAATTGAATATCGTCCAAATTCAGCTTCCGGTTTGTAATTTGTTCGGACAAAATCGTCGAGAATCGTCACGCCGCTGCTCACCGAGCTTTTATTGGGCTCCGAAGGCATAGGCATAGTGCACAGCACCACGTATTCCACGTCGTGGCGCTTAAGATCATTGATGATTTCGGACTGCACCTTCGCGGTTGTCACCACTCCCGGAAGCATATCTATATATCGGGTTGCCGAAATTCGATCTGAAAGAAAATAGAAGAGTGCGCTATTCATGAAAATCAGATCGTGGCGCCGATTCCCAACGAAAATGAACTCGCCTGGCGCCGTCTTCAGTTGGACGTACTTGATAGCGTCGGTGAGGCCACTCGTCCCCTCTTCTTTCGGAACCAAGATTCCCCGAGCCCGGTCAATCCCAGCTATCGGAATCCAGTCATGATCTTGAAATGCCCGCTTCTTCTCTTTCAGGCCCTTCACTGACAGAATGGCAACGCAGAAGAGCAAGATCAGCCGCAAAGACAGCGAAACCCAGCGTGTCGACACCTGTGCCCTTATTGCCCCGGAAAGCCAGGGGAAGAGGATCAGAGAGATGGCCACGGCCGCCACCATGTGAAAATGGTCGGGCCTCACTCTTACCGAATAATAGAGGCCAAGTCCAAACAAGGCCAATCCCGCTGCCAGCCAAGGCTCACGCAAAGGCCGCTCTTTCTTTTTCCAGCCCATGACGACGAAGATCCACGTCATGCAGAAAACAAATACCGGGAGTAACAGGATTAGGAGAGGCACCACCGCATCAATAAACTGATACACGCGCTCTCTAATGCCGCCTGAGCTTACGAACCTCACAAATTCCGTCGCAACAGGTACAGATCGAAATTGAGGGTAGATTCGACGCGGAAAATCAATAAAGGCTTCATATAGGAACTGGCGCGGCACCGTGCGAAACAAGGCAAAGGCGACTGGCAAGACGACAGCCGCTGCGCCAATTGAAAGGGCTAGGAATCGCTTGATCGTGGACACAAGCCGTGACGAGTAATTTTCTCTTCTTAAGTGCCCGATAAAAAGTCCGTCGCCAAAAATTATCGCGCTCTGACCTGCAAATGCATAAACGCCTAAGTCATGGCGCACCAGGACAGCGCAGCCGAGAAGCAGTCCCGCAGCGGCACTTAGCCTTGGATTCGTGGGATGGCAAGTCAGGATCAAATACCCAGCCAGCACGAACACCAGCGCCGGGACCATCGGATACAAGACAAACCGGTCATAGTTGAGCCACACGCACACTGTGATGCAACTGACCAGCCCTCCGAGTAGGCCGGTTAGTCGACGGCCGATAAAGTAAGAAAGGATCGTCACTGCCCATTCGGAGACTACGGTGTACGCCCTTGCAGTGAGCATAGTAGTTCCAAATAGCTTAAACAGACCTGCCAAAATGTAGTATTGTCCCGGACCGTACGTGTTCCAAAAGTCGCGATAAGGTATCCCTCCGCGAAGCACGGTTTCCGCTCCGGTGAGAAGCACTCCTTCGTCGTAGATCTGTATCCCTCTGTTACTGGCATACCACAGGTAGACCAAGAGGAAGATGAGGAGACCGCTGACAAATCTCCACGAGCCGAGGATCGAGTAGGCTTTACTCTCGCTGACACGGCCTTGCGAAGATTGATGTTTCAGGATCCGCTTGAACATAAAAATGGTGTGTTTGAGAATCCCTTCCTATGTGGACATGCCGTAAGACAACAAAATCTCAAGGGCTCGTTGAGAGCATCCCGCTACTCTGCAGATCGGGAATTTTCAAACGGGCCCCGGAGGCGTACCGAAGGACCATCGCGCGGGCATTGACGCGACCGTCTGAATGCGGGTGGAAGCAGTTCGCGGTTTCAATCAACTCTTAAGGGACAAACTCTGATTTCACTGTAGTTGAAGCGAATCAGTTCCGCAATTGTAACCTAAAGCCCGATCGAGAACTCTCGTTCCGCGGGACGGATTGCCGCTCATTCATGGCTTTGACCGTGGATTCTTATTTTGTGCCGAGGACATTCGCTTTTCCGTCCTTCGCGGTACTAAGGAAGATCTCCTACAGAAATCGAGCCTCCCGCGATGATCCCTGGGGGCAGGCATCGGTTCCGACGCCATCGCAGGTGGACCGTCCAGCCTTTTGGCTTGATACAACTCTCTCGAAAAATCGGGACAACTGCCGCCTAATTCGATAATCTGTTCACTGACGAACAATCATTGTCAGGTTGTGCATCCTTGCGTTGAGGGAAGTGGAAATGAAAGCGGTTATCCTGGCTGGCGGAATGGGCACTCGCATCATGGAGGAGAGCGCGCTGAAGCCCAAGCCCATGATTGAAATCGGAGGAAGGCCGATCCTCTGGCACATCATGAAAATGTATTCGACTCATGGCATAAATGAATTCGTAATTTGCTGCGGATACAAGGGACCGGTAATCAAGGAATATTTCGCAAACTATTTTCTCCACGTTTCCGATGTGACGTTTGACATAGCCCAGAACAAGATGCAGGTTCATGAGCATGACGCTGAGCCCTGGATGGTGACCTTGGTGGATACGGGCGGGGAAACCATGACGGGAGGGCGGATCAAACGGGTCCGCAAATACCTTGACGATACCTTCTGCCTCACCTATGGGGACGGTGTAGCAGATATCGATCTGACGGCGCTGGTCGCCTTTCACCACAGCCAGAAAAAACTGGCAACAGTGACCGCAGTGCAGGCACCTGCCCGATTCGGAGCACTCGTCACCGACGGAACGACCGTCACGAGCTTCAGAGAAAAACCGGTGGGTACAGGATGGATCAATGGCGGATTCTTCGTCCTTTCACCGGAAGTCCTCGACTACATTGAAGGAGACCAAACCGTCTGGGAGAACGAACCGCTGGATCGCCTTGCTCAGGAAGGACAGCTTGACGCTTATTTTCATAACGGCTTTTGGCATCCGATGGACACACTGCGCGATCGAAACCAACTCGAAGCAATGTGGTCCACGGGAAGCCCACCCTGGAAGATGTGGAAATGAGCTTTGAGTTTTGGCTTAAGAAGAGAGTCCTGATCACAGGGCACACGGGGTTCAAGGGAGGATGGCTCTCCCTCTGGCTGCAGTCTCTAGGCGCCGAGGTCATCGGGTACTCTCTGCCCCCTCCGACCACGCCAAGCTTGTTCTTTCAGACCGCTGTGGAACAAGATATGCGCTCGGTTCTTGGAGACGTCCGCGATCTGCAGCATTTGCGCAAAGTGGTGGAAGAGAGCAAGCCTGAAGTCATTTTTCATCTCGCGGCTCAGTCGCTGGTGCGCAGTTCCTATGTTGATCCGGTCGGCACCTACGCGACCAATGTGCTCGGCACCACGAACGTCCTTGAAACGGTACGCGAAAATGCCGCGGTTCGGTCCGTTGTAATCGTCACGACTGACAAATGCTATGAGAATTCAGAAGATGGCCGAGCATATCGTGAGACCGACCGGCTTGGTGGTTTCGATCCCTATTCGAGCAGCAAGGCTGCGGCGGAATTAGTCACCGCAGCCTTTCGGAATTCGTTTTTCAGCCCAGCGAACGGCAAAGTGCAACAGGGGATCGCGTCGGCACGGGCTGGCAATGTCATTGGCGGAGGAGATTGGGCTGCGGACCGGCTGATTCCCGACGTCATGCGTGCAGTCTGCGACGGCGAGGAAGTGTCGATTCGAAACCCGGATTCGATCCGCCCATGGCAGCACGTCCTGGAGCCGCTGTTCGGGTATCTGATCCTCGCGGAGAGGCTCCACTCTCGGCCGGGGCGCTACGCGGAGGCCTGGAACTTCGGCCCAGATGATTCAGATGGCCTTCCTGTTTCGGCAGTTTTGCAGTTGCTCAGCAGATCCTGGGGGCGGGGAATTCATTGGCGCATTGATGAAGCCCCCCAAGTGCACGAGGCCGGCCGCTTGAGGCTCGATTCGTCCAAAAGCCGACAAATGCTGGGATGGCAGCCACAATGGAAATTGGATCAAGCGCTGCAGGCAACAGCTCAGTGGTACAAAGCGTACCAAAACCAGCAGGATTTGCGAGCGATAACGCTGCAGCAGATTGAGTCTTATCAGAGCGCGCTGACGATGTCCAAAGGAATCCTTGAATGACCGCTCCGTTGTGTCGTTTTTGCAAATCTCCGCTCACCGCAACGTTTGCAGACCTGGGAAGCACTCCGCTTTCAAATTCCTACCTGCGACCCGAGCAACTCAATAGAATGGAACCTTTTTATCCGTTGCACGCGCTCGTGTGCAGCGTCTGTTTTCTGGTTCAAATTGAGGAGTATCAGGGTCCCGAGGCAATCTTCGGAGACTATTCCTACTTTTCATCTTTCTCAGACACATGGCTGCGTCACGCACACGATTTCACGATGAAGGCAATAAGCACTTTCCACCTTACTGGCGAGTCACAGGTCATTGAAATCGCCAGTAACGACGGGTATTTGCTGCAATACTTTCAGGCTGGCGGAATTCCAGTCCTGGGAATCGAACCCGCCAAGAATGTGGCCCGAGTCGCCGAGGAAAAAGGAATCCCAACTCTCAGCAGGTTCTTTGGGACCGAAACAGCGCGAGAACTCGTAAGCATGGGCAAGCAAGCAGACCTTCTGGTGGGCAACAATGTTCTGGCGCACGTACCCGATTTGAATGACTTTGTCGCCGGTATGAAAATCGCCTTGCGGCCGGGCGGGATTATCTCCATGGAGTTTCCCCATCTGATGCAGATGATTCAAAACAACCAGTTCGATACCATCTACCACGAGCATTTTTCCTATTTATCTCTTTGCACCGTCGAGAAGGTTTTCTCTGCGCACGGGCTGAAACTTTTCGATGTCGAAGAACTCCCCACCCACGGCGGATCACTTCGCGTATTTGCTTGCCATGCTGACAATGTCCATGAATCAGTAAGTCAAAGAGTTTCAGAGCTCAGGCAACGGGAGTTGAGCTTCGGCATCCAGAATTTGGCCGTCTATGCGAGCTTCGGCGAACGGCTACGCGAAACGAAGCGTGCGCTTCTTGAATTCATGATCGGCGCCAAGCGAGCGGGAAAATCGATCGCAGGTTACGGGGCACCAGCCAAAGGAAACACGCTCCTCAATTATTGTGGAATTGGAACAGATTTTCTCGACTATACCGTTGATATCAGCCCGCACAAGCAGGGCCATTTTCTTCCCGGAACACACATCCCGATTTATCATCCGCGCGTAATCCGCGAAACACGGCCAGATTACGTATTGATACTGCCCTGGAATCTCAGGGATGAGATCATCGAGCAACTCGCTGATATTCGCGAGTGGTCTGGACGATTTGTTGTGCCCATTCCGAAAGTTGAAGTCATCGAATGAAATTCATCAAGACTCCGTTAGAAGGCGCCTATTTGGTTGAGATCGATCCGCATGTCGATGAGCGTGGTTTTTTCGCTCGTACCTGGTGCCGTGATGAAGCTCTAGCGCATGGACTCAATCCCAACGTGGTCCAGTGCAGCATATCGATAAACAATAAGCGGGGCACTCTTCGAGGTCTACACTACCAGGACGAGCCGTTCCCGGAGACCAAATGGGTACGCTGCAATGCGGGAGCAATTTACGATGTGATCGTCGATCTCCGGCCGGCATCCCCGACACATACAAAATGGTTTGGTGCTGAGTTGACGGCAGACAATCACAAAATGTTGTACGTGCCAGAGGGATTTGCGCACGGCTTTCAAACACTCACCGATATGGCGGAGGTCGCGTATCAGATCTCTGAAATCTATCGGCCGGAATCCGCGCGCGGAGTTCGCTACAATGACCCACGGTTTGGTATCAAATGGCCGATGAGCGATCCAGTCATCTCTGCGAGAGACCTTTCTTTCCCTGACTACTTGCTATGAAAAAAGTGCTGGTGACTGGAGCGAGTGGATTCATTGGCAGACATTGCCTGCCTTTGCTGTTGTCTAGAGGCTATGAGGTACACGCTCTGGCCCGGCAGCGTTCGGCAAACTCCGACTCGTCCGATATTCACTGGCATGAGATCGACTTGCTCACACCGGGTTCATGCGCACAGCTTTTAAGCCGTCTACAGCCGGAATGCCTCCTCCATTTGGCCTGGTACGCTGTGCCTGGCAAATTTTGGGAGGCAACGGAAAACATCGAATGGGTCCGCGCAAGCATGGAGTTACTGCAGGCTTTCGCCGAGAACGGCGGAACGCGCGTGGTGATGGCGGGAACGTGCGCAGAGTATGACTGGAGCGAAGGTGAGTGCGAAGAGGACACAACGCCTCTGCTTCCGTCCACATTGTACGGAACATCCAAGCATTCGCTTGAACGGCTCGTCAATGATTGGAGCCGCCAGCAAACGATAAGCGCTGCCTGGGGTCGTGTCTTCTTCCTATATGGCCCGGACGAGAATCCTTCGCGTTTGGTTGCTTATGTCATCCGCTCTCTCTTGCAAAATCAACCTGCCCTTTGTACCGACGGCCGCCAGCTCAGGGATTTTCTGCATGTTCATGATGTTGCGTCTGCCTTCGTCTCCATCCTTGAGAGTCAGGTTGTCGGCCCAGTCAACATCGGCTCCGGCAAGCCGATTGCAGTGCGAGATGTGCTTAACGAAATTGCCAGCTGCATAGGGCGCCCTGAATTGATCGTTCTTGGCGCGCGCAGTTCAGCTGGTGAGCCTGCAGCGATCTGGGCAAATATAGAGAAGCTAACAAAACAAGTCCTCTGGGTTCCCCGCTACGATTTGAAGCTCGGGCTTGAACAAACCGTCGCGTGGTGGCGAAAATCGCTTGATGTCGGCTGACGGGCACGTAGAGTCAATGCCCGTTCTGCTCGCAACTGCACGCGCGTGATAACACCGGACTATTCTTCCTGGAGTTTGATGCTCTTTTCGGCGTGCGAATCGAGTCTGGTTGTCTTTGCATCCTTCTGGTCGCTGGAGTTTTTCGGGTCTATTGATCGGGAGTTGCCCTCGGCGGCTGGCGATTCGATTTTGGTCGCCTGCGAAGAAGTCGCTGGATCCGAAACGGGATCGATCTCCAACAGCGCGTCAATGCGGTAACCGGCGGCTTCGGCCGAAGCGAGCGCATCTTCGACAGTCCTGCTTAGTTCCTCAACCAAGGCGCGGCTAGGAGCGGGTTCGGCGGCTACTCGCAGCAGGGACGGCATGAGAAGCCACCAGAGCAACTCTTCATACTGTTCACGAACAAGATAGGCGTGGCCTTCGGCTTCGTGGACGCCCGTCAGCCAGCGCACATCGGGATCGAGCCAGAGGGCCGGCGCGAGGACCACCTTTTCGTCGCCGGAAATTTGCGATTCAGCATCCTGAGGTTTTGCGATCAGGGGCTCGGCTGCCGGAGCCTTCGCCTTGGGCGCGGGAGCTTTTGGCACTGTTGTTGCAGATGATTCCGGCTCAACCGGGAGTTCGGGTTCTTGAGGCGCGACGTCCGGCCTACCTGCGCCTGCGGCCGCGAGTAGCACGACCTTGATGCGGGCGGCAACACGCCATCCTTCTTCGCCTTCAAATCCGAGAGCTTGAAAGGCCCGGGCAAACGGTTCGCGGAGGCGCAACCGGTCGAAGAGATCCAGGGCTACGCGCTCTGGGTTTTCAAGATCGATGGACTCCGCCAGGAGCTCAAGTGTGCACCAGGCGAGGATGGGTCCCCATATTGCGGTGGCTGTGAGCTGCGGACTGGGGCTGGGCAACATGCGGCGTGCTGCCGCAGTCCACGGAGCCGGGAAGAGCGCCTCAGTTGCGGGGATGTGCATGGCCGCACGGAGTCGCTTGCGGAAAGCCGCGGCCAGAAGACCGGGGTCGGCAGGCATCGTGTCAACGGAGGGGCGATCCTGCTCAGGAAGACGCGCAATGTAGGCTGCTTGTGCGGCGCGCAGGAATATTTCGCAAAGCGCCCAAGCCTGGTCAAAGAACTCACTGCGCTCCTTCTCGAGTGTTTTGGGCGTCTCGGGAGCGATGGGGCGCGGATGATCGGCGCGGTCGGCGAAGATGCGAACGATGGCAGGATCGAGCTGCCGGCGGAGAGCGTCGTGCACGGGACGAAGCTCCATGCTGATGAGCGCATCTTCAAGGTTGGGTACGCCACGGCCGTTGAGAAAATCAGAGAGACGGTCCCATGGGTACTGCGCGGTGGAGTGCATCGGACGCCAATCGAGAAAGACGTGGCACTGGTATGCGTGCAGATCGAGGGTGAGACCTTGATCAAGGATGTTGTTAGCCCGGCGGAGGTATTCAAGGCCGGTAAGCGAGTCGCGAAAGGCGAGAACGACGCCGGAACCGCCACCAACGCCGAGGCCATCGCGCAAGCGCTGCTGGCGGAGTTGGCCGGAGCCCTTGTCCGCGTAAGCTGCCGAGTAATCGATAGTGCCGCGCGTGCTGCCGTAACGATTGTTGTAGACGACCAGAGCCCGCTCGTCGCCGTTGCGGTTGGAGTAGGCAAAGACGTTTTCGTCGACAGAACCGCCGGCGTGGAAGAAATCATAGAGCAGGAAGTTGCTGCTTTCAGCGAAGAGCCAGCGGCGCTTGAGCAGGGGCGCGACTTCGCGCTGATGTCGATCGACCAGCCTCTGGTCCGGATTCTCTTCATAACGGGGCCAGCGGTACTCCATGCCGTACTTCTCAGTGAATCCCTCAATCTGGCCGTGCCCGAACATGGGCAGTCCGGGCAGAGTGGACATCATGACGGCGACGCCGAAGCACTTGTCCCCGGTGCCGAATTGGTCGACCGCGGTACGCTCGTCTGGGTTGCTCATGAAATTGACGTAGCGCTTCATAATGTCGGGATCGAACTCGAGGGTGTTCTTGATGACCGAGCGGTACTTGGCGTTCTCCTCGTCGCGCATCATATTCATGAACGCGCTGTTGTAGACGCGATGCATGCCGAGGGTGCGAACGAAGTAGCCCTCCATGAGCCAGAAAGCCTCAGCGAGGAGAAGAGTGCCGGGAACTTCGGCGGCAACCCGATCGACAACCTCGCGCCAGAATTCGTGCGGCATGCAGCGGTCGAAGTCCGCCTGGCTCATGCCATACTCGGCGCGAGAGGGGATGGCGCCGCTCGAGCCCGGGCCGGGAAACCAGAGGCGATGAAAATGGCGCTTGGCCAGCGTCATGGCAGCATCAAAACGAATGACGGGAAAGAGGCGCGCTACATGGAGGATGGTTTGGATGACCTGCTCGCGTACGGCGGGATTGAGGTAATCGAGCTGGGCCGTGTCGTTCCATGGGAAGCTGGTGCCGTCATTTCCGTGGTAGATGTAGCGGGTTTCACCGGAAGCACGGTCACGGCGTCGAAAGACCACGGCGGCGTCGGATTGCGAAAAGTAGTGATCCTCGATCTTGATCTCAGCCCTGCCGTCGTGGGAGAGATCGGGGCCTTCAAAACTGTAGGAAGGGTAAGGCAGATCCTGCCGGGAGATGAACCAGTCCGGGTGCTCGATCACCCACGGTGAATCAATGCCCATGTGGTTGGGCACCATGTCACTGGCGAGACGAACGCCATGGTGGTAGGCGCGGTCGCGAAGGTGAATGTAGGCTTGCTCGCCGCCAAGGTCCTCGGCGATGGTGTAGTCGAACAGTGAATAGGCAGACGCGACCGCATCGCGGTTACCGCAGAGCTGCTTGATGGTGCGCGAAGCACGGCTGCGCTCCCAGACGCCAATCAGCCAGAGCGAATTGATGCCGCGATCGGCAAGTTCCTGCAGGTCCTGATCCGGGATCTCGTCGAGGCGGCCGATGTGACGCCCGTACTTCCGGCTGAGTTGCGCGAGCCACACGTAGGTGCTCTTGGCGATGAGCACGGTGTTGGGCATCCATGCGGTGTCGGCCGAGAACTTCTCGTACTCGTTGGCCGGATCGCCAAAGACCGGGACTTCGGAATGGCCGTCGGCAAAGGGGCTCTTATGCCCGTGGCGCCGCGCCCCCTCGGCTGCATGCGCATCCGGAGGATTGAACTGCGTCCAAATGGCAAGTTCTTCTTCACGGAGGATTGCGGCCGCCATCTCAAGCAGGCGCTCCAGGCTGTCGCCAATGAGTGGCTTCCAGAGTTTTTGTATCAGGGCAAGCTGATCGCTGAGGGAGTCTGGTGAACCGACGGCCGGGGCGCGCAGAAGATCGAGCAGGCTCATCGGTTTGGCATCCGGGAGCGGGATGAGCGGCCGGGAAGCAAAATACTCCGGCATGCGCTGGGTTACCTGGCGATAAACAGTCTTTTCTGCCAGGGTACGGTCCTCGAATAGCTCCTCAAATGGCCGGAATGCCTGGTTGCGGTTAGCGGTCCAGAGCAGGAGCAGTTCTTCAAAAGCCGCCGCGCGGTGTGGTGTGCCCTCGGTTTGCCCGGCAA